>JAEEGL012646566.1_pt1 | contig 16088 bp, 9 predicted proteins | sample 9134231 | NCBI WGS metagenome assembly JAEEGL01 (sample SAMN16246548, study PRJNA631951) | gut metagenome | biome: gut microbiome; feature: rumen; material: fiber-attached | host: Bos | place: Iran: Karaj | collected 2018-10
AGTTCGCCGTAGAATCCGCCATTGGCATCATCCACCATATTATTGATCCAAAACCGCATAATGTCGGCGTGTGCGGCTGTAAGTTGCTGAATTAAAGATTCCTTGTTCATTTTTTTTTGGCGTTGAGTTCTTCGAGGGTAATAGTATTTTCGGCGTTGTAGAGGTCGGTGCGGCGGTTCCAGTCATTGCTGGTTTCGATAAATTCGCTCCAACACATAAACCAAACCCACTTGGGCTGCTGCTTGATGATGTCGGGAGTCGGGAGTTTGCCGACCTCGCCCCACGCGATGGGCTTGCCGTTGCCGAGTTTCAAGAGTTTTTCGTAATCCTTGCCCTTGTATTCGCTGCTGTAAATGTCGGTGGCGAGGATGTCCACGTAATTGTCGCCGGGATAAAAATCCTCATACTGCTTTACATTGACGCTGCCGAGTTCGTTGGCATTGAAAACCCAAAGCAAATTATTGATTTTGTGATAATTGGTGAGGCGGTCGTAGAGCATACGATAGAGGCGTTTGTAATTGTCGGGATTATAACCCCACCAAAACCAATCGCCGTTCATCTCGTGGTAAGGACGCCAGATGACGGGGATGTGCTCGTCGCGCAACTGACGGAGATAGAATGCAATGACATCCACCTGCGACTTCCAAGTGTTGTTGATTTCGGTGCCTTCGGTGAAGAGATCCGCCCACTCCTTGTCAGTGAGTTTAGATTGGATGCCGTGTTCGCCCTTCCAGATAGTGAAATTTTCCTTGCAGTTGGGCGGTACGGCGTGCCACATCAGGGTGATGATTGCGCCCTTGTTGTGCCATTTGATGGCGTTGTCGATGGTGCGCTGACGGAAGTTGATGCCGTCGAGAGAGTTAGGCTTGCTGTACCCAAAATCTTGACCGAACACCACGGGGTGCGAGCCGGTGAAATTATCCACGCGCTCCATATAGATGTCGCTGTAAAGTGGGTACGAGTGCTGACCAGTGAGCGTGCCATTGCCGCTCTGACGGTAGATGAAACCGAGCAATTCCTTTGCCTCGGGCGATGCGTCCTGATTGACAGGATTTTGCGACATTGCATCAATGGACAGTGCCATTACAAGTGCCGCCAAGATAATCATTCTCATATTTATAATTGTTATAAAAAAATTAATAATTGGATTGCCCAAAGATAAGAATAAAAATTGATACTTGAAAAAAAACACAGAGACAATTACAAAAAAAAATCTGTGGCGAAAACCCCGCACATCCCGCGCTACGCTTGTATGTACGGGGATATAAAAATATCGTCTTCCAGACGATAAACAAGTCGTCTGGAAGACGATACCTCTATAACCGTGTACATTAAGCAACTTTGTTGCGAAAATGTGCACGGTTATATGGATGACGCCGTGATGCCCACGGATGAGACTATAAGAAATCGTTAGAAGTCCATGCCGCCTTCGTCGCCGCCGAATGAATCGTCGTCCTCGTCGCGGTCGCCGCCCTCGCCTCCTTCACCGTCGGGACGCTTGTCCTTAATGCTGGTGATCTTGAAGGATACGCCGAGGTTCCAGAACGGAGCGGCGCGATGCCTCTTGCTCTTGAGCCAATATTCGGGTGTGTCGGTGGTGGAGGTGAATGTGCCGGTATTGAGCAAGTCCCTCATGCTCAGAGATACTGACATCTTCTTCTTGAAGAAGCTCTGGCGAACTGCGAGACCGAGGTCGATGTTGCCCTTGTTAGAGGAGATGAGGGTCTTGCTGCTGCCGTTGTAGCGCATTGTAAGCTGGATTTTGGTGGTCTTGCCGGGAGAGAGCGAAACAGTCTCCTTGGTGCGCCACGAATTGCCGTCCTGCTTGCGGAGCACGTCGTTGTAAACACCCTTGATGTAATACTGACGCACTTCAAATGTAGCGTTGAGCCTCAGCCACTTGGTGATGTCGTATGTGCTTGTAAGCTCGATGCCGAAATTGTTGTTGGTGGAGAGGTTTTCAAATCTCGAAATCAATATGCCCGAGCCGTCGGGTGCGAGAGTGCTGACGTTTTCTGTTGCGCCGTCGGTGTGGCGGTAGAAAGTCTCAACTGCAAAGAAAATCTTGTCGAAGTTCATCTGGTAGTTAAGTTCCATTACGTCAGTGTATTGCGGCTTGAGGCTGGGATTGCCCACCCACCTTGAATACTCGTCGGAATAGCCCGGGAAGGGGTTGAGTGCGCGTTCCCACGGACGACGGATGCGGCGCGAATAACCCATCTGAACAGAATTGCGCTCGCCCACAGCCTGCGAGATGTGGATGGACGGGAAGAGGTCAAAACGGTTGATCTTGTAGGTGGAGTCAGAAATATCATTCTGAGTGTCCATCTTGCGGTAGGTGTACTCACCGCGCAGACCGAGCTGCACGCCAAATCCGCCAAATGTCTTGCCGTATGTGGCATATACCGACGTGATGGAGCGCAGGAAGGTGATGTCGTTGGAAAATTCGGGGTTGCGGGTGTAGGAGTTGCTCGACTGGATGTAATCATTGAATACATAATCGGTGACAGCCCTATTGTAATCCTCCTGAATACCAGCCTCAAACTTGCCGCCATTGTCGTCCAACGGTCTTGTGTAATCGACATTGAAGCGTCCTCGGTTGGTGGATTTGTCGTCATCGATGTCGTGACCAGTAATGCGGTTGGTCTGCTGGACAGTCTGTGTGAAAACATTGTCGGCCTCGCGGTTGTTGTGCGAGAAGAATCCGCCAGCCACAATCTTGTGACCCTTGCCCATGAAATTGTGGGTGTAGGAGAAGTTGGTATTGAAATACTTGGAATTGTTCTCCTCGTCGGTCTTGGACTCTACATCCTCGTCGTCAAAAGGCGCGGGGTTGTCAATGAGCTGAGTCCAGTTGTCGTAAGTATTGTGGCCATCATTAGTGCCGCCCCACAATCCGCCTTCGATGGAGAAGTTGAGGAGGTTGTTGTCATCAAAATAATAATCGAAACCAGTCCTCAAGCCGCCGCCGTGGTTGCGGTTTTTATGGTCGTTTTCCTGGTTGACGTACTTGTCGGTGTAGTATTGCTTTTCGTCGTTCCAAACGTTTTTGGTGATGCGGTTGGATTCGCCGTGGAATTTGTTGCCCCTCTGGTTGATGTAACCGCCAACAAAGAAATTGACCTTGCCGGAACGCTTGTTCAAGAGGAAGTCGCCGCCGACACGTCCTTGGCTGCCCACATTGGCATTGATGACGCCATTGAGCCCCTGCACCACATTCTTCTTGGTGACAAGGTTGATGATGCCGGTAGTGCCTTCGGGGTCGTATTTGGCTGAGGGATTGGTGATTATCTCAATATTTTCAATCATGGCGGCGGGAGTCTGCTTGAGCACGTCGGCTGCATCGAGTGCTGTGGGCTTGCCGTCAATGAGCACCGTGAAATTGCTGCTGCCACGGAGCGAGACATTGCCGTCGATGTCAACGTCAACGCTCGGAACGCCTTCGAGAGCGTCTGCCGCGCTGCCATTGTCGGCGTTGATGTCGGTGGAGAGGTTGATGACCTTCTTGTCGAGTTGATAGGAGATGTCCTTCTTCTTGGCGACTACCTCCACTTCCTCAATCTCGGCGTCGGATGTTGACAACTTGATAGTGCCGAGCTGCTTGACGCCGCCGGTCACCTGTATATCCTTGATTTCCAAGGGGTCGTAGCCGATGAAAGAAGCCTTGAGGCTGTAAGTGCCGTTTTTCAAGCCATCAACGGTAAACTTGCCGTCGTTGTCGGTGATAGTGCCTGTTACAAGCGAGTTGTTAGCCTGATTGTAGATTGCGACCGTGGCGTATTCCACCGGCTGACTGGTGCGCGAGTCCACGATTTTGCCGGTAATAGTACCGCCCGCCAATACGTTGGCGAATGTGTTAACGAATGCAAAGAGCATCAGAATCGTCAGCGATAAAAATTTTCCCATTTTTGCGTGCTGTGTTGAAGATAAACCTTTTTGTTATGTTATGTGTTTTGGATACACGCAATGGAAAATGGTTTAATCGCTAACGAAACAAAATATCTTTGTACATGTAAAAAAAATACCCAATCGCAGCAAAAATCGCGACGAAGATGAGCATTTTTACCAAAATCGGCATCCTTTTGTTACTGTTTTTCATAGCGTCTGCAATTATAATTTATTGTCTGTTAGGCAAATACGAACCATCCTGGGAGCCGTAGTCGATCTTGTCGAGGAAGGCCTTGCCCTCGGTCATTATCTTTTCGTAAAGTTGCGCGCCTTCGAGCTTGTACGCCTCGTTTTGGAGGTCGAGGTCGTTGAAGAGCGGCTGTGAGAGCTGCATAAAATTGTCCATCTCGGCAATTTTGGTGTGGAGATCCATCGTGAGGTTCTCGATAGCTGAATCGTACATCTCGTTTTGCTGATAATTGCCGTTCATGATGTTTTTGGCGTTGACCATTGCCGAATATCCGCTCGAAATGGCTGCAAACTCCTGTTTCTTCATGCGGATTTCGTTTTTGGTGTCGTTGAGCTTAAACGAGGAGTACGAATGCATCTTGATGAGCACGTTGTTGAGGTCGTCCATGCGCCCCACCATGAGCGCGTATTTTTCGTTGAGCTTGTGCAGGCGGCCTATCTGGTTGTAATGCACAGCCACGACCTCTGTCCTGCCCTGCCGCTGCGCCTCGTCGATGATGCGGGTGGATTTTTCAATCTCCTTGTTGTTTTGCTTGATGGTGTCCCTTATCTTGACTATCTGCTTGCGGAGCTTGGCGATGTTGTCATTGAGATCGTTGAAATTTTTTTCGAGGGTCTCCACGTACGATTCGAGGATTTTGATGGGGTCAAGCTCTGTAAACCAGCCCGTTATCTTCCTCATCAGCCACTTGAAGCCATACGACACGAGATTGCGCGCCCGCTTGTCGGTGAGCACGAATACGAGCAACCCCAGCAACGCAAACAGACCCATCGTGCCGCCCACGCTGCCATTCAACGTCGCCTTGACGCTCTCAATGATGGGATTGTGCAGAATCCCAAGCGTGGCGAGTACGCCGAGTATCACGGCAAGCCCTACCTTGCCTTCCTTTTTAGAGAAAAAAGACTGTGCCATTATTTGTTCAATAATTTAATTGTCCAACGGCAAAGATAAAAATTTAATTTATGATTTGCAATTATTTTTTCACATCCCCGACAATCACCTTAGCCGTATTAGCCGAGGCAAGTCCATCTCCAAGAGTGGCGCGAATTTCGTCGTAGGAGGCGAGCATCTTGGCGCGGTAGGCGTCGTCGGTGAGGATGTGACGCAGCTCCGTCGAGATGTCTTTGCTGAGATGCGATTGCAAAAGCTCCTTGACCACCTCGCGACCGGCGATGATATTGACGAGTGAAAAATATTTGATCTTCACAAACATCTCCGCCAAGGCATACGTCAAGCCGCTCATCTTGTAACATACCACCTGCGGCGTGCCGAGGAAGGCAGTCTCCAATGTCGCCGTGCCGGACGTAACAGCCGCAGCCGCCGAATTGCGCACTATATTATAAGTGTCGCCAAAGATGACGCGGACTCCGCTGTCCTTGACATATTGGTCGTAAAAATCTGTCGCAATGCCTGGCGCACCACAGATAAGGAATTGATAATCAGGAAAATCAGGCACAATTGCCAACATCTCGGGCAGGAGCTTGTCAATCTCGTTTTTGCGGCTGCCGGGCACAAGGGCGATGATGGGATTGTCGGACAGCGAATATTTAGCGCGAAAAGCCTTGCCGTCAAGCATTTGCGATTCATTTTCCTTCATTGCGTCCACGAGCGGATTGCCGACATACTCCACGTTATAATCGAATTGCTTGTAAAAATCTATCTCAAACGGGAATATCGCAAACATCTTGTCAACATACTTCTTGATGGTGTAGGCGCGGCGTTTTTTCCACGCCCAGATTTTTGGCGATATATAATAATAGGTGCGCAAGCCGTGTTCCTTGGCGAAACGCGCCATCCTGAGATTGAACCCTGGATAATCCACAAGTATCACTGCGTCAGGCTTGTACTCCAACATCGCGTCCTTGCAAATCTTGAAATTGCGCTTGACCTTGCCAGCATTGGCGATGACTTCCCAAACGCCCATATAAGCCATCTCGCGGTAATGCACAAGCATCTTGCCGCCCTGAGCCTGCATCAGGTCGCCGCCAAGAAACATAAAGTCAGCGTCGGGGTCTGTAGCCTTCAATTGTTTCATCAGATTGGAGGCGTGAAGGTCGCCCGACGCCTCCCCCGCTATCATAAAATATTTCATAATCAACGTAAATTTTGGGTCTGCCTGACGGCAGACATTTTTTAAAACAAAAATTATCGACAATTTAACCGTCAATTTTCGTCAATTTCTTTTTTAGTCGCTACGCGAGAAATTGTACAAATCGTTACAAATCAAACAAATAATTTGAACAATTCGTTCTAATTTGTATGATTTCTGTCCGTCAGGACACTTCCATAATTCACGGTAATTGACGAAAAAATTGACGATAATTGACGTTTCAAAAAAATTGACGTTCCCCAAAAAATGGAACGGTAATTGCATTTTCCAAAAGTGGTAACAAAAGTAACAAATAATTGTTGCATTGCAAAACTAAAAACTAACATTATGAAAATACGTCATATAATAGCCGCCGCGACGCTCTTGGCACTGCCAATGATGGCGACGGCGCAGCAGGAGGACGAGCAGCGCACGATATTCCAGCGTCCCGAAGGCAAGGAGTGTGTGGATTTGGGTTATGAAGGCGGATTCTCAATAGGCGGCGGCTCCGTGGATGGCCGCGCATCGTTTATCGGCGGCATTGAGGCAGGCGTCGTCATCGGTCACGGCGTGGAGTTTGGATTCTACGGCAGCGGTTTCGTCACCGAAAAGGAGATCGACAAGCAATTGGACAACAACAAGTACCAATTTGACTGCATCACGGGCGGCGTGTTCGTAAAGCCAATCCTGGCTTACAGGTCGCCGGTGCACCTCTCCTTCCCTATCAAATTTGGCGTGGGCGAGGTTTCGTACAGCGACGACGCATGGGCTGATTACGACGACCACCATTACCGTCATCGTTACAACCGCGAAGACCACAGCGTGGTGTGCGAAGTGGAGCCGGGCGCCAGGGTGGAACTTAACCTCACCAAGAATTTCCATCTCGCCCTCGGAGTCTCGTACAAAATCCTTTTGGGGCACGAACTCGAATATTTTGACAAGCTGCCCGACGGCTCGAGCAAGCCAATCATCTCGTCCGACGGTCTCAATTCGCTGTTCTACGGCATCACGTTCAGTTTCGGACAATTCTAAAAAAGAACTCTTTTTATAACTCGACTATATACTTGGGGCTGTCGCCGGAAGTTTTTTTTGACCGGCGGCGGCCTTTTTTGATGGAATTCTTTTTATCTTTGTCGCCAACACTCAAACTAAAACGAACCGATATGTCAAGAATATTTTTTGTCATAATCACAATAATGCTCCACCTCGCGTCGCCGCTCGCCGCGCAGGACATCAGCAACATACTCCAATGCATCGAAAACCACCAGCTTATCACGCTGCCCAATGGCTTCAAGGTGCAACTGGTGACCACCGCGCAATACCGCTACTGCAACGTAAGGCTCAGTGCGGACGTTTCGGCGTTGCCAGAGACACCCAAAAAGGGCATCAAGCAGGTGGTGGCGGCAATGACGGGCAGCACACTCGCAGCCAACCAGGTGATGATTAAGAACATGATAAGCCACGACAAGGCTCTCGACTCGCTGCTCAATTTCATGCACGAGGTGATGTACGGCAACAATCCCACTTACGTGAATTTCGACGACTACAAAAACAAGCGCGTCAAGTTCCTCAAAGAGCACGGCAACCCGCTCGACTACATCGCCTCCGACATCATCGGACAGCCTTACATCACTGCCGACGACCTTTCAAGAATCAACAAGAGCGACTACCTGACCTTCCGTCAGCGTTGTTTCGCGCCCGACAAGTGCCTGCTGACCATCGTCGCCGACGCCGACATGGACTTCGTAAAGCCGCTGGTGGAAAAATATTTTGCCTCCACGCCCCGCTCCGACAACAAGGCTAAGCCCGAGCCGCTCGCCATCAATCCGCAGGACTTCGTATATGCGTTGGAGGTGGATTCGACGGCGGCGGGATTTGAGGCGGCGTTCATGGACTATTACCCATGCGACAAGACCACCAAAAACTACGTGGTCAACGACCTCGTGTATCACATCCTCTACGACAGCCTCGCAAGGAGCATCGACAGGATTTCGAGTTTCAGGTACGACGTCAACACCCTCAACATGGACGGTTCAAACAACGAATTTCCAAATTTTGCCACGCAACTTTTTGAGCGTCGCAGCGAAAATTACGACGTGTCGGCAAGCCTGCAATCCGCCAAGGAACGGCTCGCAAACGCTTTCCGACAAGGTTTGCAACGCCCCGACTACGCCGCCGAAATCGCGTCGAACCTTATTCTGTACAATTTTCCCAAGAATTATTTCACCAATTACGAAAACGCCATCAGCACCGTGTCCGCCGCCGACGCGCAGTCGCACCTGAAAGACATCATACAGAAGGGCAGTTGCGTTTTCGTAGTGAAAGGCAGCTTCAGGTCGCTCTTCTGCACGCTCAACCGCATCGCCAAAGACCGACAGATAGACTTCATGGACCCGAAGAAAAACGTCGTGGCGAGGATTCCAAAAGGTTTTGGCGCATACACGGTACTCAACGCATACGTGGAGGCGACGGGCTTGAACAATCCGCCCAAAAATATGTCGGTAAACTTGCAGTCGGTCTACACCCTCGAAGACGGAATGGAATACAAAGCCTTCGGGCGCATCCTCCGCAAGTCGCCCAACATGTACCGCATGGACAATTTCATCCGCAAAAACGACACTGTGAGCATGTTTCACTTCAAGGAAGTCTATGACGGCGCGATTGGCGCGGATTCCACGATGATATATGGTTTTACTGAGCCCGACAGCGCACGCGCCATCGTATTGAGGCAGAAGGCGTCGTTTCCGCAAGAGGCTCATTATGACGAACTTGGCATCAGATACAAGCATTATTGCGACTACGACCTGTTCAAGAAAGGATTTTACAGGATAGACGTCACCGATGGTGTAGGCAACCAGTACAGCGACTACTACGCCGCCGAATCAGGATTGAAGTCCAAGTCGGTGTGTTACGACAAGGACGGCAAGGAAGTCAAGACTATCACCTACGAGTACGAGCGTCTCGCCAAATACGTAATGCCCGTCAAGGTGGTGGAAACCTCAAAAGACGTCCGCATCAACATCTCGCTCACCGACTATGACTTCTCCTCTCAGCACAAAAAATCTGACTTTACAATAATCCTTGATACGGGAAAGATGAAGAAAAGCAAAAGATGAGAGATGAAAGTTGATAGATTAAAGATGAAAGTATAAAGTTGATAGTTGAAAGTGTAAAGATGATAGTTTAAAGATGAAAGTTTAAAGATGAAAGTTGAAAGTTTAGAGATGAAAGTTGAAAGTTTAAAGTTTAAAGTTTAAAGATGAAAGAAAAATTTGGCGTCTGCCGGATGGCAATTATGAATTATGAATTATGAATTATGCATTGAAAAATCTCGCTCCGCCACCGCATCCGGTTCCAAGAGGGACATTGGAAACCGAATGTACATCTTCAAAAAAGGTTCGATGCTTATTTAATTAGAAATGATAATGAAATTCCGTTGCTTATTGTTTGCGGCGATGCTCGGTGAGAGGTTGCGAATGTTGAGATGTCAATTAGAACATCCAAGATTCGAGTTGTAGTGTCTCTTCGTTGAGGAGGTTGACGTTTTCGGTCATCCAAGCCTCTACGCTGAGGTTTTCTTCGTTGAGGAGGTCGATGCTTTCGGTCATCCAGCCTTCTACGTTGAGGTTCTCTTCGTTGAGGAGGTTGACGTTTTCGGTCATCCAGTTTTCAACGCTGAGGTTTTCCTCGTTGAGGAGGTCGATGTTTTCCATCATCCAGGGCTCGAGCGGAAGTGCTGCTTCGTTGAGAGCGACATCTTCGGTCTCGGGAGAAGCGGCTGTAGCGTTCGTGCTGTCTATCTTGACAGAGTCAAGAGGATTGACGGTTGCTGCGTTTGCAGTGTTCAACAAAGTTGCTGCGGCAACCATGGCTGCCATTACTGCGTTGTAAACAAACTTTTTCATGATTCAAATGTTTTAAATGGTTAATACTATATTGTGTTCACTATCCTACTCCTTATGTGCGTTGGGGAGTTCCAATAATTGTTTGATGAATCACGAGCAAGCCTAAGCAAAACTTTTTGTTCAGCGGATTTTCAAAGAACCTTTTGTTGTTTTCGTTGCAACCAGATTTCCTTTCTGATTACGCTGCAAAATTACATCGAATATCTGATTCCGTATAATTTTTTTAATTAAGTAATCTTTAAATAATGGCGACACTAACGCAAAGACTGCGCTGGTTTATGTTAACGGGAATGATTGTATTATATACAATTAACTGTATTATACGACATTAATGACTATAAACAAATGCTCAATGTTAAGCGATGGTTAAACATGGTCAGTTGGAATAAGGCTCATATTTGTCGTCGGTCACCGACATGTCGATATTAACCCCCTTTTTGGACGGCTTTTGTCTTGGGGTGCGCGGCTTTTGGGCTGGCTGCGGTGTCTGCGCCTCTCCATTGCCCGAAAGGAGTTCCACGAGTTCGGATTTCAGGCTTATGAGTTTGGCGGTCTTACGCTCAATCTGATTGACGATTTCTTCACGGCTCTTGCCCTCGCTCTCGCTGAGTTTGAAGAAATCCACAGAGACATTAAGTTTTTTTACGAGGGCGTCGAGCCGCTTGGAATAGTCGTCGAGGGCGTCGGCGGTCTGACGGTTGCTGTTGATGGTCTCCACAAACTGCATCACGGCGCGGCTTATAGCCATTGTCATCGTGAGCTGCTCTGCGCACGATTCGGATATTTTGGAGACCATTTCTGTGCTGTCGGCGATGCGCGGCGACATGTCGTCGATGAGTTTTACGGCGTGGCGAGTGTTGTCGAGGCTCTCGGCGGAGAGGGTGTTGATTTCGGCGGCAACAGTCTGGCAATGCTCGGCGAGGTTGCGTATTTCGGCAGCCACCACGGCGAAACCCTTCCCATTCTCGCCGGCGCGCGCGGCCTCCACGGCGGCGTTGATGGCGAGGAGGTCGGTGCGCTCGGATATTTCGTTGATTACCTGCACCTTAGAAAGGACGTTGCTGATGCTGTCGAGGGTGCGGTCGGATTCCTGGGTGACGGTGCAGATGTTGTTGGAAATTTCGTCAGAATTGTCCTTTGCGAGTTTTGCGTTGTTGGCGTTGTCGCTGATGGTGTTTGTCATCTGCGCCACGGATTCCGAAATCTCCTCCACCGTGGCGGCGCGGCTCTTGGCGTCGGCGGTGATGATGCCCACGGCGTCGCTGAGCGACACCGCGCCCGTTGCAATTTCGGTGGTGTACTTGCGGATGGCCTCCACCGCGCCAAAAACTTTCTGCCTCATCGACCGCGCCGTGTCGCGGAGCGTGCCAAATTCGTCGTCGTCGCTGATGCTGTCGGCGGCGTTGGAATACAGCCGTCCATCCGAAATGTCTGAAATAAACTGGATGGCTGCGGCAAGCGGCTTCAATACCACTTTCTTGGTGACAAAATTCACCACAAACATCACAAAGACTATTGTAAAAATTGACGTCAATACAAGCAAAATTGCCATCGTGATGGTGGCTTTGTTAAGTTGCGTGTAAGGGATGTTGAGGGTGATGATCAAGTTGGTGTCGCCCACTATCGCCATATAGCACTGCACCCTCGTGCCGTTTGGAGCAAAGTAAAAGCCCTTTTGGAAATTTTCGGTTTGCTTGTGCGTCCACCCGTATTCTACGAGTTTGTTGACGTCACGGAAGCCTTCGGTCTGCAACTGCTGCAGCGACTTTTCGTAGATGGAAGAATCGTAGATGCGGAATATCATCTCGTTGTCGCTTAGGGTGCTGAATCCGGCGCCGTTAGCCTTGATGGAAAACATCAGCGAATCTATCTCGACGGTGGGGAACACCGCACTTATTATGGCGACGACGGAGTCTCTGACGTTTTTTATCGGGACGGAGAGGCACCAGGAGTCTGAATTGTCGTAATGGCTGTGCAGTGGACGCTGGAGGTTGTAAGGCGCGTTGTTGACAAAAATGTCCTTGTAATACCTTGTCTTGCGTCCGTTCATACGGTCGAGTCCGCCGCGCGTGGTGTATGTGGTGCCGCCGGGGAGGGTGAGGCGGATGTAGTTCCACTGCTTGCGGCTTACGGCAAGCATGTCTTTCGCCTTGTACATGAACTCATCGATGGATGCGGAGTCCGTGTACATCGATCTGATGATGCCGAGTTCGGAGCCGTAGCTGTCTATAATCTTGTCTATCGCCATCGCCTGAAGCATCACGCTCTGCCGCGCCATGTTGTTGGTGTTGGCGATATTGCTCATGCTCACCTTCCTATATACATACACGTCCATAATGACGATGAGCGCGACGACACCCGGGAGCAAAAACTTGATGTACTTGCCCCATATCGTGTTGCCCCGCAACGAGAAAATCTTGTCGTAATATTTTGCAACAGTGTTCATTTAGTAGTAGTCTTTTATTGAGTTTAACTCCACCGCATCGTGCGCCGCCTGTATGGCGTCGTCTATCTTGGACTCGATGTCGCGTGTCAGCGCATCGTCGCCGGTATTGACTGTCACCTCCACAAGCTGGCTCTTGAGCGCGAGTATCTCCGATGTGCATACGTCGATGGCAGATACGATGTCGCTGCGCTTGTGGTCGTGCACACGGTCGAGTCGGAAGAACGCCACAAGTTTGTTGAGCCTTTCCACGTCGTTGAACAGCGTGTTGGTGTACACGGTGAGTTTATCGGCGGATTCGGTGTTGTTTGCGGCGATTTCCGTGATCTGGCGCACAGCGTTCCCTATTGCGCTCGTCAACTGCAACTGTCTGCTGCATGCCAGCGACATGCGGGACACGAGGGCGGCGTTGTCATGGATTTTTGGCGTGATGCCGTCCACAAGCTCCACAGTCTGCGTGGTTGCGGCGAGGCTCACTTCCGACAGTTTGTTGATTTCGTTGGAGGCGCGGTGGCACAGTTCGGAGAGTTTTCGGATTTCGGCAGCGACCACCGCGAATCCGGTGCCGTGCTCGCCCGCGCGTGACGCTTCGACGGCGGCGTTGATGGCGAGGAGGTCGGTGCGCGAGGTGATGTCGTTGATTACCTTCACCTTCTCCACTATTCGCTTCATGCTTTCATAAGTGTCGGCGGTGGCTTTCGACACCGATACGATGTCGCTGGCGATGGCTTGCGAATTGACTTGTGTGCGCATCGCGTCGTCGTTGTTGAGGCGGATCGAAGCGTCCACCTGCTCCACGCACCTCGTTATGTTTTCTACGGCGATGTTCTGCACCTGCGCGTCGCGGTCCACGCTCTGCACCACCTCGGTGACATTGCGGCTGCATTGCGAAAGGTCGCTGGAAGTGTCGTGGATGCCGGAGACAGCCGAAACAAGTTTCTGCTGCATATTTTCGATGTCTTTGCAGACCGCGCCTATCTCGTCGTTTGTATTGATGTCGCGGGTCTCGGTGGAATACAGCTTGCCTCGCGCGAAGTCGTTGGAAAACCTGTTGATGGCCTCTATCGGGCGGATTACCACTTTTGTGGTGATGTACCTTATCGCCATCAGCAGCACAGCCATCGCCACGAGCGTGGTGAGCAGCAGCACCCAGAATGTAAGGGTGACGTCTTTGGCTATGATGCTCTTTTTGGCGAGGTGCGCGAGCACCCACGGAGTTTCGGGGATCACGCCGTAATGCACGATAGTCTCCTGTCCGTCCCACCCGTTCAGCGTCCAGCTGCCATAATGCCCCCGCCCCAGGTTGGAGTTCTCCCGCGACATCGCTATATTTTTTTCGAGGTCGTGAAACCTGCTGTTTTTCTGTGATTCGCCGTTCATATACACGCTGAACGCTTTTTGCGCACCACGGCAAACGCGCACCACGTTGGCTTCGTCTACCATGACGAAATATTCCGACGAATCGGCTATGATGGAAGAAAGTTTTTGGTCGATGACGTCCGCCGGGAATACTGCGGCGATAATCGCGGTCACGGAGTCGCCGGCATCCTTTACCGGCACGGATATGCTGTACACCTCCACGCCGGCGAGGTTGGAGAAGTGCGCCGAATTGACTGAGATGTCCTTCCCTTCCATCACGAGGTGCTTGTATGGGCGGGATTCCTTGACGACGTACTTGTCGTCGCCGCTGATGGACGGGTATGAGCGTCCGTCGGGCAGGATGAGCCTCACGTATGAATACTTGTTGCTGTGCTCTTCGGTGAACCTCCTTGCAAACTTTATGAACTCGTCCTGATTGCTTTTTACGTAATAATGGCGCATCATGTTGAGGTCGCCGAGGTATCGGTGGAAAACTTCCGATATGTCGTCGGAGAGAATCTTGACGGTGCGCTCGCTCGCCTTGCTCGACGCGGTGCTGGTGTAGTTGGAGATGATGGCGTATATCACAATGTCCATGGCGACAATCACCACCATGACGCATGGCACAATGAACTTCATGTACTTGCCCCACACGGTATGGCTGTCGTAGCCAAGTATGCCTGATATTTTAGATATAAACTTTTTCATCGTCATGCTGCGTTGTTGGTGTTGTTGGCGGTCTCGGCTGCCCGGCGGTCGAAGTCGGCGAGTTCCTTGCGGAGGCTCTCGAGGTCGTCGGTGTGCCGCACGATGGAGTCCTCTATCTCACGGAGCCTTTCGGTGCGTTCGTCGGCGGTCTTGAAAAACATCATCGCCTCTTTGAGCCCGTTGGCATATCCTACGAAATTTTCGGCCTTGGCGGCAAGTGCGTCCGCCTCCGCGTTGTTTTCGTCGGAACTATGGGCAAGCTGTTGTATCGCGTTGCTGATCTGCTCGGTGCCGTTGCGCTGTTCGTTGCACGCCCCGGCAATCTCCGCCACCTTTGCGGTGTTGTCGAGAATCCTCGGCACTATCTGCTCTATCATCTTCGCCGACTGCTCGGTGACACGGAGCGTCTGGTTGGACATTCCGTCGATGAGAGCCGCCGCCGCCTTGGACCTTTCCGCGAGCTGCTTGATTTCCGACGCCACGGTGGAGAATCCCCTGCCGTTTTCGCCGGCACGCGCCGCCTCCACAGCCGCATTGATGGCAAGGAGGTCGGTGCGCTTGGCTATGTCGTTGATTATCTTAATCTTGTCGATGACAGTCTTGGTGCTTTCGAGGGTCTGCGCCGATGCCTTTGCAACCTTGCCGATGTCGGAGGCTATCGACATCGAATTGGCGCGTGTGGATTCGGCTATGCTCGCCGTCTCAGTGATGGAGGATGTCATCTGCTCTATCGTGGTGGAAATCTCCTCCACCGACGACGCCTGGTAGTTGATGCTTTCGAGTATGTGCTCGGCGGAGGTGTTGAGTTCGCGGCTGTTGACCACGATGGCGTCCGACTGCGAGCGAATGGAGTCGGTGATCTTGACGAGTTTATTCGCCATGTCGGAGACGTCGTCGTAAAGCTGTCCGATTTCGTTGTTGACTTTCCCATTGAGTTTCACGGCGTTGTACATCCGCCCTGCAGCAAATTCCCGCACCATTTTTTTTAGTTTCAACAGCGGGGTAACTAATCCGAACTTGGTGATGAGGTACACGTATGTCAATACGACTACAAACACCAAAAGTCCCGCCATGATGTAATAGTTTCGCATGCGGGTGCGCGACTGGTCGAGTTCGTCGTAATTAATCTCCATCATTATGAACCATCGCGACGCATTGACCCTCGCCCACGTGACGAGCCTCATCTTGCCGTCTTTCCCCTCGAAAGAGTCGCCGCCCACGTTCATGCCGCCGGCGATGCGCACCGACACGAGCTTGCAGATGCCCTTGATTGACTCGTCGAATGATTTGACTTCTGTGGTGTCGGACGCCACAATCACCGCGCCCTCCACATTGCAGAGGTACGACCTTCCCATGCCGTTGCTCTTGATGGACGACAGTGCGCCAAAGAGTATGTCGGTGTCCATCGACACGTACAACGCCCCCCTTATGTGTCCATCTTCCCTG
>JAEEGL012717818.1_pt1 | contig 16088 bp, 19 predicted proteins | sample 9134231 | NCBI WGS metagenome assembly JAEEGL01 (sample SAMN16246548, study PRJNA631951) | gut metagenome | biome: gut microbiome; feature: rumen; material: fiber-attached | host: Bos | place: Iran: Karaj | collected 2018-10
AATAAAAGAAGATGATATCTTCTTTTATTTTGGTTGAATTTTGTATATAATAATATTGGTGATGATGATGAATAAGAAGTTTTTAATTATAGTATTGTGTATGTTTTTTTTAACTTCTTGTAATAATAAAATAGACAGCTTTGTTAAAGATACAAAAAAAGAGGTTACAAACAGCATAAAAAATACTAGTAAAGAAAAAATTACTAAGAGTATTAAATACATTAATGATAATTATGAAAAGAAGATTGATAAAAACTTTGTTTATAATACTTTGTTGTTGAAGAAATTATGTGATAATACTTATTTGAAAGATAATAAGATTAAAAGAGTGGCAGAAGCCTCTTATGAATATATGTTTAGACAAAGTAAGGGAAACAAAAAAGAGTTGAAGGATAGTTTAGATGGTTTGTATAAGAACTTTGATGATGAAGTAAATAATTTTTATTTGATGTATCAAAGATTAGCTGTCGTTGATGGCTATTTAGCTAAAGCTAAAACCAAACTGATAATTGAAGCAGAAGAAAAAGATTTTATTAGTAATAAAAAGATTAATATAGCTATAGATTATATTAGAGATTATTATGATAACGCATTTAAGAATAATGAGGTTATTGAAAGATTGGGATATTATTCTATGTATTTAGAGAAGATTGGAGATAAGACAAAAATAGATAATAGTATTATTTCTTTGGGTAAAATAATGAAAAAGTATTTACAAAATGGAGAAGGCAGAGATTTTGAAAAAGTTAAAGAATTATTGGATGAAGTAAGTAATAATAGAAATAGTCTTGTGGAGGAAATAAGTGCTAATTAGTGGTGATTATGGAAGAAATAGAATTATTAAAAAGAAGGTTAAAAGGTAGTGTTATATTAGTCTTTATTATTATATTCTTTTGCATTATGGTTTTATTTTTGTTGAATCATTTTGTTATTGTGAAAGAGTATTATAAAGCTAGCGATTTTAAGATTAAAACGATCTATAGTAATATAGATTTTAATAAAAATGGTATTGATGACTATTCAGATTTTTTGCTGGGGGCAAAGAAAGTAATTAATAAGAATGAAGTGTACGAAAACTTTATTGTTAAGGTTTTTAAGTATGCTGGGTATGACTTGGATAAAATGGTTGAAAGATATTATGAAGATTATAATCTGGATATTGGAAAAAAAGATAGAATAAGTATGTATAAATCATTTATTAATAGTAATGCTCTTAAAGTAGATGTGGATTTTGACAAGATTGAGTTGTTTCAACCCGGGGATTTTGTTTTTTTACAGGACGGTATTGGGGTCTTGAGTGATAAAAGGAATAAAGATGGTATTAGCTTTATAGTTATGATAAATGATGGAAAAGTAGTAGAAGAAGATTGCCTTGGGGATTTAAAGATTTCTGGGCACTATCGTTTTGATTCTTCGTTAATAGAGGATGATTTGTTAAAAAGATAGTTTCGCCATTGACTCGCGAACAAAAGTATGATAACGTATTTTACGAGGTGATAATTGTGTATAATTATATAAAGGGCATTATTAATGGATATGGAGCTAATTATGTGGTTCTAGATAATAACGGAATTGGCTTTTTGATTTATGTTCCCAATCCGTATGTATATAAAGAGAATGAGGAATATAAAATATACGTTTATAATCATGTTAGAGAAGAAGAAAATTCTTTGTTTGGGTTTAAGAATGAGCAAGAAAGAGATTTGTTTTTAAGATTAATAAATGTAAAAGGGGTTGGCCCCAAAATTGCTTTGCCAATTATTGCGGGTTCGGTTGATGCGATTTATGATGCTATAGAAAGAGAAAATGTATTGTATTTAACGAAGTTCCCTAAAGTTGGAGATAAGATGGCTAGACAGATTATACTTGATTTAAAGGGAAAACTTGTTAAAAACAATGATTTGTTTACAAATGATGGGTTAGATGAGTTGATGTCGGTTTTAGAAAGCTTGGGGTATAAGAAAACTGATATAAAAAAGATTCTGCCTCAAGTAGATGCTTCTAATCCGGTGGAACAACAAGTTAAAGATGCTTTAAAACTATTAATGAGGTAATTATGAAATTAGGAGTAGATATGGATGATACTATTGCTTTTTCTAATAGAAAATTGATTGAAACAGCTTTATTGTTTGATGAAAAATATGTAAATGGTCGAGGGTTTAAGAATAGAGACGGTAAAACTCTTTTAGATAAGTTCTATTGGAACGTTTATCATGTTGAGCAATTTTTAAATGTCCTTCCTAAGGGCGATTATTTCTTGAGTTTAGATGTGAAGGAAGAGGCTAATAAGTATATTGCTAAGTTGTGTGATGAGGGCCATAAAGTGTTCTTTATTACTAGAAGAAATAAAAGCTTTCTTTTAAAAATGAAGACGAGAAAATGGTTAAAGAAAAATGGTTTTAAGTATGATGGTATAGTGTTTGGAATTACAAATAAAGGAGAATATTGTAAGGCAAAAGGAATAGATTTATTAATAGACAATGATAGGAGAAATATAGATTCTGCTCTTGGGAATGGTGTAGATGCGATTTTGATGGAAGATGATTTTAATAAAGATTTAGTCGGATATAATAGATTAAGAAATTGGAAAGAAATATACGATTATATAAGCGGGGTGAAATAAGGTGAAGAGACTTGTTGATAGTGAAAAAAGAGATGATATGGATGTATTTGATCAAACTATTCGGCCTCAAAATCTGGATGAATATGTAGGGCAGGAAGAGTTAAAGGATAATATAAGTGTTTTTATTAAAGCTTGTAAAATGCGTAATGAATCATTGGATCATGTGTTGTTATATGGGCCGCCTGGCTTAGGTAAAACTACTATGGCTCATATTATTGCGAATGAAATGGGAGCGAATATTAGAACTGCTACTGGACCGTCTATCGAGAAAAGCGGTGATTTGGCAGCAATATTGTCAACTTTAGAAGAAGGAGACGTTCTTTTCATTGATGAAATTCATAGGATTCCTAGGTATATAGAAGAAATATTGTATCCTGCAATGGAAGATTTTGTTTTGGATATAGTAATCGCTAATGGAGATGGTACCAGCAGAAACTTGAGGATTGATTTGCCACCGTTTACATTGGTTGGGGCTACGACTAGGGCTGGTGATATTTCGGCACCTTTACGCGACCGTTTTGGAATAGTCGCTAAGCTTAATTATTATAATGAAGATGAGCTGTACAAAATTGTTAAAAGAACGAGCAAGGTATTAAATATGCCAATTGAAGATGGGGCTGCTAAGGAATTGGCGAGAAGAAGCCGAAGAACACCTCGTCTTGCTAATCGTTTATTTAAAAGAGTAAGAGATTTTGCGTTGGTCTTTGATTCGCCAACTATTGATGAGGAAATAATGAATGTTTCACTTAAGAGATTAAATGTTGATAATTATGGATTGGATCGTATGGATACGGAATATTTAGAAGCGCTTATTACCAAGTTTAATGGCGGTCCGGTTGGGGCTGGAACAATTGCTACAAGTATTGGTGAAGAGGTTACTACTATTGAGGATGTTGTTGAACCATATCTTTTGCAGGAAGGTTTTATTAAAAGAACACCTCGTGGTAGAGTTGCTTGCGAAAAAGCTTATAAACACTTGAATATTGAGTTTGAGCAAAACAAATAGATATTTTGAGATATATTAAGGGGGTTTTTCTCCCTTTTCAAATTAGTTAAATAATGATAAAATATTATTAGCTTTTGGGAGTGAATAATATGGGTAGTGGAAAGACTGAGGTGTTTGATGTAGCTCTTGTAAAAAAAGAGATGATAGCAAATATGTTGAAGGAAGTTAGTGCTTCGCTAGAAGAAAAGGGCTATAATTCTATTAGTCAAATTGTTGGATATATTATTAGTGGGGAACCGGGATATATTTCAAATTATAATGATTCTAGGAATAAGATAAGACAATATGATCGAACAGAAATTCTGGCAGTAATCTTGAAGACTTTTTTGGAGAACGCCTAATGAGATATTTGGGATTAGATTTAGGCACGAAAACTTTAGGAATTGCTATTTCTGATAAAACTAATCAGATTGCTTCTTTTTTGGGAGTCGTTAGGTGGAATGGTGAAGATTACGAACAACTCTTTAAAGAATTAACACCCATAATTCAGGATAAGGGTATTACTTCTATTGTTCTTGGTTTACCTAAGAATATGAATAATTCTTTGGGGTTTGCCGCAGAGAGAAGTATTAACTTTGAAAAAGCTTTAAAGGAAAGGTATTCATTGGATGTGATACTTGTCGATGAAAGACTGAGCACTGTTGAAGCTGAAGGCTATTTATTAGAGGCGGATGCGAGTCGGAGAAAAAGAAAACGAGTTATAGATGGCGTTGCCGCTTGTATTATTTTGGATACTTATTTAAGAATGAAAGGAAATCAATAATATGAATGAAGAAAAAAAAGGTGTTTTTACCATAGTTAATGATAAGGGAGAAGAGATTGAGTGTGAGATACTATTTACTTTTGATAGTGATGAGACTAAAAAGAGTTACATAGTATATACTGATAATACTACAGATGAAGACGGTAGTATAAGAGTATTTGCTTCAGTATTTGATCCAACTGGTACTAATCCTGATCTTTTACCTATTGAGACGGAAAAGGAATGGTTGGTTATTGAAAATATCTTGGCTTCTGTTCAAGAAAAAATTGATGAAGCGGCATAGTTATGAAAAAAATAATTTTTATTATATTAGGGTTGCTATTAATAATGGTTATAAGTGGGGCTGTTGTCTATAACAACTCTTTATCCCCTGCTGGAACTAGTAAAGATGTAGTTACTTTTGAAGTTAAGAGTGGTATGACTTCCAAAGAAATATTATCAGAACTGCGTAAAGATGGTTTAATTAAAAATGAGTTTGTTTCATACCTTTATGTTAAACATAATAATATTAATAATTTGCAAGCTGGTACATATAATTTGAATAAAGGAATGGGGCTTAAAGAAATAGTGGATATAATATCTAAAGGCGAGACAATAGATAATAGTATTTCTCTTACTTTTATTGAAGGTAAAAGGGTTAAGAAGTTTGCTGAAGTTATTAGTAAAGAGTATGAGTATACGGAAGATGAGATTCTTAACAAATGGAAAGATAAAGAATATTTAAATAAATTAATTAATAAGTATTGGTTTTTAACAGAGGATATTTTGAATGAAAATCTTTATTATCCTTTGGAGGGTTACCTGTATCCCGATACTTATCGTTTTGAAAAAGATGCAACTATAGAGCAAATTACGGAAAAACTATTGGATACAATGGGAAATTACCTTGAAGAGTATCGAAATGGTATAGATGATAATAAATATGTTAATTCTGTTCATAAAGTTCTTACTATGGCAAGTATTGTCGAGCTAGAAGGAGCTAAAAGTGATGATAGGGCAGGAATTGCTGGTGTTTTCTTTAATAGATTACAAGATGGATGGAATTTGGGTAGTGATGTAACTACTTATTATGCTGCGCAAATAGATTTTACTGATAGGGATTTAACTCAGGCCGAATTGGATGATGTAAACGCTTATAATACTAGGTCATCGGCAATGGCTGGCAAATTGCCAGTGGGCCCGATTTGTAATCCTAATATTGAATCTATTAAAGCCGTTATTAATCCAAAACAGAATGATTATTATTTCTTTGTGGCGGATAAAAATGGAAAAACTTATTTTAGTAAAACAAATGGAGAACATGAAACGATAATATCAGATCTTAAGAATAAGGGATTATGGTATACATATAGTTAGGTGATAGATATGAGAGAAAAAATATTAGAGATGGAAGAATATGCCAATGAGCATAATGTTCCTATAATTGAGAAAGATTCTATAGCTTTTATAATGAAGTTTATTAAAGCTAATGATTTAAAAACTGTTTTGGAGATTGGGACAGCTATTGGCTATTCAGCTATTTTAATGGCTCAAGCTACTGAAGATGTTGTCGTTACAACTATTGAGAGAGACGAGACCAGGTATATGGAAGCCTTAAAGAATATTAAGAAATGTGGTCTTGAAAACAGAATAACTGTTCATTATCAAGATGCTTTGGAAATGAATCTTTCTGGTGTTAGCTATGATATGATTTTTATAGATGCTGCTAAGGGACAATATACAAAGTTTTTTGAAAAGTATAAGTATTTTTTGAATCCTGGTGGCGTCATAATTACTGACAATCTTAAATTTCATGGCCATGTTGGAAATAGGGATAATATAGCATCGAAGAATTTGAGGCAATTGGTAGGGAAGATTGAAGACTATATTGATTTTTTAAAAAATAATGAAGAATTTGAAACCAAATTTTATGATGTGGGAGACGGCTTATCTGTAAGCATTAAGAAAAATGATATCTAAAGTTATGTTAGTTGTTGATAATCTTGATTATCTAAATGATTATAGAAAAGTGGGAATAACTACTTTTCTTTTTCCTTTAAAGGAATTTTCTGTTGGATATGATGATTATAGTTTAGAAGAGATAAATGAAATTGGTGTTTCAAATAAATATTTACTTATTAATAGAGTACTGGATTGTAAAGATATAGATAAATTAAAAAACCTGCTAAGTGAATTAAAAGGAATAAAAGGATTGGTCTTTGAAGATATTGGTGTTTATCAATTTGTTAAACAATTAGGTTTGGACTTGGAATTGATATTATTTCAAAATCATTTTAATTGTAATACAGAATCCATTAATTTTTGGTTAGAAAGAGTTAATAGTGTTGTTGTTAGTAATGAGCTTACTTTTGAGGAATTAAAAAATATAACTACGAGGGCAAAAAGCCCATTGGTTTTACATCTTTATGGATATAATCAGGTTATGTATTCTAGAAGAAAGCTGATAACTAATTATTGTGAAGAATTTAAGTTGGTAAATAGGAATCGTAGGATAATTGAGGATGTCTCTTCTCACGTGAGATTTAGAGTTTTTGAAAATGATTATGGAACGGTAATGTATTCTGATAAAGTGTTTAATGGTAAGAGATTATTAGGATTAAATAATATTAAGTATTTTTTTGTAAATACTACTTTGATAGATCATTATAGATTGATGAAGTTTTTGAATAATTTAAATGGCTCTTATGGGGATTTTGAGGATGACGGTTTCTTAGATAAGGAAACTATATATAAATTGAAGGAGAGATAGTATGGAAAAAATAGAATTATTAGCTCCTTCTGGGAACTTGGAAAGACTTAAAATAGCTCTTTTGTATGGAGCAGATGCTGTATATATAGGTGGGCAAGATTATAGTTTAAGAGCTAACGCTAAGAATTTTAGTATAGAAGATATTAAGGAAGCTGTTAGTTTTGCCCATAGTCTTGGTAAGAGAGTTTATGTTACTATAAATATTGTTTTTCATGATAAAAATTTGGTGGGATTAAAAGATTATTTGACTACTTTGGATGATATTGGTGTTGATGCTTTTATAGTTTCGGATGTTGTTGTAATGGAAATGATGAAGAAGCTTTCAATTAAAGCAGAATTACATGTTAGTACTCAGGCTTCTGTTCTCAATTATGAAGCGGTTAATTTTTATAAAGATTTAGGAGCTACTCGCGTTGTATTAGCTCGAGAAGCTCATAAAAGTGATATTGAAAGAATAAAAAAAGAGACTGGAATTGAGATAGAGTGTTTTGTTCATGGTGCTATGTGTACTTCAATTTCTGGTAGATGTGTTTTGTCAAATTATGCAACTTTGCGAGATAGTAATAGAGGCGGATGTGTTCAGGCTTGTAGATTTGTTTATAGTATTGATGATGAAAGCCAAGTCTTTAGTATGACACCAAAGGATTTGAATATGGTATCGAATATTGGTGAAATGATTAAAGTCGGTGTCAATTCGTTTAAAGTTGAGGGACGAATGCGTAGTGTTTATTATATAGCTACTGTTATTTATACTTATAGAAGGTTAATTGATAGAGTTCTGAATCATGAGGTGGATGATAAATATACTGAATATTCTTTAAATGTACTTAATAGGTGTGCTAATAGAGAGAGTGTAGAACAGTTCTTTAATTCGCTTCCTACTAATAAGGAACAATATTTTTTAGGAAGAGATGAGGAGAGTAATAAAGATTTCTTGGGAATTGTTCTTGATTATGATAATCATAGTGGTATTGTTACATTAGAGCAGAGGAATTATTTTAAAGTAGGAGACAAGGTTGAATTTTTTGGACCAAATCTTGAACAAACTTCTTTTATAATACCGTCGGAATTATATAATGATAAGGGAGAAAAAATTGATGTTGCTAGACATCCGCAAATGATTGTAAAATTTAAGTGTTCTATCGGCTTAAAAAAGGATGATATGATGCGAATTTACTTGGATTTATAATTTATTTACACGTGTATCATTACTTCTTAAATTGTTTGACTTTTGATTGCATTTGTAGTATCCTTATACAAGTGTTTTGAAGGAGAAAAGATTTTAATGAAAAAAGCTGAAGAAATTCTATTGACGGCAAGCGGATTTGCTGAATTGGAAGCAGAGCTTAATGATTTAAGAGTTAATAAAAGAGCAGAAAATGTTCTAGCTATAAAAGAAGCAAGAGATCATGGCGATTTGTCTGAGAATTCGGAATACGACGCTGCTAGAGATGAGCAAGCAAGAATAGAAGCAAGAATACAAGAATTAGAGTATAAATTGGAGCATGCTAAGATTATTGATGATAGTGATAAATCAAAGGTAAATGTTGGTTGTGAAGTAACAATTTTGTATGTTGATGAGAACGAACAAGAAAAGTATACTATTGTTGGTAGTTTAGAAGCTGACCCTTTTGAAAATAAAATTAGTAATGAGTCACCAATTGGCTCTGCTATTATTGGCAAAAAGGTAGGAGATATTGTTTCTGTTAATGCTAATGGTTCATCATATGATATAAAAATTTTAGCAATAGCTTAAGCTATTGCTTTTTTTATGATAAAATATACTTAGGAAGTGGTAGAAATGAAGGAAAACTCATTTTTAAAAAAAAGATTACGCGGTCTAAAAGCTTTGATTGGGAAATTGAGCTATGTTCAGGGAAGCATTGAAGATGGAAAAGCGCCCATGCATGAAAATCCTGTCCGATGGTTTTTGGAGTTGGGAACGAAAGCATTTAAAGCCTTTGATAGAGAAGCATATATTTATTTGATTTTCCCTGATGGTACTATTCATTCAGAATATTGTGAAACGCATGGCGACCGGATCCGTGATGCTATTTTGAGAAAGTTTGGAAGTTTTAGCGCTCTTCCGCATAAAAACGATATTGCCCAGGAAGTTGCGGCTTATTATAATACGATTTGTATACGATTGGTTTCTGTTATGATTGGTTGTAGTTCCTTACATTATCCTGAAAATATTACTAAGGAACAGTTTGATGGATTGACTAAATTTTTAGCTATGTTCGATGAGTATAATGTGAATAACCCTCAATATCCTGCTGCTTTACTTTTTAAAAATCCTTATAATCCGGATGAGGAGATTACTGATTTGAATTTGCTAATGAATTATTTCTCGGTTAGATTTGATGATGGTGATGACCCAACATCTTTTTCTAGGTCTTTGTAATTTTTTTGTTGTTTAATTGTGTAAACATAGATAATTATTGATTTCCTTTTTTTATATTTTTGGTATAATGTTTATAGTAGAGGTGAGAAGATGAAAAAGATTAAATATTTTATTGTAAGCGTTATGGTTTTCTGTGTATGTGGTTTGGTTAAAGCAGAAAATATCGACGTAAGAGATGTAATTGCTAAATTTCAGGCTGAAGAGGGGTATTCTGTTACAAGTCAAACGGATGGTTCGGCATTCACGGTAAATACAGGAACTGAAAACATTGAATTTACTTATTCTGCTAGTGATAATATACTTTCTTATAACTTGGGGTCAGGAAAAACTCCTAGTGAAGCTGTTGGCTCTGATAAGGTGCTTAGATATATAGTTGATTTATCTAGTAATAATAATGAGTATCGTTCTGCTAAAGAAGCAAATACTACTGTTAGTAGCGTTGATTATGGTTCTGGTTGTAACCTTGTTAATATGGGATTCTGTTATGATAATGCTAGTGGGAAAATGCAGGTTGTGTTAAGCAATCAGTTTACTACTTATTTATATAATTATTATACTGGTAATACTACAAATCAAGATAATATGAGTACTCCTGATGGTACTTCTGTAGCTAGTGTTGATCCTACTACAACTGAAGAATCTACTATTGATTCAAAGAATCCTGAGACTGGTTCATTTACTGAATTTGGAATCATAATTGCATTGTTAGCTCTGTTACTTGTTGTTATAGTTTTAAAAAAGAGAAACGAAACAGAATTTAAGATTTAAAAAGGTTCTTATTTAGAACTTTTTTTGTTTTTATTATTAATAATTTATTTTCTTGATATTCTTTTTTATGTAAGATATAATATTGTGGTGTTAAGGAGAGAAAATTTATGAAGAATGTTCAGAAATTTGAAACAGAGATAAAAGGTGAAGAATGGAGTAAAATATTAGATAATACTTTTAAAAAAAGAAATAAGGATTTAAAGGTAGATGGATTTAGAAAAGGTAAATGTCCTAAAGATATTTATTTACAAAGATTTGGTATAGAGTCATTGTTTATGGATGCTTCCGATGCTGCTTTACAGAGTGGTTATAAAAAAGTATTAGAAGAGAATGATCTTACTCCTGTAGTTGAGCCAGCAGTTGATATTAAGAGTATCAGTAAGGACGGTATAAAAATGGAGTTTACTGTTATTACTAGACCTGAAGTAAAACTTGGTAAATATAAAGATTTAGGAGTTAAAAAAGAAAAAGTATCAGTTTCTAAAGAAGAATTAGAGAAAGAAGAAGCTCGTATAGCGTCTCGTTATGCTGAAATGGTAGTAAAAGAAAATGGTGAAGTATTAGAAGGAAATACCGCTGTTATTGATTTTAAAGGGTTTGTTGATGGAAAAGAGTTAGATGGTGGTACTGGAGAAGATTATCCTCTTGAGATAGGATCTCATAGTTTTATTCCTGGATTTGAGGAAGGTATAGTTGGCATGAAGGTTGGGGAAGAGAAGGAGTTGGATCTTATGTTCCCTGATGATTATACTGAAGCTTTAAAAGGGAAGAAAGTTAAATTTCAAGTTAAGGTTAAAGAAATAAAGGAAAGGGTATTACCTGAGTTTAATAAAGAATTTTTTGAAGATTTAGGATATAAAGATATTTCTACTAAGGAAGAGTTTGATAAAGAAGTAAAAAAAGCAATAACTGATAAGAAAACAGCTGAAGCTAATGAAAAATACTATGATGATGTAATAGTTGCCGCTTCAAACAATTTGGAAGTTGAAATTAATAAGGAAATAATCGACGATGAAGTTAAAAGAATTAGTGAGAGAATGGCTAAGAGTTTACAACAACAAGGAATTAGTTTAGAAATGTATTTACAATTTTCTGGTAAAACTAAAGAGGATTTCGAAAAAGATTTAGAACCAGAAGCGACTAAGAATATCAAAGCTCGTTATTTGATTGAAGAAATTGCTAAAGCAGAGAAAATAGAGGTTTCTGATAAAGAAGCAGAAGAACATGCTCAAAAAGAAGCCGATAAGTATGGTATTGATAAAAACGAGTTCTTAACTTATATCGGTGGTATGGATGTTGTTAAATATGATTTGAGGATGAAGAGAGCTATGTCTATACTTACTGGTGAAGAAATGGAATAAAAAGCCAAAAGGCTTTTTTATTTTGAAAGAGAATGATATAATAAATATAGTAAAGAGTGGTTGTATGGAGAAGAAGGATAAAAAGATTTGTAATAATGCTTTTATTAATAAGCTAGTGAATAATAAGTTGTATTTTTTTTCTTTTGTGATAACGTTGATTGTTGCTGGTTATGGTGTTTTCATCTGGTTTAAAAGCTCTGATGGCCTGATTACCAAAAGAAATAAACAACAATTACAAATTATTGAAAATATTAAGAAAGTCAAGGCGGCTAATGATGGATTTTATAGTCATAGGGTTACTCTTAATAAGAAGATTGAGGTTGGAACCTGTACTGTTAGTTCTTATGAATATGTCTTTGAAGTAAAAAATGGAATTTTTACTAAGTATTTTAGTAATGATTGCTTGGGAGTTATTAAGTTAGAACAGGTTGATGGATTAGAAGTTAATGATTATAGTTTTACTGATGGTGGGTTGCGCTATGACAAGGATACTAATATAACTACTTTGATTGAGAGTGAGAATAGCAGTGTTAGCTTATATTTTTATACTAATAGTATTATCTTGTTAACTGATGATGATTTGGTGCTTATTGGTAATAATAAGGTTAATTATATTAATAGTGAGAAGTATTCTAGTTCTGGTGGTAATTTGAGTAAAAGATATTATGAGAGTTCAAGTGAAAAAGGAACATTTAATTTTATAGTTTTTTATAATGATGAAGATGTTCCTTGTTACGAGGATATAGAGAAAGATAAAATGGATGACAAGTTATATGATATTTATCAAATTCATTTCAATAGTTCTTTTGATACGTTTGATGAACCAAGGTTATTGATATCAAGAACTAAGGGTAATTATTGTATTAATTATGAAAATGATATAAATATTTTAAAGCAATAAATATTGCTTTTTTTTATGAAAAATGGGGTATATTTATTTACAAAAAATGAATATGTATTTATAATAAATGCTATTATATTTTTAGGGAGGAGAAATGCTATGAATAACTTACCAGTGATGCTTCTTAAAGGAATAGTACTTCTCCCATATCAAGATGTAAAATTAGATTTGAGCAGTAACATTTCATCAAAAGTAATTGACGTTGCTATAAATAAATATGATAGTAATATTCTTGTTATTTGTCCTACAAATCCTTATGAAGAGGCGCCGGATATTTCAGATTTACCTAATATTGGTGTGATTGGTAAAATTATTAATAAATTGGAACTGCCTAATGGAAATATAAGAATAGTTGTATCAGGGGTAAAAAGGGTTAAGATATCGCAATTTATTCATAGAAGGGAAGATTCGGATATTCTTACTTCGGAATTTAATGAGGTAGAACTTCCAAGATTTGATGAGGTAGAAGAAACTGCTCTTAGAAGAAAAATAATTGAGTTGTTAGATGATTATATTGATATATCTATGTCTGGTAATAGTATTTTAGCAAGTATTAGAAGCACTAATGATTTGGATAAATTGACTGATTTAGTTGTTTCATTTATGCCTTTTTCTTTGAGTAAGAAATTGCTTTATATGAGGGAGATAAATGAGCTACATAGAGCTAATGCTTTGGTATATGATTTGTCGATAGAATTACAGGTTGCTCAGTTGGATGCTAAACTTGATGATGTCCTTCGCAATGAGTTTGAAGAGAATCAAAGAGAATATGTATTAAGAGAAAAATTAGAGGTAATTAGGAAAGAACTTGGCGAAGATGATTTAAAAGATGAAATAATTGGTGATTATTTAGAAAGAATCAACGAATTAAAAGCTCCTGGGAAGCTAAAGAATAAACTTACTAGTGAGGTAAAAAAGCTTGATTATACATCTGAGAGTAATCCAGAGGTAAGTTCAATTAGAAATTATTTGGATTTAGTTCTTGATTTACCATTTGGTATTTATAGTGCTGATGAGAAGAATCTAGAGAAGATTAGGGAAGTGCTAGATTCTAGCCATTTTGGGCTTGATAAAGCTAAGAATAGAATTGTTGAGTATATTGCCGTAAAAATAAGAAATAAAAATCTGAAGAGCCCAATTTTATGCTTTGTGGGGCCACCCGGTGTTGGAAAAACTTCTTTAGCTATTGCTATTGCTAAAAGCTTAAAAAAAGAATTTTATAAGATATCAGTTGGTGGATTGAATGATGGTGCCGAGCTAAACGGGCATAGAAGGACTTATATTGGTGCTTCTCCTGGTAAAATAATTCAAGCCTTAAAGAAGTGTGGAACAGCTAATCCTTTAATATTAATAGATGAAATTGATAAAATGGTTAAGGATTATAAAGGGGATCCTGCTTCTGTTTTGTTAGACATACTAGATCCCGAACAAAACTTTATGTTTGTAGATAATTATGTTGAAGAACCTTTTGATTTGAAAGATGTTCTATTTATTTTAACTGCTAATAGCGAGGAAGATATTCCACCGGCTTTGTATGATAGATTGGAAGTAATTGAATTATCTTCGTATACAGAGTTTGAAAAGTTGGATATAGCAAAGAATTATTTGATTCCTAATATTTATCAAGAACATTTAGTGTGTAGTAAAGAGATTAGGTTTAGTAATGATATTATTATGGATATTATTACTAAGTATACTAAAGAAGCAGGGGTTAGGGATTTGGACCGAAATATTAGTACAATAGTTAGAAAAATTGTTACTAATTCTGTTAAAGAACTAAATAGTCCAATAAAAACAATTGTTAAGAAGAGCGATTTGGTTAAATTCTTGGGCCCACCCAAATATGATATAAAGAATAATGTTGTTACTATGCAAGCTGGTTTAGTTAATGGACTAGCTTATACTAGTGTTGGGGGCATTGTGATGCCGATTGAATCAACTATTTACTCCGGTAAGGGGAAAGTTAATATTACTGGTATGCTTGGCCAATCGATGGAAGAGAGTATTTCGGTAGCTCTTAGTTATATTAAGAGCAAAAAGAAGGAGTTTAGAATTGAAAAGGTCAATTTTGATAAGTCGGATATACATATTCATTTTTTAGAGGGGGCAATTAAAAAAGATGGTCCATCAGCTGGAGCTGCTATAACTACCTCTTTATTAAGTTTATTATTGGGGATTGAAATTGATAGAAAGGTGGCTATGACTGGAGAGATTTCTCTTAGAGGGGATATATTAAAAATAGGTGGATTAAAGGAAAAAATAATTGCGGCTTATAATGATGGGATAAAAAAGATTTTTATTCCTTATGAGAATAGTGGAGAATTAAATGATATTCCTAAACTTGTTAAGGATTCGCTAAAAATTATTTTAGTAAAGAATTATAGTGATATTTTTAAATATTTATTTAAAGAAAAAGAGATAACTAAATAAAGAAACATTTTATTTAAATGTTTCTTTTTTTGTTATATAATATTATTAAGATATGATACGGGTGATGATATGAGTAAAAGATTTTATTTAACTATTTTTGTCATACTATCTTTAAGCGTTGTTGTCTTATCTGCTACATATTCTAAAGATTCTGGTACTAGTGAATATGTGGCAATTAATAAGGAAAAGGATAATTTGCGTATCACTTTTGAGCATGGGGAAACAATTCCTATTACTAGAGTTAATAAATTAAAAGCTGATAATATTAAGGGTAGTAATATAAGTATTGTGAATAAACACAGCAAAGATGTTAACGTCTTGATAGAATTGAATTATTTGGGTAACGAAGAGGTTTATTATTCTGTTGATAACTCTGAAATGAGATTGATACTCAATAATGCCAAGGAGGTTGTTTCTTTAAAACCGTTTGGTATGGATGGGGATCAGCATGTTTTTAATATTAAAGTTTTAAGTTTAAAAGATACTAATGAAAGAGTTAGTATTAATATTAGTGTATTGGAAGATGATTTTTTAAAAACCAATTTGGTTAATGATGAACAAGTCTTTAAGGATAATGAAGGAAATTATATTTATTATGGTCAGCCAAATAATTATATTAGATATAATGATAGGATTTATAGAATTATAGGTTTAATAAATGGTAGATTTAAAATAATTAGTATTGATTATAATACGAATGAATTTAATGAAGAAAACTCTTATTTGTCTGTTAGAGATTTTTTGAGAACTTTTAATAACCGTGAAGTAGATGAATCTAATATGGATTTATTTGATTCGTGGTTAAAAGAATATAACGATTATTGGTTTGATGATGGTAGGATTTTTGTGAATAATACAATTGTTGATACTGATAATGGAAGACATACTAGTAGCGAAGTATTAGAATTGTCCGATTATATTGTTTTATCTGGTGGAGATGGAACTAAGAATAATCCTTATGAGGTGAAATATGAAAGTTAGTAATGTGTTGAAAAGGGAAATAGTATTTGAGTTATTAGCTTTAATTTTTTTTGTAATAGTATCTTCTTATGCTTTGTTTTCTTTAAATGGTAACAATAGTGA
>JAEEGL013630327.1_pt1 | contig 16088 bp, 18 predicted proteins | sample 9134231 | NCBI WGS metagenome assembly JAEEGL01 (sample SAMN16246548, study PRJNA631951) | gut metagenome | biome: gut microbiome; feature: rumen; material: fiber-attached | host: Bos | place: Iran: Karaj | collected 2018-10
AATCAGATAGTTTTTGCCGAATTCTCCGTGAAACGTCCGGTAGAAAGCGCTGGAACCGACGGTAACGAAATAGCCATTATCAAAGTAAGTGGCTTCGTAAAAACTGTCTTCCCAGATCGCGCTCGGAACGCCGATCCCCTTGAAATAATTCAGCAGATCGCTCATCGTCCCCGGTTCGCCCCAGTAAAGAAACGTTTCGGAAAGATCGCCGTTCAGACAGATGAAGACCGGAACGTTGGAATCCTCCGTAAAACAGATTTCAAAATCGGAATTCCGGTAGAGAATCAGCGAAACGTTGATCAGTTCGTTTTCCCGGCCGATCATTACGGCGCAAAACCGCTGGATCATCGGCTGTTTATCGCTGGAAAGATTTTCCAGAAGCTCGATCTCGTCCTTGAGCAGCGCGTAGAATTTCGTATGCCTGGAAAATGCCTCAAACAAAATGCCCTCGATCGCGGCGATATACGTTTTCCGCGGCTTTAAATCGCGGCTTTCGTAAAGAATCGCGTTGCTGCGGTCGACCGTTTCAAGCGCCGAAAACAGCGCTTCGCCCGTCAGCTGCGTTTTTTGCGTTTCCTCCGGCAGTTCGATCGCGCGGATCTTAAGCGTATCCTGCTGCGTTTCGGCCCTGAAATACGAGGCGGGAAAAAAGAAGAAAAACGCCGTCAGCATAAGGATCGCTGCGATCGCTGACAATAGCTTCATCCATTTCATCGTGTTCTCTCCTGCCCCTTGTCTATCATGAGCGAAAAGGAGACCTTCGTTCCCTTTCCGGGCTCGCTCTCAAAGCGCAGCTTCGTCTTATGGATCTGGGCGATCTTCGCGCAGAGCGCAAGACCAAGCCCGGCGCCGCCCTGGGAGCGGCTGCGGGATTTATCCTCCATATAAAACGGCTCCGTGATTTTTTCGAGCGCTTCCTTCGAGATCCCGCGACCGTGATCCTCCACGCAGATTTCGTAGAGATCGCCTTCGGTTTTGCCCGTAATTTCGATCGCGGCGCCTTTTTCCGAGGCTTTCGCGGCGTTCTCGGTCAGGTTGTTGAGAAGTGAATGCAGCAGCGTTCCCTCCGCCAGGACGATCGCGTTTTTGAGCTCCAGGCGGATCGATACGCCGTATTTCTGGGTAATGAAAGCGGCCGTTCCGCCGAATTCCCGAGAGAACTGGCGCATCGAAAGCGGCGTCAGCTCCGGCGGCTCATGCTGCATGACGAGCAGCTCCAGAAGCGTCATCGAGAGCTTCTCGAGCCGTTTTCCCTCGCGGTGGATCGAATCGGAGAACTGGCGGATTTCTTCCTCCGTCAGATCATAGCTGCGCAGAAGGTCGGCGTAACCGATGATCGAGGTCATCGGCGTTTTCAGCTCGTGGGTGAAATTCGAAACGAATTCCTGCTGCCGCTCGTTCTCTCGCTCGAGCGAATGGATGTTTTCCTCCACCGTATCGGCCATCCGGTTGAAGTTTTCCGCGAGCTCTGCAATCTCCGCGCTGCCGGCGCTGCGCGCGGAAAGCTCAACGCGCCGGTCGTACTGTCCTTTCGCGATTTTTCCGGAGACGTTCGAGATATTCTGGATCGGGTGCGCGATCCTCAGCGCAAAGAAAAAGAGCGCGGCCGCGGAAACGAGCGCCGAAACGAGCAGCACCACGCGGTACTGCCCGAGGATCCGGTCGCGCTGGGAAAGCACCTGCGAAAAATCGGAAACGGAAAGGATCAGATAATCCTCGCCGTCGTAAGAAACGCGCGTCGCGGCCTCAAAGAGGCGGTTGTCCTCGCCGGTATAGCGGCTCCCCTGCTCCCCGGGCGAAAGCTCGGCGAGCAGCTCGTTCGGAATCGCCGCGGAATCGGAAGTATAGATCGAAAGCCGGATGTTGTCGGAACTCGAGAGCATGGAAAGCTTTTGGCGGATCGAGTTGATTTTATTGCCCGCGTCCTGTTCCTCCTCGCAGAGGATCAGGAACATCTGCGCCGCGGATTCGTTCGAAGCGATTACCCGCTGCGTCTGCGTATCGAGAATCGTAGAGACCGCTCCGTTGACGAGGAAGAATCCGCCGATCCCAACCGTCGCAATTACGATCAGATACGCGATCAGAAAGATTTTATAGTAGAGTTTCATGAATCATCCGTCCTGAAGCGGTAGCCGATTTTATAGATGGATTCAATGCAGTCGCCGAGATCGAGCTTTTTGCGCAGCCGCTGGATATGAAGATCCAGCGTGCGCGTATTGCCGAAATACGGTTCCTCCCATACGTGTTCATAGATTGTCTCGCGGTAGAGCGCGATTCCCTGATTGCGGAAAAAGAAGAGCAGAAGATCGTATTCCTTGGGGGTCAGCTCGATCTTTTCGCCGCCTTTGCTGACCTCGTGCGAAACGGTATCGATGAGGATATCACGGAACTGCAGGATTTTCTGCGTCTTGTTGAAGCGCCGAAGCACGGTTTCGACGCGCGCCTGAAGCTCCAAAACGTCGAACGGCTTTACGATATAATCCTCCGCGCCCATTTTGAGCCCTTTGACACGGTCGGAAATATCCGCTTTCGCCGTAATAAAAATCACCGGAACCTCAAACTGTTTGGAGTATTCCAGCAGAGAGTAGCCGTCGATCGAGGGCAGCATGATATCGAGGAGCAAAAGATCGAAGGTATCCCGTTCGAGCTCGGCGGCGGCTTCGGCGCCGTCGGAAGCGACGGTCGTTTTATATCCTGCCTTTCGAAGGCTGAATGAAATCAGTTCGGAGATTGAAGGATCGTCTTCCGCGATGAGTATCTTGATCATAAAACCACCTCTTTTCTCCATTATAAAACGCAGTTGTATCCAAGTTGTATCCGTCGGCGTAAAAAATGGCCTTCATTCAAAAAAGAAAAGCAGCTTCCTTTTCGGAATCGTTAAAATTGCAGGACGCCGAGATGTTCGAGCAGGATTTTGAGCCCCAGCAGGATGAGGATGATCCCCCCTGCCCGCTCTGCAGCCGCTTTGTATTTTTCGCCGAAGACGCTGCCGATTTTAACGCCCGCTGCCGAAATCAGGAACGTCGTCAGGCCGATCAGCGTTACGGCGAACAGCATCGAGAGGATGGTTTTGAGGAAAAACGCGAAGGTGATGCCCGCCGCCAGCGCGTCGATGCTCGTGGCGACCGCGAGGGGCAGCATCGCACGGAAGGAGAGCGCCGCTACGGCAGGCTCGCTTTCTTTCGAGAACGATTCGCGGATCATATTCGCGCCGATCGCGGCAAGCAGCAGGAAGGCGATCCAATGATCGAACGCTGCGATGTACGCTTCGAACGAAGCGCCCAAAAAATAGCCGATCGAAGGCATCAGCGCCTGGAAAAAACCGAACCAAAGCCCAACGATCACGCAATCGCGAAGGCGGATCTTCGAGAGCGCAAGTCCTTTGCAGATCGAAACGGCAAACGCGTCCATCGACAGGCCGACTGCAAGGATCAGTAATTCAATGATACTCAAAACGCATCCCTCCGGGGAAAGCTCCGTTATGAAAATTATAACGGCGTTTTCGCTTCGTGTCAACGAACGGGCAGCCGATCAGTGAAATTTATGCCGCGCCGCACTCCGCTATCCCATTTCGCTTTGCTTTTTTCGGAAAACTGTGATAAAATAGAAAAAAAGATCGGAAAGGAGGCGGATCGGATGAAAAACGAATGGCTCGACGACGCGCCGGCGCTCCTCAAGGAATTTCTCGGATACGAGGGGACGGTACGCGGAAGATCGGCAAAGACGGTGGAAGAATACTACCTTGATCTGCGAACCTTTTTCCGCTATCTCAAGCGCAAACACGGGCTTGTTGCGCGCGATGCGGAGCTTTCCGGGATCCCGATCGCCGATCTTCCCGAAGCGCTGATCCTCTCGGTGACTTTGACTGACATTTTCGAATACATGAACTATCTGATGAGCGAGCGCGAAAATCAAACCTCCGCGCGCATGCGCAAGACCTCGAGCCTACGTACGTTTTATAAATTCGTCACCAACCAGAAGCATTTGCTGGAGGTTTCCCCCCTCGAACAGCTCGAAGCGCCGAAGCAGAAAAAAACGCTTCCGAAATATCTGACGCTCGAGCAGAGCATCGAGCTTCTGAACGCCGTGGACGGCGATTACAAGGAGCGCGACTACTGCATCCTGACGCTGTTTTTAAACTGCGGAATGCGCCTTTCCGAGCTTGTGGGGATCAACGTCTCCGATATCAAGAATAACGCGAGCGTGATCCGGATCGTCGGCAAGGGCAATAAGGAGCGGATCGTCTACCTCAACGACGCCTGCCGCGATGCGATCGACCGCTATCTCGAGGTCCGCCCGAAAGACGGACTCTACGATAAAAACGCGCTGTTCATCAGCCGCCAAAGAAAGCGCATCAGCCCGAAAACGGTTCAGTACCTCGTTAAAAAGTACTTAAAGGATATCGATCTCGGCGGCGTCGGTTATTCCGTCCATAAGCTCCGCCATACCGCGGCGACGCTGATGTATCAGTACGGAAACGTCGATATCCGCGTCCTCAAGGATATTCTCGGCCACGAAAACCTCGGAACGACCGAGATCTACACGCATCTTTCGAACCAGCAGATGGAAGAAGCCTCCAAAGCGAACCCGCTTTCGAAGGTGCGCGCGCGCAAAGAAGAAAAAAAGGAATGATCCCGCCCCTCCCTGCCGGATCCGGGCAGAATCGTTCCCATACGGAAAGAACGAACAGAAAAGGCCGTCCCGAACTCGGGGCGGCCTTTTCCGTTATGAATCTTCATCATGTTGCTGCGCTTCGTATTCGGAGCGCTTGATGAGTTTTCCATTGACGTAAACATATTCCGATTTGATTTCGTAAAGGGCGTTGAATTCCTCTTCGCTCAGGACCGACATATTGCGCTCCTGCTCGCGTTCTTCGCGGATCCGTTCGCGCTTTTCGCGGCCCGTTTCCGTTTCTCCGTTGATCAGATATTTTTCAATCACCGGATAGACGATGAAGTTTTTTGTATAGGTGTTGAAAACGAACCCGAACGTGATAAAGAAGAGTACAGCCAGCAGCTCAAAGAGCAGCATCACAGGCGCCAGGAAGAAGAAATACGCGATGATCAGCAGGATCAGAAAGAGGACGAACGCGTTGCGCGGGAAACCGATCACCGCAAAGATCAGCCCGTTGCGGTAAAGATCGCGCAGGCGAAGCTTGAAGGTGATCGCCATCATCGGGATATAGAACTGCGCCGAAATAAAGAGGAAGATGACGAGGCAGCTTAAAATAAACGGAATAAACAGGATATAGTGCTGGAACATCAGATAGAAATAGAAATCGAACGCGATCGAAAAGAGGATATAGACGACGTAGACGATCACGCCGTTGAGGAAGAACAGCTTGAAATTCTTCTTGACCGCGTTCATCGCGTCGGTAAAGACGAAAAACGGCTCTTCGCGGATCGCGCAGCGGCTGATCATCGTAAGCCCCGCGAGGAACGGATACCAGAAAATCAGCGGCAGCGGGAAAACGTAGCGATGCCAGAGGTCGATCTCCACGAGCGTATTTCCGATCGGAATCATCACGGTATACGAGATCGCGTAGAGGAAGAACATCGCAACGGCAACGACCGCGGTCGGGATCATAAAGAGCAGATTGAGCGAGACCCATTTGCCGAATTTTCCGAAAAACTGGCCAAGATAGCGGGAAAACGCCGGACGCTTGGGCTCGTCCTTGGAAACGCCGGGCCCTTCCTTGCCGTACATTCTGCCGAATAAATTACCGAAAATCGCCATAGAGCGTGTTACTCCTTTATTTGAGAAAGATCAGTTGTTTTTCGCCATCGGATGATACTGGCGGTAGACGTCCTCGACGTGGTGATCCAGCATCTGCAGATAGACCTGGGTCGAAGAAATATCCGAATGGCCCATCAACGCCTTGATATCCTTGAGGTCGGCGCCGTTCTGGAGCATATGAAGCGCGAACGCATGGCGGAACGTATGCGGCGTGATCTCTTTTTCGATCTTCGCTTCTTTCGCGTAGGCCTTGATGATCTTCCAGAAGCCCTGACGCGTCAGCCGCGTTCCGTTGAGATTGGTAAAGAGCGCGTCGCCGGAATCCTCGCGAACGAGAAGCCCGCGGACCCGGTAGAGATAATCCGAAACGGCGGAAATCGCGGCCGGATAGATCGGAATCGTCCGCTCCGCCTTGGCGCCGCGGCAATAAAGCAGCCCGCGGCCGAGGTTGACGTCGCGGATATTGAGCGAAATCAGCTCCGAAACGCGGATCCCCGTTGCATACAGAAGCTCCAGCATCGCTTTGTCACGGCAGCCTTTCGGGTCGGTAATATCCGGCGTAGAGAGCAGCTTCGTCATCTCTTCGCTCGAAAGGATCTCCGGGATCTTTTTCGGGACCTTCTGGGCTTTGATCGATTTTGCGGGGTTTTCCGCGAGGGTACCGTTCTCCACGAGGAAATCGCAGAACGAGCGGATCGAAGCGAGATTGCGCGTAACCGTTGCGGTAGAAAAGCCGCACGATTTCAGATAATCCATATAACGCACGATAAAAGGCTCGTCCACCCGGGAAAGATCCGATACGTTTTCAAGCGCAAGATAGGCCGAAAACTTATCGAGATCGCTCAGGTAGGAGCCGATCGTGTTTTGTGAGGAGTGCTTCTGCGTCAGATAGGAAGCAAAAGCGTTTTTGAAATCGTCCATTTTTTCTCCTTCAAGATGTACAAAGGTGATCGAATATCAGCGGAAACAGCGCGCAGAAAGCAGATACGAAAAAAGAACACAGAAATACGGCGCGGTATTCCGATAAATAGCGTTGAAACAGCTCGCGGTAGGGGCCGGATTCGCCGGAAAAGAGAAGCCGGCTTGAAAACCGGACGGAACGTTCTGCGGCGAGTATACAGAGAACGGTGCGAAGCGTATCCGTCGGAAGAAAGACGCACAGCGCGTAGAGGATGCCTCTTCCCGCCTGATCTGCAAGGATCGAAACGAGAAACGCTCCGCAGCAGGAGCCTTTTAAAAGGAGCATCGCAAACGGAATGAGGATCCCGAAAAACGAGAGCCCCGAAAAGAACACCGGAACCAAAAAAAAGGATAATGAAATCAGTTGTGAAAAAAGGAAGCCGAAATAGCCGTAATCCGAGCGGAGGAAAACCTCCGGGAAACGCAGCGATCGTGCCGCGCCCCAAAAAAGAGTTCCGAAAACGCCGAAAGCAAAACCGGAAAAATAAAAAAGGAACGAGATGAATACGGCTTTTCGGCGCAAAAACGGGAAGATGCGTTCGGTAAAAAGCAGACAAACCCAATTTCTCATAGAAGAACCGCCTTTCGCAAGAAATCTCTGAAGATATCTATGCGAAACGCAAAGAAAAAATCATTCTACAAGATATTGAGCGCTGCGGCGGCGGATTCCACAAGTAGTTGTGTTCAGAATTCTGTAAACTAAAAAGAAATGGTTTAACGGAATATCAGCGCTCCCGAAAGAGAGGCAACGTATTAACTATATACCATTTTCGAGGCTCATGCAAGTGCTAAAATGAATTTTTTTGATTTTTATTCAAAATCATCAAAATTTTCATTAAAATTTTATGTTAACCCAAAAATGTTATGTCAACATGATATACAAACTGTATAATGTATATTTTTTCGTATTCGCCCGGAAAGGGCGCCGAAGCGTTTGCCCGCTTGCAAATTCCCGCGTCGGCGCACTCCCCTCTTCTTCGCTTTCCGGAAAACCCTTAACGCTTCTTCGGGCGATCAAACGAAGGATTATAGGCATAGAAATTCTTTTCGTCGAGCTTATCGGTAAGAATCCGCAGACCTTCACCGAATCTTTGATAGTGAACGACTTCGCGTTCGCGCAAAAACCGGATCGGATCGATCACGTCCGGATCGTCGCAGAATCGAAGAATGTTGTCGTAGCTCAGCCTTGCTTTCTGCTCCGCCCCGAGATCCTCGCTCAGATCGGCGATCGGATCCCCGGTCACCGCAAACGTCTCCGCGGAGAACGGCGCTCCGGAAGCCGCCACGGGATAGATCGCCGCCGTATGATCGACAAAATACGTGTCGAATCCGGAATCACGGATCTCCTGCACCGAAAGATTCTTCGTAAGCTGATAGACGATCGCGCTGACCATTTCCAGATGTGCGAGCTCTTCCGTTCCGATATCCGTAAGAATTGCCTTGAGCTCCGGATACGGCATCGTGTAGCGCTGGCTCAGATACCGCAGTGAAGCACCGATCTCACCGTGAGGGCCGCCGTACTGCGTGATGATCAGTTTTGCGAGCTTCGGGTTCGTCTGACGGATCCTGACGGGATACTGAAGCTGCTTTTCGTATTTCCACATTTACGTCTCCTCCTCCCCTTCTCCGGTTTCCCACGGCCACGGACTGTTGATCCAGGCCCAGCGGTTTTCGCCGCTTTCTTCGATCGGGCCGTAGTTTTCCTCGTATTCTTCCTTAAGCGCCTGCAGCTTTTCCTCTTCTTCACGCAGTCTGCGAAGCGCGTTTCGGTCCGAAGGATGCGTATCCAGATAAATCTTTATTTCCCAGGCCACGAACTTCGAAGCCTGGATGCGGCGCATCAGCTGCTCTTTTTCAGTCATCGTCGGCACCTCCGAGGAACGGTTTGTCTAAATCCGGGAAAAGCGTACCGTTCGCTAGCGCTTCTTCATTCGAATAGGTCGTTTTATAGCATTGAAACGGAACATACGACATCGCAAGCGAAAGCTTTTTCGGCATCGGGCTAATGGCCGTTTTGCCTTCGCAGCAGCGAAGCGTAATCGATTCGTTTTTCGGCAAGATCTCGTCTCCTTTCTGAGATTTCTATGAGCATACTATTCGAAAGCGCAATAGTTCGTTCCGTTTTCGTGCCCTGAGCAACAAAAAAGCGGCCTGCCGAATCCGGCAAGCCGCTTTTTTTATCCGTTCGTTATTCTTTTTCGATTTCACTGACGATCGGCGCGAGCCAGTCTCCCTCGTAGAGCTCCATCAGGCCTTTATCGGCAACGGAGGCGATATCCGGGCTGATCGGAATCGCCGCGAAAACCGGGATCCCGAATTTCTCCGCCGCTTCCTTCGCTTTGCTTTCGCCGAAGATATAATGCTCTTTTCCGCACTGGTCGCATTTGAAATACGCCATGTTTTCAACGAGCCCGAGGATCGGAACGTTCATCAGCTTCGCCATGTTGACGGCCTTCTCAACGATCATCGAAACGAGCTCCTGCGGAGAGGTTACGATGATCACCCCGTCAATCGGCAGCGACTGGAAAACCGTCAGCGGTACGTCGCCCGTTCCCGGAGGCATATCGACGAACATATAGTCGACGTCTTTCCAGAGGACCTCGGTCCAGAACTGCTTTACGGTTCCGGCGATGATCGGTCCGCGCCAGACGACCGGATCCGTATCGTTCGGAAGCAGAAGGTTGATCGACATGAGATCGATGCCGGTTTTTGTTCTTGCGGGAATGATTCCGAATTCGGAGCCGAGGGCCTTTTCGCGGATCCCGAATACCTTCGGGATCGACGGTCCGGTGATATCGGCGTCGAGAATCGCGGAGTGATAGCCGAGCCGGTTCATGGAGACGGCGAGCATCGAGGTTACCATCGATTTTCCTACGCCGCCCTTGCCGCTGATTACGGCGATTACTTTCTTTACGCTGCTCATTTCGTTGAGCTTCTCTTTTTCAAACGCAGTTCTTTCCTCGCAGTTTTCGCTGCAGTTGCTGCAATCGTGGTTGCAACCCATTTTGATCCCCTTTCTGTTCGGGCGTTTCGCCCGTGTCCGTTTCAGTTTTTTCTGTAGAGTTTTCGCCGGTCGTCGGTTTTTCGGTTTACGGCGACGATCCCGCCGATCCCGCCGCAAAGCGCCATGATGAACAACCGCAAAAACAGATTCAAATCGATTACCGGCTCGCCGAATCCGAAGCGCACCGCGCAAAACAGGATTGCGAGCAGCAGCGCGCTCAGCGCGCCCGTAATCAGGCCGGATCGCTTCCGGATCTGCGCCGAGAAAAAGCCGGCCAGAAAGCCCGCCAGAGCGCAGGAAACCGATATCATCGCCGGCAGATACTCGATCGGGAGCGTTTTGACCGCGCAGAGAAGCGCTGCCAGCCCCAGGAGAAGCGCAGTCAAAAAAAGGGCTCCAATTATCATACCGGCGCTGACACAACGGATCAGCGCGCCGGAAATGGAATCAGAGCTTCGTCTCCTTTTTCGTATTTTCATTGCTTTTCCTCCAGTCGCCGAAAGCCTTACGCTCCAAGGTTATGAAGGAAAAGCAAGAATTATACTTCCGTAAATCAGGTCTGGTCGTCGTGAACGGTATCGACGCTGCCGATCGCCCAGCGTTTTACGCGGATTTTCGCGCGGTCGGAGCCGGTTTCAAGGATCAGCGTGTTTTCGTCCTTGATGCCGACGATCTTGCCGCAAATGCCGCCGATGGTCGTTACCTCGTCGCCGATTTCCGCGTTCTTGCGCATCGCTTCTTCTTTTTTGCGCTTCTTCTGCTGCGGGCGGAAGAAAATCAGGTACAGCAGCGCAAAGAATACGACGTAAATACCGATCATTCCCCACATCGGCAGACCGCCGCCGGATGAGCCCTGGCTTTCCAAAACGTGAACAAATTTCATTGAAATTCCTCTCCTATCTAAAGATCGTTCCTATTATAGCAGGATTTTTCCTTTGTTGCAAGCAATTTATCTTCTTTTTGTCTCAATTCATATTCTTTGATCGAGCACGCCGCGGTTCATTCGATAAAAAGCTTCGAATTCGCCGCGTTCGATCGCTTCGCGGATGCGCTCCATCAGGCGGTTGTAGAAATACAGATTGTGCATCACGCACAGGCGCATCGCGAGCATTTCGGAGCTTTTGAAGAGGTGATGGATATACGCGCGCGAAAAACCGCGGCAGACCGGACAGTCGCACTCGGGATCGAGCGGATCTTGATCGCGCTCGTATTTGGCGTTAAAGAGGTTGCGCCGCCCCTCGCTTGTAAAAACGTGGCCGTGGCGCGCGTTGCGAGTCGGCATTACGCAGTCGAAAATATCGACGCCCCGGTAAACGGCTTCGAGGATGTTCTCCGGTGTGCCCACGCCCATCAGATAGCGGATCTTATCGCGCGGCATCTCTTCCTCGACCGTCTCGATGATCTCGTACATCGTCTCCGTCGGCTCGCCTACGGCTAGTCCGCCGATCGCGTAGCCGTCGAGCTCGAGCTCGCGGATCGCGCGCATGTTATCGATCCGGATGTCGGGATAGGTGCCGCCCTGGTTGATCCCCCAGAGCAGCTGATCGGGATTGACGGCGTCCGGCAGTTTTTTGAGCCGTTCCAGTTCCGTTTTGCAGCGCTCGAGCCAACGGATCGTCCGCGCGCTCGAATCCTCTACGTAGCGCCGCGGCGCGGGATTTTTGACGCACTCGTCGAACGCCATCGCGATTGTGGAGCCCAGATTCGCCTGGATCTGCATGCTTTCTTCCGGCCCCATAAAGATTTTGCGGCCGTCGATGTGCGAAGCAAAGGTCACGCCTTCTTCTTTGATATCGCGCAGTTTCGCGAGCGAAAAGACCTGGAATCCGCCGCTGTCGGTCAGGACCGGGCCGGAAAACCGCGTAAATTCCCGGATTCCGCCGAGCTCCTTTACGAGGCTGTCCCCCGGCCGGAGATGAAGATGATAGGTATTGCAAAGCTGTACCTGGCAGCCGAGCTCGCGAAGATCGTAGGCGGAAACGGCTCCCTTGATCGCGCCGACCGTCGCAACGTTCATGAACGCCGGCGTTTCAACCGTACCGTGGACGGTATGATACCGCCCGCGGCGGGCCTTCCCTTCCTGCTTTACAAGTTCATACAGCATGACTTTCGTACCTCGTTTATCGAATGAGCATCGCGTCGCCGAAGGAGAAGAAGCGGTATTTTTCCTCTACGGCGACCCGATAGGCGTTTAAGATGTTTTCTCTGCCCGCAAGCGCAGAGACGAGCATGATCAGCGTGCTTTCCGGAAGATGGAAATTCGTGATCAGCGCGTCCAGAACCCGGAACCGGTAGCCGGGATAAATAAAGATATCCGTCCAGCCGTCGCATTCTGTAATGCTTCCGTGCTGCAGCGCGGCGGATTCCACCGTCCGGCAGCTCGTCGTGCCGACGCAGATCACCCGTCCGCCGCAGGCTTTCGTTTCGTTGATGATCGCGGCGGCCTCGGCGCCGATATGATAGTGCTCCGAATGCATCTTGTGATCGAGAATATTCTCCGCGCTGACCGGGCGGAACGTCCCGAGTCCGACGTGCAGCGTGACGAACGCGGTACGGATCCCTTTTGCGCGGATCTTTTCGAGCAGCTCGTTCGTAAAGTGCAGTCCGGCCGTCGGCGCGGCGGCGGAGCCGATCTCGCGTGAATAAACCGTCTGATACCGTTCCTTGTTTTCAAGCGGCGCCGTAATATAGTGCGGAAGCGGCATCTGGCCGATTTTGTCGAGCAGCGAATAGAAATTGCCTTCGTAGGTAAATTTTACGATCCGGTTGCCTTCTTCGGTAACGCTTTCCACCTGCGCTTCGAGCAGCCCTTCCCCGAACGAAAAGCGGCTGCCGGGTTTCGCGCGGCGCCCCGGGCCGGCCAAGGTTTCCCAGCGGTCGTCGCCCAGGGGATTCAAAAGCAGAAATTCCACCTTTGCCCCGCCGCCTTCCTTGATCCCGTAAAGGCGCGCCGGAAGGACGCGGGAATCGTTGAGGACGAGGCAGTCTCCGGGATTCAAGTACTCGACGATCTCGTAAAACCGGCGGTGTTCGATCTCCCCCGTTGCTTTGTCGAGGATCATCAGGCGCGAAGCGTCGCGCGGTTCCGCGGCGTGCTGGGCGATCAGCTCCTGCGGCAGATCGTAGTAGAAATCCTTCGTTTTCATATTTTCATTCAATGCAGTTCGTCTCCCAAAAGAAATAATCGATCGTTCATTGACAGATTCTATAAAAGAATGTAAAATACATTAAAATACAGCCTTATCATTATATTCGATTTTCCTTTTGTTTTCAATCTTTTTTTCTCCCAAAGGAGGTTTTTCAATGAAAGAGAAATACAGAGTCGGAATTATCGGCGCAACCGGCATGGTCGGTCAGCGCTTTATTACGCTGCTTGCGGATCATCCCTGGTTCGAGATCAACGCCCTCGCAGCTTCCGGCCGTTCCGCCGGCAAAAGCTACGTTGAGGCGCTCGGCCCGCGCTGGATGATGTCAAAGCCGATCCCCGAGAAAGTCCGCGATATGACCGTTTACGACGCGACGGCCGATCTTTCGAAGATCGCCGAAAAGGTCGATTTCGTTTTCTGCGCGGTCAATATGAAGAAAGACGAGATCCGCGCGCTGGAAGAAGCCTACGCGAAAGCGGAGGTCCCCGTGATCTCCAACAACAGCGCCAACCGCTTTACGCCGGACGTTCCGATGATCATCCCGGAGATCAACGCCGATCACGCCGAGATCATCGCTTCGCAGCGCAGACGTCTCGGAACGAAGCGCGGCTTTATCGCCGTTAAATCGAACTGCTCGCTCCAGAGCTACGTTCCGGCGCTTCATCCGCTTTTCGATCTCGGGGTCGAAAAAGTCCTCGCCTGCACCTATCAGGCGATCTCCGGCGCCGGAAAGACCTTTGAAACGTTCCCCCAGATCGTCGACAACGTCATCCCCTATATCGGCGGCGAGGAAGAAAAATCCGAGCAGGAACCGATGAAGATCTGGGGAAAAATCGAAGGCGACAAAATCATTCCCGCCGCTTCTCCGATCATCACGGCGCAGTGCCTGCGCGTTCCGGTATCAGACGGCCATATGGCGGCAGTCTTTATGACCCTGCGCGAAAAAGTCTCGAAAGAAGAGATTATACGCCGCTGGAACGAATTCCGCGGTCCGGCGCAGGAGCTCGGGCTGCCGAGCGCGCCGAAGCAGTTCCTCCATTATTTTGAGGAGGACGACCGCCCGCAAACGAAGCTCGACCGCGATCTCGAAGGCGGCATGGCGGTTTCGATCGGAAGACTGCGCCCCGATACGCTCTTCGATTATAAATTCGTCTGTCTCTCCCACAACACGCTGCGCGGCGCGGCCGGCGGCGGCGTTCTGATGGCGGAGCTGCTCTGTAAAAAAGGCTGGCTCGACTAAATAAAACGAAAAAGACCCGCTGCTTTGACGGCGGGTCTTTTCAAAGAGGAAAAAGGAAATGAACTATCAGGATATCAATGCAAAGACGATCGATTCCTGGATCGCCGACGGCTGGGAATGGGGCAAGCCGATTTCGCACGAAACGTTTCTTCATGCAAAGGAAGGCAGTTGGAGCGTCCTTTTAACGCCCACAAAGCCCGTTCCGAAGGAATGGTTCGGGCAGCTGCGCGGCAAAAAGCTTCTCGGTCTTGCGAGCGGCGGTGCCCAGCAGATCCCGGTTTTCTCGGCGCTCGGGGCGAACTGCACCGTGCTCGATTATTCCGCCGCCCAGTGCGAAAGCGAACGCGCAGTCGCCGCGCGCGAGGGCTACGAAGTCACCGTTGTGCAGTACGATATGACGAAGCCTCTGCCCTTTCCGGACGAAAGCTTCGATCTGATCTTCCACCCCGTCTCGAACTGCTACGTCGAAAAAGTCGAGCCGATCTTCCGCGAATGTTACCGGATCCTCAAAAAAGGCGGCGTATTTCTCGGCGGGTTCGACAACGGCTTCAATTATCTCTTCAACGAAGATGAAAAAGTGATCGTCCGCGGCCTTCCCTACAATCCGCTCAAAGACGAGGCGCTGATGCAGGAAGCGCTTCGAAACGACGACGGCATCCAGTTCTCCCATACCTTCGAAGAACAGATCGGCGGCCAGCTCAAGGCCGGGTTCCGGATCACCGACGTCTACGAGGATACCAACGGAACCGGCAATCTCCACGAGCTCGGCGTCCCGACCTTCTGGGCGACGCGCGCCGTAAAAGAATAAGATAAAGGAATCGTCCTTATGAACTATCAACTCGAATCCATCAAAACCGAAGCGTTTGAAATGGAATATCTCCGGTTCGGCGAAGGAAAAAAGACGCTCGTTATTCTGCCCGGTCTGAGCGTCCAGAGCGTCCTGCTCTCCGCGGGCGCAATCGCGAAGCAGTACGAGCTCTTTTCAAAGGATTTTACCGTGTTTCTCTTCGACCGCCGCAAGGATCTGCCGCAAAAGTATCCGGTTTCCGCAATGGCGGAGGATACGGCGAACGCCATGAAAACGCTCGGGCTCTCCGGGGCCTGCCTTTTCGGCGCTTCCCAGGGCGGAATGATCGCGATGTCGGTCGCGATCGAATCCCCCGCGCTGGTCTCGAAGCTCGCGCTCGGCTCGACCGATTGCCGTATCGAGCCGGACCGCTGCGAAGTGATCGATCACTGGATCGAGCTCGCAAAAGAAGCGCGGCGCGCGGATCTCTATCTTTCATTCGGCGAACGGATCTATCCGAAAGAGATTTTCGATCGCTATCGGCGCGCGCTGAGGTTCATGTCAAAACGCGTAACGAAGGAAGAGCTTGATCGGTTTACCGTTCTTGCCGAAGGCTCGCGCGGCTTTGACGTTTCCTCCCGACTTTGTGAGATCCGCTGCCCCACCCTCCTGATCAGCGATTCTGAGGATCGGGTGATCCGGCCGGAAGCGGCGGAAGAAATCGCCGCGCAGCTTCGTGAAAATCCGGATTTCGAGCACTGGCGGTATCATGGCTTCGGTCACGCCGCCTACGATACGGCCCCCGACTATACGCAGCGCCTCTACGATTTTTTCATGCGATAAATAGTGAAAGCCCAAGCGCCGCTCAGATTCTTTGAAATCAAAAAGGCCTCTTTTGCCCGAAACGGACGAAAGAGGTCTTTTCGTTTGCTTGTACGCCCATGAAGTACCATACGGCGGTAAGATCGCACAAAAGTGCACCAAGGCATATAAAGAACGCCTAAAAGTTCACCAGCTTGCAGACGAGAGCGCGGAATAATTCTCTTGACCTGCACGCCGTATTCCTCGACAAACCGGAATTTGTCTTTATCTATGCTTTTCTAAGCGTATAAGACCTTCTTCATCTGGTACACTAATTCCGTTTTTATATGTGTATCCCATTTTTATATAAAAGGGAGTTGCAGTGATCGAGGCAGGTATTTCAATTCTGTTCGC
>JAEEGL013631737.1_pt1 | contig 16088 bp, 15 predicted proteins | sample 9134231 | NCBI WGS metagenome assembly JAEEGL01 (sample SAMN16246548, study PRJNA631951) | gut metagenome | biome: gut microbiome; feature: rumen; material: fiber-attached | host: Bos | place: Iran: Karaj | collected 2018-10
AAATAATGAATTAATCTTTGGTGTTAAACTTTGTATCAAATCATTACCTTGATATAAAATAATACCAAATCTCTCAACAATATATACACGATTCCATTGTTTAACTAATCTTGATACATCTGTACCAGTAATATTAACTACAGTAAATACAAGTACTAAAACACCTGCTAAAGCTGTAGCTCCAAACATCTTCTTACTCTTCTCTACCTTACTTACAAAAGAATAGTAACTACCTTTCTTCAAATTATAATGAAGTAAGATATATAGTAATGGGAAGATAATGTATATAAAGTCCTTAACTTTAAACTTCTCTACTAATGAATCCCCTACATCTCCTACTAAACCTAACTCACTTAATAATGAGAAAGAAGCAAAAGAATTATAGAATACAAAGTAAATACTATTTACAACACACATCGTCGTAAATATTACTAACCATATAAAATAATACCTAAATTGCTTTTTAGGCTTAACAAAATATCCTAATGATCCAATTATTATAAGAATAGCCAAATCACATATAAATGGCTTATAATCAAATGTATTCTTAATAGTATAGTTTCTAACTAATACTGTCTCTATTGCAGAAAAGATTATAAAAGTAATAAATAATCTATTCGTTGACAAGTACTTAGAAACTTTTTTTCTAACTTTTTTAAGCAAATTAATTATTTTCCTCTTCAAGTTAATCCCTTCTTACATTCTTAATTATACCATACTTAGTATTAATTTACACTTGCAAAATTATATCATTAATGGTATTATACATATGCGATGCAGGTGTAGTACAATGGTCAGTATGCGACCTTGCCAAGGTTGAGATGGGAGTTCGATTCTCCTCACTTGCTCCATTTGAATAATAACTGGTTTAAAACCAGTTTTTTTGTTGTATAATTATATTTATGTTTAAGGAGTGAGAACATGATAGATTCAAATGACTCTTCTGATTTTGTAATACTAAGTGATTACATTCCAGATATTATTCAAGAAATACGTTACTATACTACCTATAACTTTGTAGGAGATAAAATAGATGGTTATGAAGAACCAATAGCATTACTAACTAAAGAAGCAGCTACTGCTTTAAAAGAAGTAAGTGATGAACTACGAGAAAAAGGATATAGATTAAGAATATATGATGCATATCGTCCTCAAAAAGCTGTAGATCATTTTATTAGATGGGCAAAGGATTTAGATGACACTCGTATGAAGGAATATTTCTATCCTAACTTTGATAAATCCCTAATCTTTAAAGAAGGTTATTTATTAGAAAAATCAGGTCACTCTAGAGGTAGTACAGTAGATCTAACTCTAGTAGATGTTAAAACAAATGAAAATATAGATATGGGTGGTACCTTTGATTTTTTTGGTGAAATATCAAGTCCATCATATAAAGACATTACTGAAGAACAATACAACAATAGAATGTTACTAAGAGAAACAATGATTAAACATGGCTTTAGACCAGCTAAAACAGAATGGTGGCATTTTACTCTTATTAATGAACCATTCCCAGATACATATTTCACATTTTCAATCAAACAAAAAAGTTAAGACTATCTTAACTTTTTTTATATTCAAATTCTATTTGTGGTACCATTTACCATCGGCACCTTTATAATATCCTTGTTCATAAGCATCTTGCTTCCAATCTCTATTACTAGAATTAGTAGTTGTACTACTTCCACAACCAGAAACAGCAAACAAGATTAACAAAAGAAATAAAACTGCAAATAATTTTTTCTTCATAATACTCCTACTTCTTTAACATTCCAATACCAATAATTATTAGTATTATTCCTATTCCAACGGGTGCCAAAAAAAGGCCAAAAAGAATAAATAACCACCCAGTTGTACTATTATTTCCTTTCATGCATAATCTCCTTACCTTGTTTTACAAACACAACGGCCTTCCCATGCACTATAGCTACATTTATGATAGGCATCAGTTTTAGCAGCACAATTTGCATTCTTTCTATCTTCCATTTCCTTTACTTTGGCATCATTGGCTTTTGAGCTACTGCTACTACCAGTTCCAAATGTACATGCTCCTATTAAAAAGATAAATATTATAGCAATAACAGCTGTAATAATTGTTTCTCCGTTAACTTTCTTTTTTTGATTTGCCACACACATCACTCCTACCCCAATTATATATATATATATAGTCAAGTATCTTATGGTATAATTCTTTTGAAGTGATGACATGAAAAAATTATTATTATTTATAATTCTATTATTACCTTTTTACATATATGCTTTAGACTATCCAGAATTAAATTCTAAGAATGTCATAGTATATGATTTAACTGATAATAGACTATTATATGAAAAGAATTCTAATGATAAAACACCAATAGCATCTCTTACTAAAATAGCTACTACTATTACAGCTATTGAAACAATAGATGATTTAGATGAAGAAGTTATTATTACTAAAGATATTTTAGATAAAGTAGATGATGAAGCATCTACTGCTAAATTAAAAGTAAATGATAAAGTAACTTATAAAGATTTATTATATGCTACTATCTTACCTAGTGGTGCTGATGCTTCCTTAGCTATTGCTATATTATCATCTGGTAATGAAGAAGCTTTTGTTGAAAAGATGAATAATCTTGTTGATAAGATTGGACTTACTAACACCCATTTTAATAATGTTCATGGCTTAGATGATCCTAATCATTACTCAACAGCTAGTGATTTACTTAAACTATTAGAATATTCTTTGAACAATCCCACATTTAAAGAAATATACACAACTAAAGAATATACATTATCTAATGGATTAAAAATAAAATCTACCTTAAATATGTTTAAAAAAGTAGATACATCTATAATTCAAGGAAGTAAAACAGGTTTTACCAAACAAGCAGGTTATTGCTTATTATCATTAAGTAATATCAAAGGATTTGATATCATTGTTATTACTATTAATGGTGAAAAGAAAAATAATACTTACTATAGTATTGAAGATACTATGAATATCTTAAACTTTATTAATAATAATTACATTAATTACACTATTCCAAATGATCGTGTAATAGATAAAGTACCTGTTAGTTTAAGTAATATAAATACTATCTCCATAACCTCACATAATGATGTTAATATACTTCTACCTAATGATTACAATTATAAAGATTTAAAGACTGAATATGATGGATTAAATAAACTAAGTTTTCGTAATAAAAAGGGAGATAATATAGGTACTATAAATTATTACTATCAAGATGAACTAATATACCAAGAAGATATAATTCTAAATACTAGTATTAAACCTAGTTTGGAAAAAATAATAGCTAAATACTTTTATATAGTAATAATATTAATAGTAATTATATTTATCATAATTAATAAAGATATAATATCTAAAATAATAACAATTAAAAAAGACTAAATCATAGTCTTTTTTTCTTCCTCAACATAACCTAATATTTCATCACTATAAGGTTTACATGTAGATGGATGTATATACTTTTCTGGAGTAACAAATACATCTATTATAGCTTTTAACCTATCAAATTTTATATCATTACCTACTCTAATTAATTCTCTAAAATCTTCTGCAGTCCAATGAGCAATCATATTAGGATTTTTATATATTGAAAAATTCAATCTATATGGTACACCAATACCATTTTTTAAATCAGCTTCATTCTTTTGCCACCAGTTACCTAGTTCACCCTTCTTTTGTGAAACATATAACATAGCAAGTCCACTAGGACATAATAATACCCCATAACCATCTTTTAATATTTTACCTAAATCAAATAATTCTTTCTTAGTTAATTCTTCTAAAACTTTAGGAGGAATAATCTTATCCGTAGAAGGACTTCTAAAAGTATATCCTACAGTTATCCAATCATAATTATCAAATACATATTCTGGTACAAAATCAAAATGTTTTTTCAATAATATATCAGGTAACTTATTTACTTCTCCAACATCCACAATTTTTCTATTTCTTTCAAAATCATTTCTTTGTTCTTGAACCAAATTCGAATCCTTATGGAAATAGAAAACAGCATTTTCTTCACTTATATCTCCACTAATCAAATCATACATAAATCTAGATGTTCTCCCATTACCATCACTAAACATATGTAAATTAATTAAAGTATAATAAGTTGCTGCAGCTCTAGCTTTCTTATCTTCTATTTTAGATAAATTACTTACTAGATATTCCAATAATCTATCTTGTACTTCTCTAGTTGGAGAAACTAAATCTCCTGCTTTCATATCTTCTTCTAAAACTTCTTCTTTATCATCTAAAACTCTTAATAACTTATTAAGTTTAATAATCATTTTTAAAAAATCTTCCCTAGACATTTTAGAAATATCTATATCATGAGGATTTATTGATTTAATAATTTTATCGACCATATAATCACCTTATATCTTCTTAATTATACCAAAAATATTGACTTTTAATTCATAAATGTTATTATAAAACACCAAGAAGGTGATAACATGTTCGAACAATATCATTACTTATCATTTAGAGTTATTGAAAATGATGAAGTCCTAAGTAAATATGAAAGTGACTTATATAATAGAAGTAAATATATAAATAACTTACTTGTTAATACTAGTCCTTTTACCAAAGCTACTCACCCTCTTAGATTAATAAGAACACTATCAGAAAATAGACGTTTAAAAAAAATAAAAGATTCATACTACGAAATAAAAAATTCATCTCTACCAGAAAACTTTGAAGAAGAAACTGGAGAACTAGATCATGATTTCTATGTAGCAGCTACTTATTATAAACCAAAAAGAATGAGAGAGTTTGCTAAACAAAATCCTATTCATAGAGATTTAAAATTACTACAGAAAAAAAGATGATTTATATCATCTTTTTTAATATCCATAACTTTGAGTAACAAATTCAACAGGTTCATAAACTGTTCCAGCAAACCATATTTCACCAGTATCTTTATCTCTTACTAAATACATATAAGGATTATCGAATGTTAGATTAATTCTCTTAACAGGAGCTTCAAAATAATATTTGAATCCACCATCAGCAGCACCCATACCACCCATTGCTGTAGCAGCTGATGCTTTAATACCATCGTTTGAGAATTCTATATTAGCTTTATGAACTGCAGTATCAATAAATGATGAAGAACTAGATAGATTAGATAAATCAGACTTTTCTGAATCAAATACATCTTCAATGCCTAACCCTTTTAAATCATCCATAAGTTTTAATTCATAATCAAACTTAAACATAGGTATATAACCCTCAACAATAGTTACATATCCATCTTCAAAACTATCTAATTCAATTGATTTTAAACCACCAATAACTTTATTTAAATCAGTTGCTTCAATATTATCAATATAAGTTTCTAAACTATCTTTCTTAGGCATAATACCAACATATTGTAATGTAGTACCATCATATGTTTTTAAATCTTTAGCGAATACTTTTACATCCTCATCATCATAGAACATAAAGTCTGTAGAACTACCAATTTTACCATAATTAGTTTTAATTTCTTTCATGTAAGTATTAATATCAAACTTACCATAATATTTTTCATCTTCAGCATTTTGTGGATCTTTTAACCAATTATTATATTCAGTTTGAACTGTAGATTTAATACTATCTTCACCTAATTCAGAAATAATATCATACTTATTAGCTACTGCTGCTATATGAACAGATTTAGCCGGCTTAGAATAACCTTTAAAAGTTAAACTGTGATATCCACTACCATCTAATGCCGAAACAAAAACTCCATAATCAAAATCATGAGCATATTCTGCATCATCAGCTGCTTTAACTTTTTCATGTTCTAAAGTAAAATCAAAGTATTCATGTTCACTTTGAATCTTTTTATTCCATTCCATATCTATAGCTAATGCATTAACTAAAACATAATCTTTATCACTAACATCATCTAATAGATTTGGAATTAATTTAAATGTCTTTTTATTAACCCAGTCATTAATTACATTAGGACTACTAAAACTATCAAACATTATTTCAGCATTGTAATTATTCTTTAAAGTTTTTACATAATCTTCCTTTATAGAATCCTTAAAATCATTATTAATAAATAAAGCATTAGCAAATGACATATGAGTACTATTCTCATATTTCTTAGCTGAGTATTCTCCAATAACAGCATCTATTTGAGCTTTGGTATCACCATCTGCTCCTTCACTTAACATTTCAAGAGCATACTTAATGGATAAAGGACTATATACTTTATTCTTACCATTGTTTTCTAATTTTAAGAAATATAAGTCAAAATCACTTAATGAATTATCGTCCATTTTTAGCTCTGATTTAACTGTCTTTTTAGAAGACTTTTCTTTACTACTAGAATCTCCTGACTCGGATCCCCCAAATAAACTGTCTTTGAATATAACAAGACATGCAACACCAATAATAACAAATAAACCTATTATTACGGGTATTATAATTTTTAATTTACCTTTCATATTAACACCTTCCTATCTTTAAAAAAATTATAACATAACATATTTTATTTAATGCAAAGAAAAAGAATGCATACAATCATTCTTTCATATTTTTAATAAACTCATTAATTATCTTTTCCGTGTTTTCATCCATAAGACATTCAGGATGCCATTGTAATCCTAAAACGAATTTCTTATTAGGTAATTCAACACCTTCTAAAATACCATCATCTGATTTAGCATTTATAACTAAATCAGTCATTTCAAAATCAATAATATCATGATGAACACTATTAACACTTATTTTATCTTTACCTATTATACTTTTTAAATAAGTATTATCTTTTATTAAAACATTATGTTTATACTCTTTACTATCTCCATAATGATTTTCTAAATTAACTCTTTTATGCATAATAAACTGTTCTCTATTTTTAGCAAACATTGTACATAATGCTTGAAAGCCAAGACATATACATAGTAATGGTTTATCATGCTCTATAGCATATTTCATAACATATTCATCAAAACTATAATAATAAGTTCCACCAGGTACGATAAAAGCATCACATTTATCTAAGATATAATCTACCTTTTTAGATACCTTATCTTCTCCTTGATTTATCTCTAAATAATCAACATCATCTGGTGGTAATAAAGTAATAGAAACACAATAATCTCTATTAGCAAGTAATCTTCTAACAGGTTCATGTGTTTGAACCATCTTTTGATCATCTTTATTGTAGTAACATCTACCTACAATACCTATTAAGTGCATAACATCACCTTATTCTACATAATAAACATAATTATCTTTTCTAGGTTTAGCAGTTAACTCTTCTCCTTCTTGGTATCCTAAACAACAATGTCCAATACCTTCATAGTCTCCTTCAATACCTAAATCTTTTAAAATATTCTTACCAAACTCTGATTCAAATTCTTCTTTAGCTCTATGTATCCAAATACTAGCTATACCTAATGATTTAGCAGCATTTAACATATTACCCATTACTAAGCTTCCATCATATACATAAGTACCAACTGCTTTATTAGCAAGTACTATTAATACTACTGGAGCTCCATAGAAAGGATCTGATCCTTCTCTACCCATGATACGAGCATTTTCTTCAGCTAGTTTATCTCTTAACTCCTTATTAGTAACCGCTATAATAATAGGACTTTGCATACCCATACCAGTAGGTGCATACATACCAGCTTCTATTATTTTATCCAAATCTTCTTTTGCAATCATATCAGATTTAAAATTACGACAACTTCTTCTTGTCTTTAAAACATTCAATGTCTCATTCATATTAATCCCTCCATTTATATTATATAAAAAAAGATGATAAATATCATCTTATTTCACTTCCACCCCATTCAACAACTGTATACCCAGTTCTTGATGCAGTCTCTAATTTTTGTTCTTTAACATCTATCTTTTCATCTAATGCTTTAAAGTCCATTACTACTCTAATAACACTATCTGGTTTAGGTGTTATATCTAATTTCATATAACTATCTATTTCATCTCTAGTTTCAAATCTAATATAGTTATATTTATTATGTTCCATCTTAGGTAACCAATAAATAATAAATTCATTAGCTTCTCTTTCATTTAAACCAAGTATAGCTAATTTTTCTTCTAAGAAAGTAACTACATCTTCACCTTTTACAACGAATCCTTCATTAGTTACATTTACTTCATGCCCAGAACCTTCCCAGTATAATCCATAGAACTCTTTACCATCATACTTAATAGTACCATCTTTAAGTACCCTTACATTCCATCCATTATTATATTTAGGATATGTAGTACTTAACAATTCAGGATTACTTAGTTTAATACTTATATCCATATCTTTTTCTGGATAAATATATATTAACGGTTTCCATATAGGTTCATTTTGATAATCCCTACTAGAACCATTTTCTTGTATATTTTCAAATTCTTTTTCTGTAACTAAAAGTTTAATATCAAATTTATCTATTCTTTTCTCAACTGGTATTATTATTGCATAACCAGTAATATCAGCAGTTATTCCTATAAAGTTCTCATACATATATACTGTAGCATTATCACTTTTATATTTAACATCTGCTAACTTAACATCTACATTAGGTGATCCAATACTAGAATGAGATATTATTAAATAATCTTTACTATCATCTTCATATTTAATCTTCATACCCCATTGTTTCATATATGAAAGATATTCTTTATATGAAAATATACCTTGTTTATTAAAGTTATTTAACATTTCATCTATTTCTTCATCAGACATATAAGCTATATTAAGTCTATTAATTTTATTAAAGTCTACGTAGTTAATAGTATATTCTTCACCATAATCGCCTTTATAAATATAATAAGTATCTTCTCCTAATACTTCTACTTCTACAGTGTCAGACTTAGCATCTTTCTTAAGAGATACTTCATAACTCTTCTTCCCTAATACATACCCTATTGCCATACCAATAACTAATAAAAGGAATACTCCACAAGCTACTATCTTTTCTCTTTTCATACACTAACCACCTATTCTAAATAAATTATACCATAAAAAAAAGAACACAATGTTCTTTTTTATTCGTCTGCTAAATTATCGAAGTATCCTTGAATAAATACTACTGGAGTACCTTTATCTCCACTACCACTTGTTAAGTCACAAAGTGATCCAATCAAATCAGTTAATCTTCTAGGAGTAGTACCTTGAGTAATCATTTGACCTTTTAAGTCTTTAGCTTTATTTCTAATCTCTTCTTGGATAGCTTTCTTTAATTCATCACCATGTAAATCTGGGAACTTATTATCTGAAACGAATTTTAATTTAATTTCATTTGGAGTTCCTTCAAGTCCACTAGTATATGCAGGAGAAACAACCGGGTCAGCTAATTCCCAAATATGACCTACTGGATCTTTAAATGCTCCATCACCATAAACCATAACTTCAATAGTTTTACCAGTTCTCTCTTTTAATTCCCCTTGAATCTTTTCAACTAAAGCTTGTCCAGTTCTAGGGAATAATTTTAATCTTTCTTCTGTAGATTTATTAGAACCTAACATACCATATTTTTCATTATATCCAGAACCATCTACAGGAGCATTCATTATTTCATATAAGCCATATACTTTAGCTCCTTTTTCTTCTAGATATCTCTTAGTTTTAAGTCTTGTATGAATATCACAAGATAATACATTATTAGTATATTCTAATATATCAGTAGCTTTATTAGATAGAATAAATACTGCTTCACAACCTTCTGCTTCAATTAATTCTTTATAGAATTTAATCATATTAATACCAGTAAATGGATGTAACCAATCACCGAATGTTTCCATATATTCTTCTTCAGTAATTACACTACCTAAATTATATTTACTATTCTCTAACTTATCTTCATCTAGAATACCATTACCAACTTCATCACTAGGGAATGAAAGTAATACATATAATTTCTTAGTACTTCTAGCAATAGCTTTTAATATAATACTAAATCTATTTCTACTTAGTATTGGATATACAATACCTAATTCCTCTGGATTGTTAAATTTATTCTTAATATCTTGTGTTACTTGATCTACAGTAACATAGTTACCTTCACTAATACCAACAACTGCTTCAGTAATAGCTACTACATCTCTATCATGAAATTCAAAGCCATTATTCTTAGAAGCATTCATTATAGATTCAACTACTATATTAGCTAAATCATCACCCTCTTTAATAATTGGTGTTCTAATCCCCCTTACTACTGTTCCTAAATCTCTCATTTACATCTCTCCTTCTCTAATTACTAAAAATAAAAAGGAAACAATATAGAATTGTTCCTTTGTATATTAAATCATCTAGTTGTTAAACCAGCTTCTACTTCTAGTAATTTTAATTCTGTGGATTGTCTTCTCATTTTAACCACCATAAATATTATATCATTAAATGATACACTTTTAAATTAAAATTATCTGAATACCTGTCAATAAATTAACATCTATCAACAATAATTAATGGTATATATACTTCATCATCTGTATAACCAGCATGATGAGATACTAATACTTCATCTCCATCAGATACTAAGCATTTATTATCTATAGCAATGGCAACATAATCACCTATTTCTGCATCAAATAATTGATTCTCTTCACCATCACCAAATAACTTACTTTTCTTAATATCTTCTTTATCATACAATTCAAAGTATTTACCAAATAGTTTATTAAACAATACTGGAAACTCATTCATATATTCTTCTTTTATCTTAAATGAACAAGCTCTTTGTTCAATAGAAGTTGTTCTTTCCATCATATCTAATATTTCTGGATAATCTTTTAAAAATATATGATCAACTTTAATATGACCATGATCAGCTACAATAAATACCATTGTATCTTTTAAAGATTTACAAAACTCTTCAGTTTTAACATTTCTTGTTTTAATTAAGAATTTTGCTTCTTCACTATCAGGTCCATAATCATGCATAGTATGATCAGGTTCATCATTATAAGCATAGATAAATGTCTTAACATCATCTTTTAATTCCATATTAATCATGCTATACATTTCATCTAAATCTCTATATACTTTTGCATTACTAGCTTTAAAAGGAAATAGTTCTACTCCTTTATAATCTGTTACTCTATTTATTTCATCTGCAATAGTATCTTGTACTAACATATCTTTAACATCAAAGAATTCTCTACATATAAAATCTTTACCCTTTTCTTTACCCATATACAAAGTAATTACTTTATCTATTGGTTCTAGATATGCATTCCAACCTATCCAACCATGTTCACAAGGGTTTAATCCTGTACGAATAGCTGTAGTAGCAGCTGTTGTTGTAGCTGGAAACACTGTTGTTATTTTCTTATATCTATTTTTAATAAAGAAGGAATCCTTATCTAAGGTTCTATCCAATATATTAGAACCCATTCCATCAAACAAGAATAGAATTACATTTTTAGGTTTCTTCTTTTCTAATAACTCATCTATATAAGGTATTGTATTATGTCTACATTCCAATCCAAAATACTTTCTAATAGAACAAGCCAAATTAGTAATACATTCATTATAATTATTCTTAACTTTCATAAACCCTCCTACATTTTATCAATTAATAAATTTAAAAATTGTTCATCAGTTTCTTCTATCAATTCATTATTAACAAATTTCCCGAAGAAGAAATCATCTTCATTTTCTTCATTAACTAAAAAAGCATATTTAGTGTTATATAAAGTAGTCATTTTAACTATTACATATTTTTTATTTTGATATAAAATAACTTTATTTTCCTCTACCATAACCTTCATCCTCCATAGCTTTATTTATAGATCTCTCAACCTTATTAAATCGTATTTTATTTATCTTACTTATTCTTAAGAAGAATCTCTTTATTGATAACAATTCTTTTTTAACATCATATAACTCATTAAAATATTGGAATACACTACTAGCAACCTTATTATATTTATGCATTACAAATCTTTTAAGAAGTTCTAACTTTCTTAAGGCTTTTTCTTTTATAGATAAGTCTTTTTCATTACCAACAACTTGATATCCATAATATGGATTTTTATCTTCCCCATAATACATTACATAACTATAAGATTCTTCAATACTCTCAGCTATATCTTGATTAACAAATAAACTTAATGAATCCCTATCAAGTCCACAATCAAAGAACATCGTCAAGTCTTTTAATACACTTTCAAATTTACTAGGATTTGACTCCAAATATTTTTTAATAACTTTTACTAAATAAACGTATACATATCCTCGATCGCCAATTATTCCTGGTAATAACTTAGAAACATGTTGTTCAATCAACAATCTACTACTCTTATCTGAAGTGTAATGATTATTTAATAAAAGCAGATAGTTTTTCACAATTTGATATGAAACATCACTAGGATTAAAATAATCATATAAATCAGCTACAATATCATAAATGGTACAAGGAATACTATTACTTGTATTAATCTTATCAATTAATTCTATTCCTTTTACTTCTTTAGCTGCATTAACAAGTCTTTCTTTAACTCCATTGGCCATAATTACTGGACTCATATTTTTAACTATATTCTTATTAGATAATAGTCCATCTATTCTAGCAACACTTTCAGCAGAAAATTTTATATTATCCAAAAACAAATCAACTAATGTATCAACATCATAATCTTTTATAACAGAACCTTCTGAATCAGTTAATTGACCACTCTTAATTCTTTCATATAATGTATTAATAGTAGTAGCCGTATAATAACTTTGATCCTTAGGAGTAACCTTACTTAGTAATTCAGGATGTTCCCTATATAAAACTAGTACACCCAAGTCTAAAAATCTATTAAAGTCATCATGTAATACACCCTTATTATAAGCCATAAATACAGATGTAAAATAATCTACAATACTTTGTTTTTCATTTACATCATAACTATGGAATATTTCAAAGAACTTGTTACTTTTTACAATTCGTTTTAATCCAAACCCTTCATTATCAACTAACTCAAAAGGAATATTAGCAACAAAATCATGAACTAAAAATTCAGGATAACCAGCTAATACAACAGACAATACATTCATTCTATCATTAATAGTTGATATCATATCAAAATCATTTAAGCTTTCTCCGTATATTCCGTTGTTACTACTAATTACACGATATATTTCATCTATATCTAAATCACCAGTGAATAAAATCAACTTATTCATAGAAAACATCGGATAATAATTCAAATAATCCAATACTTTTTGTATAGTATTTTTATTTTTCAATAAACTTATATCAATTGTATGTGCATTCTTAACTAAAAAGCCATTATTTTCTAACAAACGAAGATAAAGAGGATCTGCTTCATTTACATAACTGAAATAACTATCTACTGATATGAAATTAGAATATTCTTTAAAAATCCTAATTAAATCTTCCACATCTCTATATGGTCTATCTAAGAATCCATACTCCTTAATTGAAAAGTTTCCATAATTAAAAGGATATACAGATAATACCATTTTCATCATCGCAACAACATACCCTATTTTTTCATCTGGATAGTTTAATATTATGGAAATATTATTGCAAAGATTATCTTTTACAATCATATTAAAATTATTATTTAGAATAGCTAATAGGACAGTAACAATTCTTTCTATATCATATTGCTTTCCGCTATTTATAATATTAGCTATTAAATGAGGAAAATCTCTTAAAACATGTATATTAACTAACTGATATACATAATCAAATCCAATTTCACTAATATTCCTATTAAGTAATTTAGTAAAAGATATAGATTTGTTTTTTATAGTATCAAAATAATAATCAGAAATTGAATCAACAAAAGTAGTATCTAAAGTAAAATAATCTAAAGTATTATCATTTATTTCAGAAAACAAAGGAAAATACTTTTCAAAATTATTATCTAATAATTCCAATACTTTTTCTTGATTAGATTTATCAATATTGATTAAATTTCTATAATATAAAACACTGTATTGAGAATAATGTTTTACAAAAATAGCATGAAGTTTCTCTAAATAGTCGATATCAGTATTTAATATTTCTTCTACTGTAAAACCATACCAATTATAATTGGCAATAGTTCTAAATCTCATTAGCTTATCTGCATTATCTTTATTCTCGTTTAAGAAAACAAAAATACCCTGTGATATTTGATAAAACTTATTCATTTCATCATATTTATCAAAATAGAATAAAGAACAATATCTACTATTCTTAAATATACCATCTAATTTTCTTAATATAGCTTGTCTTTCTGGAGAAGTAACTGAAGAAAAACTATCAGGATACATGAAACTATCTTCAGAATAATATAAAGAATATCTATCATCTCTATTAGTTTCAAACTCTGAATATATACCCTTTTCAAACATAAATCTAACTGCATCTTCTGTCTTCTTAATTAAATTTTTATATTCATGAGTTGCTTTATCTATAACTGCATATCTTTTAAATAATAATTCACTAAATAAAGCCATATCACAAGAGATCATATTCCTCAAGATATAATCCATATTACTTGTTTCCATCAATTTTTTACGATTGGAAAAATAAAAATCATTTATTTTCATATTTAAAAACGACATTTGTTTCTCAAACAATAAATCTCTGTTACTATCTTTATCTATAGAATCATAGTCTGCATCAGACATATTACTAACATGTATATCAAATTCTAAATCTTTTTCATTAACATATTTATATAAAGCCTTGCATAAATCACAAATAAATTCATAATTAGGATTACCTGTAATATCTTCAGTTATATATCTTCTTTCATAAGCTAAGGCATTAGTAGGATTACTAATAATACTATCAAAATCTGGATTATTAACCAAAGACTTTATACTATCTTGTTCAGATGTTTCTAACATACTAAAGATAAAACCTAAATTATGACCATTATCTTTTATAGTATCTAAATTAAAACCTTTTCTTAGTAATAATATTTTAATTAATAATTCACATGCAAAAGAGATATCTACTATCATAGATTTTTTATAAACATAATCATCTATTAGATTATCATTATCAGATTTAAAAGAAAACCAATTGACTTTATAAAGTAAAGTATCTACATATTTTATTAGTAATTCTTCTTTATGAGTCTTAACGTATGATTCATCTACCATAGATATCATTCCTTACCCTTCAATTATAACATATATGATATAATTTATTATAGAGGTGATAATATGTTAAGTGTCAAAAATATAACTAAAACATATGGATCACTAAAAGCCGTAGATAATTTATCTTTTGAAGTTAAAGAAGGAGAAATATTTGGCCTTTTAGGAGTTAATGGTGCTGGTAAAACAACCACCTTTAGAATGATAGTTGGATTACTAGAACCAGAAACAGGTTCCATAACACTTAATAACCATAAAATAGATTATAATATTACTGATCAAATTGGATTCCTAACAGAAGAACGTAGTTTATTCCAAAAGATGACTGTCTTAGAACAAATACTATATTATGGCCAATTAAAAAACGTTGATAAAAAAACAATAATAGAAAGATTAGATCACTGGTTAAAAGTATTTAATATAGAAGAATATAAAAATATTAAAATAAAAGAACTATCTAAAGGTAATCAACAAAAGATACAGTTTATAGCTGCAATTATTAATGAACCTAAACTATTAATCTTAGATGAACCATTTAGTGCCTTAGATCCCTTTAATGTATCATTAATGATGGATGTTATAAGAGAAATAAGTAATAAAGGTACAATCGTAATCTTCTCATCTCATAGAATGGAACATGTTGAAATGTTCTGTGAGAAATTACTAATACTTGTTAAAGGTAAATCTATTCTTCAAGGTGAATTAAAACAAATAAAAAATGATTATCAAAAGAAATTCATTCATATCATTGGTGATATTGATATAGATAAGATTAAAAAGATTGATGGAGTTGAAAACATTGAAAAAACTCCTGAAGAATACATTGTTAAAATATCATCTAAAGATATAATTGAAAAAGTATTTAATGTCATTAAAAACGAAAAAAATATTACTAAGTTTTTTGTAGAAGACCCTACTCTAAACGAAATATTCGTATCGAAAGTAGGTGAAATCCTTGAATAAGCGTAATTTTTTAATAAAAGAAAGTTTAAAAAAGAA
>JAEEGL014330245.1_pt1 | contig 16088 bp, 14 predicted proteins | sample 9134231 | NCBI WGS metagenome assembly JAEEGL01 (sample SAMN16246548, study PRJNA631951) | gut metagenome | biome: gut microbiome; feature: rumen; material: fiber-attached | host: Bos | place: Iran: Karaj | collected 2018-10
CAATCGGCTCAAAACCTGCTTCTTTGTCACCATAATAACATTGTTTTAAAGTTCTTAACTGCCCACGGTCTGCCGGAATCAATGATGCAAAATATGTTGCTTCATCATTATCAATCCCTAAACCTCTCGCCGCCGTCTGAATCGCACTCTTACTTTTTTCTGTTCCAAAAGTAACAACATTCGCTACTCTATCTTCACCATAAAAGTTTCTTAATGCTTGAAGAGTGTTTGCGCGTCGGCATCCTTCAATATCTGTATCAATATCAAGAACCGATACACGCTCTGGATTTAAAAATCTCCAACTAAAACACTTTGTCTTTTCCCATAACGCATTAATTTGAATAATATCCAAAAGATAAAGAAGAATAAAGCCGACGCCCGATCCACGGCCTGGGCCCACCAGCGTGCCCGCATCCCAGCATACATCAATAATCTTTTGAAGATTTAAGAAATATGCACTCCAATGCGTTTTATTAACTTCCGAACTAATCCAAGTTGCTTCAAGATTTTGATTTACTTCATCATAAATCTCTTTTGTTTGAAGTCGCGGGTCATCTTCTAATTTTGAGATAATAGCCCACGCAAGCACCACATCTCCACCAAAATCAGAGTTTTTAAATTTTTCAAGATATGGAATCCGCGAAATCCACTCGTCGCTAACTTCTCTTACTCTTGGAGTTTTCCATTCAAGACTTGGAATCTTCAACGGTCTTAACAGACTAAAATCTTGACATTCATTTTTTATTTTGATAATATTGCCATAGGCAATTTCCAAATCTTCGGCAGAAAAATATTTAAAATAATCTTCAATTTCTTCTGTCGCCATCATATAAGTTGATGCATAAAACTCATCAACCTCTCTATCGCCTTCTTGTGAGTTAAGATACGCCTTATGAATTGGCGCATCTTCTTTTTTAAGATAATGGCTATCAGTAGTTATAATATATGGGATGCCAAGTTCTTTTGACATCTTCAATAATTCTTTATTTACTAAAATCTGCTCTTCATTGTTGGACGGCTGCATTTCAAGATAAAAATTATCTTCCCCAAAAATCTTTTGAATAGATTGTACCCAACCAACAATTTTATTATAAAAGTTTTGATTTTGACCTTCTTTATAATACTGCAAGATTTTAGACGGCAAAAATCCACCAAGGCATGCCGTTGAACCAATTACATTACCAGGATTACTTCCAATAATTTCCAACAAATCACTATAATAAGTTGGAACTCTTGTCATCTTCCCAGTTTTGAACGAATGACTCCATGCCCTCGTAGATAATTCCCTAATTTGTTTATGGCCTTCCGCGTTCTTTGCCAGCAAGATAAAATGATAAAATTTATCTTTGCCAGCCTCATAGTCTTCGGCAATGCCATCTCTACAAAGATAAATCTCATTACCTAAAATTACTTTGAACTCCGGATTTTTCTCTTTAATTTTCTTATATGCTTTTTCAACCTTTATTGCATTACTAACTGACTCGTGTTCGGTTATAGCAATAACCTGATGACCCAACTCTACCGCGTAATTTATAATATCATCAACTCTATTGATACTATCACGCAGTCGTAGATTTGAATAATCAGTATGGTTATGAAGAGAACCAGGATACTGCATATTTTCTCCTTCTATTCATTTTTACATATATATTATAACATTTTTCTTTTAAAAAGTCAATTAAGGCGGGACTTTCGCGGCCCCGCCCTTTTATTTTTTAATTAATACTAATTTATCAACTGCTCTTGTAATGGCTGTATACAACCATCTACGGTGCATATCATAATCAAAAGGAAAACTTTCTTCAATTACCAAAATCTTATTCCATTGACTGCCCTGTGCTTTATGACAGGTTAAGGCATAGCCGTAAGCAAACTCTAACGGCGGGTCCATTAAGTTTCTTGCCTTCGCCATCATATATTCTTGTCTATTGTCTAATGTTTTTGTGCCTTTAACAATACTGTTATAGTCAATGATTAGATTATTAAACTTTTCACCAAAATCATCTGATGTTGCGGCAGTTATCATAATGGGTATAATTCTATCTGCATAAATATACTTGGGAACTTGTATTGTCTGTTTTCTATAATCATCAATGGTTAGTAATGTTCCATTCGTCAAAGGTAATTCCGGGTTGGTGTATGAAACAAGGTCCCAGTGATTACGCAAGCTAATAATCTTATCACCTGGCTCTGGTTCGTTACTAGCAAAGCCAAGCAAAGTGCGAATTTCTTGATTCATTTGCGTGCGTACTTGATTAGTCGCGCACAATACCTGGTCGGCCCACACTAGCATATTACCACTTAATTCTGCTTTTGGTAATACAAGGCATTCTTCATTATCCCCTTTATAATCTTCTAATTCTCCACCTTGCCTTATAAATGTTGCTAAACGAATAATTTCACTATCATATGCTTGTCGCATTATTTCATCAAGATAGATATTAGGATTATCAAGTACGTGGTTATCTTCCTCGGGATTGATTGGGGGCAACTGTTCATTATCACCACACGCAATTATATAAACATTATGGCTTAATAATAGCTCCCACATATCCTTCGGTAGCATTGATACTTCATCAATAACAATACATTTATAGCCTTTTTCAAGTGGTCTCCGTGGAAGAAACTTGAAACCGCCATTCGGCAACGCTATTGATTTGTATAATAATTTATGGGCTGTCATCGCATTAGGGCAGCCTTTTTGTTGTAATACACTGGCAGCTTTACCGGTATAGGCTATGTACGCAACTTGTTCTGGATAAAGGTTTAACGCAGAGATTATGTATTGTACCAATGTGGTTTTACCTGTACCGGCTGGTCCAGCGATTACTGTATATTTTTCTTTAGCAATATATCTGGCGACGGCTAACCGCACCGCCGCCTCTTGTTTCAATGTTAGTTCCATATAATACACTCATTACTTTTTCTATAAGTATTGTATCATTTTTTTAAGAAAAAGTCAAGTTCATTTTGCAAATGTGAAAATTTCTAAAGCGGGTTTGCATTTTGAATTACGATGTTGCCGCTCGTTCGCCGCCCTGCCATCTTTTAGAAATCCCAATGAAGTTGCTTAAGAATTTCATAATCAACGATTTGAATCTGTGGACTAACAGAACCTTGATAATGATTTAATACAAACTTACCAACAACATTCATTTTTCCATTTCCCATTTGCTCAAATAACTCTTTTTCATCATCTTTAAGATTAAACTTAATAAAATTAGTTCTTTGAGTTGGAACACTAATTCGTAAAGTCTTTTGATTTGCCCCTATTAAAGCACAAGTATCGCTATCAGCAACTACATTTTCAATAGCGATCAGCGGCTCTTCAAGGTTCTGGCCCCAAATTTCAGCCCAGTTCGCAATTTCAAAGACCAAGCTATCAGTCAACCGCGAATAATCAATAATCGCATCAACCTTATATGCCGGCGAAAAATCAACGTCAGCCAGCATTTCTTCTGTCTTTTGGATTAACGTATCATAATTGTCATCAGCAATTGTTAAACCAAACGCATTAGCGTGTCCTTCGGCATTAACTATTAAACCAGTAGAGTTCAAAAATGCTCGGAAATCTTTAAGTTCGGACTTTTCATAGCCGCGAGCGCTTCCACTCCAACACTTTTGGTTTTGATAATAGGTTTCTCTTAAAATCCAAACTGGCCGTTGATATTTACCAGCCAGCTGGTTTGCAACAAGTCCAGCCAAATTGCGGTCAAGCATATCATCAGAAATTCTGACGCCTAAAATCTTTTTATCAAGTAGGTGTTCAGATTCAATTAGTTTCTCAATCAATGCTACACCACTGTCTTGGGCTCGTTTTTGTCTGCTCTTTACATTAGTTGCCATTCGGGCAGCTTGTTCCACTCGTGTCTCAAGTTGTCCTTTACATCCTCTTTTTGTAGATGGAATTTCATCATATGCTTTATGTTCCAAAAATGCTTCAAAAAGCAAAAACTTTTCTTCAAGGGTTCCGGAACGCATTACTGCATTAATGAATGGAGCAATATAAAATGCTGCTCCCATTGGAGTAATTCCACCTTCAAATTGATGTTCTTGACGATTAGCCATTTCTTTAATCAAGGGATTTTGAATATCTTTTAATCCATTGGTAATTAAATAACGAGTTTCAATCGACCTCACATCCATCATATCTGCGATATTTCCAATGCTTACTAAATCTTCAAAGTCGTGGGCATTATAAATCCCAAGTCGTTTATCAAGATAGCAGCAGAATTTGTACGCAATTCCAACGCCAGATAATGCTTTATTTGGATAATTACATAACTGATTATTAATTACACAAGCATACTCTGAAACTTTATCTGCTTCGTGATGGTCTAATACCAAAATATCAATACCTTGTTCGGCAAGTTGCTTGTGATAATCATAGTCATTACTTGAACTATCAATCATTACCAAAAATTTTGTTTCTTCCGGAATATATTCCATCATATCATTTAAGCCATGCTGTTTACCAGTATGACATAAATAAGTGATATTGTTTTGAACATATGCTGGGAATAGCCGATAAGTATAATTGATAAACAAAGCAGCACTTGTCATTCCATCTACATCAGGATCTACAATCATTGTCATTGGATCATTGGCAGCAATATGCTTTACATACATCTATGCTCCAGTTTCAATATTGTCCAATAACATAGGGTCAAATAAATCATTTTCATTTGCTAACAAATAATGATTTATTTCACTACTTGGCAAGCCCCGATTGATTAATACCTGTTCAATAAGAGTTCTATTTGGGGCTTGCTCCGCAATTAACTCATATTTCATACTTTAGTGTCCTTTATATATTTTCTATTTTTAAATAGTGTCAAAAATATATCTTTTCCGCAATCTACAGGACTATCTTTATATCCAGTAAGCATTTCATTATCATAAATAAAACTTACTAATACATCATTTCGCAATTTGCTATTTATTGCTAATAATTTTTTATCCCATAGTTTTTGTTCCTCGGTTCCAGGTTTTTCAAACTGTCTATCAAATGCTATAATTACTTCTTTAACACTGAGATTTTTTAACAGTTGTAATTGATAAAGAGTTAAATTGGAACCGCAAGAAGCAATAGCAATATTATTCTCAATTCCAAAATATGTCATATATAATAACACACTTTTTTCACCTTCAAAAATAATTGCCTTGCCACTATCTCGGATGTTATCTTTAGCCCAGTTAATTCCATAAAGATTAAATCCAAGAGGATGAGAAAAGATTGTGCGGTTTGCGTAGATGGGGCGGTACTTGCCGAAGCGCTCCGCATCTTCTTTTACGACTGTGCGACCACGAATGCCCACCAGTCGGCCATCTATGTCAAAATGCGGGATTACAATCTGGTCGCCGCCGGGGTAGAAAGATATTTTAGCATAATCTAACACATTTTGTGAAATACCTTCTTTTATCCATGGGTAAATCTGTACTTTGTAGTTAAACCGCTTTAAAATCTCACTATCATATTCCGGCAGCTGGGCGTTGTAATCTTTAACCGTTAAGCCGATGCGGCTCATATAATCATTAAAAATCTTCCAATCTTCATTCTCTTGGTTTTGATTAGCATCTGCGTTGCCTTCAATGCCAAAACGCATTGAAATAAAGCGCACCGCTTCATTTAAATCAATATCAAGGTCTTGCTGATTGTGAAAGACTTTTTGCGTTAGTTCAAATATGTCAAATAGCGGATCAGCACACCCACTATAACATTGGAAAAGTTTTGTATTATAATAGTAATAAAGTTTATGAGAGCCTTCTCCTTTTGGATTATGACAAATGGTTCGGCAAACAATACATTCTTTTCGGCGTTCAGGCAACGCATCCCATTCTTCAAGTAATTCAAATATCTGGTCTTCAGTTAAACTTTCTTTTACTTCTTGCTTGTCGAAATTGTAATACATTAGAAGGCACCCTTATCTATGTTTATCTTTAATTCACTGATTTGAAGCAAGTCATAGCTCCAATCTGTTGCAAACAATGGTTGGATTCTACAGATACCTAAATCAGCTTTGCACCAAAGATAAATGCTTTTATATCTACCTCGTCTATTCTTATAAACAGATATTTTCAAGGTTGGTTGTTCAAATGTGTTAGTTGTTAAGATTTTCTGTAATGATTCAATATCTTTTTGTGTAATTGGCAACATCAACATACCAAAATCAATTCTATCAGCGATAGCCTTCGCACCACGAAGTAGGTTTTGGTCAGGTGTTTCACTTGTCTGATAATCTTGATTGACCTGCGTAGCCGATAAAATAAATATTCCATATTGATTGCAAATATCTTTTAATCGAGTTGATAACATAAATAATACATTATCTTCTCTTAATTTAATACCGCCGGAACGGCGAGTAATTTCTTCCAAAATCTTCATACTTGTATGAATATAGTCAAAAGCAATAAACTGAACTTCGTGGTCTCTAATATGCTTTTTTATAATATTTTCTATATCCATAAGTGAAAAGTCTGGAATACAATCAATATATAATGGTGAATCAATCAATATACGAGCCGCTTCGCGGACTCTTACTTCTTCATCACCCTCATATTTACCGTTTAAGATATGTTCTTCATTAACAGCAGACAAGAAACTTAATGCAAGAGTTTGGATTTCTGATATATCTTGCTCTGTGGCTATAAACAATGTTGGAATTTGCTCACCACATTTAAACCAGCCCAAATTTTCATCATACATACGATTACAAGCTGTGTATGTTGCTTGAGCTACCAAATTTCTTGTCTTACCAAGACCAGTAGGAGCAGATATAAGATAGAACTTTTTCATTCTTGCTCCGCGGGCTACTGAATTAAAAAGTGAACCGTACAGCGGCAATCCAACTTCGGGATTTTGTAATAGACTATCAATTAAGTCTTCAATACCATCACCGATTTGGTAACTATTACTTTCTGTATCACCAACATATCTATATTTAATTTCATCAATCTTTTTATCAACAACATCAGCTATATCCTGCAAAGTGGCGTGATCTAGCCAATCTTCTTGCATTTTATGTTTTTTTATATCTAATATATTATCAGGGTCATATATATCTTTAACATCTACCCCATAATTATCATATGTGCGTAGCAATGTCATCTTCTTTAATCTACCATAATAGTAATCAAAAGTTGAAATTGTTGCTACATCAGATGTTTTAAGTATCCATTCTTCACCTTTTTCTTTAAGAAATACAGCTTCACTGTTTGGACGGCCCTTTAAATAGTCAAGAATTGTATTAACATTTATTTGTTTAGCACCAAGAGCATGAAGATTATAAATAGTGCCGAACACTATTTTATGAAATTGATTCTGAAAATCTTCTTCAATTATATGATATTTGTCGGTTGCATCTAACAAATCTGGATTGTTATACACACAACCGATAACTTGGATAATTGCCGTAGGGTCTATATATTTACTACTCATCAATTACCTCATCTTTATCTACAGACTCAAATAGTTTCTTAAAAATTGAAGGTGCTGGCGGCCGCTTAATGGTCACTTCTTCAATTTTAGGTTTATATATGAAATTATCTTCACTCTTTTGGTTTGCTAACCAGAGTGTATGATAATAATTGTAAGCTTCTTGATAGATATATGGTATAATGCCAACACCTTTTTTCTTATCAAAAGGCATTTTTTTAATATCATACCAATATTGTAAACTTTTTAACATTCCACCGTAAGTATATTGATATTCATCCTTATACTTTTCTATCATTTTCTTCATATAAGGATTAACAAAAGGTATATCATACTTGTGCATTATAAACAAATCAAGCTTTTCTTCTGGTGTTTTCTCGCGTTGATCTTCAATCATAGCGCAGGCTTCGTGTGCGTGCCAGCCGCCTGGAAGAGTACGATATAAATCTTTGCTTAAATCAATTTTTTTCTTACAAAATGGACACAATTCATCGGTTTCGGGATTGAATAATTCGGCATTTTCTCTTTTATCTTTATGAGAAGCAAAATAATCTTCGGCGCATTTTGCGTGAAGATAACGATTATTTCCTCCAAATTTTACAACATAATGGGGCAAACGCGCCGCATCAAATTGTTCTTTACACTGTAAACATTTTACAATATGTTGTTCTATTGGCTTGCCCTCCTTATCCCATTCTTACATATATATTATATCACTTTTTTATATAAAAATCAACCCTCCGATCTCTCGACCGGAGGGTCTTTTGACTTTTATCTATTACATTAAATCGCTTTTAATCTCATCTACAATCAGGTAAATCAGTTCAGCCTGATCGCGAGTGGTAGCAGAAACCTTTTTGCCCTTGCCGAGATACTTATCAATAATTTGAGTAATACGTGGTGCGTAGTAACCTTGGTCCTTGGTCATTAACTGCCCTACAAGGCTTTCAAATTCTGATACAAGAGCGTCATAGTCATACTCGACTGGCTCTGGCAATTTTTCTCTTTCGGGAACCGTCTGTGTTTTAGTCGCATTGGCCTCTGCATCAATTGCATCATACAGTGCTTTGACCAAATCATCATAACTAAATGGTACTTCTGCTTGAATTTGCGAGAAACGGCACTTGCATTCAACACTATCATCTGGTGAGCGAAGGATAAGTGTTCTTACATTGTTATTAATATCAATATAACACTCAATATCACTCATATTGCGGATGATTTCATTGTATGCTGCAGAGCAAGAAGGAACAATCTGATTGTAAGTACTTCCATCTTTTCTGGTGAAAGTCTTATCTTTCGAGTGGCTAATGAATACAAGGGCATATCCCATCATAGCAATCTCTCGGAATACAGTTTCCCATTCTTTCTTGACCTTGGCCCAACCATTTTTAGACCAACCGCCATCCCCAATATTCTCAATTTCAAGCTGTGTGCAGATGTATTTCTCACAAAGCTGTGAAGCAACATCTACTGTATCTACAATAACTGTCTTAAAAGTTTCTTTAATCTCTGGGTCTTTCAGCTGACGCAGTACCTGTTTCATCTCACCCCAAGTTGTAACATCTTGTGCCATAACTCCGGGGAGTGCATTATAACCACGCTCAAACGCTAAAAGAAGCGGAGAAGGTGTAGCAACACCGAAAGTAGTTTTACCGGCACCGCCGGGACCATAGATATATGTAATATATCCACTTAAATCCCGACTTACCTTGTGCGGCTGAATAGCCTTTAAATTAATAGCCATAATCAGTCACCCTCTTTTAATTAGAAATCAAAAGCGTCAGTAGATTTCTTAATGGTATATTTAGATTTTGCTGGCGTAGCAGCAGGAGTTTCAGCAATAGCATTAGATGCGTTCTTACGACGATTCTTCATATCAGCAAGACGAATCTCGCGCTCACTTAAAGCCTTTTTAATCTCTTCAGCGGTGATAGTATCTTCAGTATCAAACTCATACTCATCTTCCTGCGCCCAATCAACGACCCAATCTTTTCGGCTATTCTGGACTTCACGCACCCTATCATCGCCAAATGCTGACTTCTCAACAATTTTGCGAATAACAGTTGTAGAGATTTGATGCCCCTTAACGCGAGTAAAAACAGGGTTCTTCTTGGTAGGCTCAAGATTCTCAAAATAGTTCATAGCACCAGCTCCAAGAGCAGAAAACTCTACCGGCATAATAGCTCCGAAGTAATCAAAGATATAACCGCTAATAATGACTTTCTCGGGCAGCTCACGCTCTTCATCGCCTTCAACGCGGCGAGCTCCGGTGATGATAATATCAACATCAAATGTATTGCGGTCATCCTCGCTGCGAAGTTTTGTTGCGGCACTAATAAAGCCACCTTCATTGCGCTTGGCGCTGACCATTTCTTCAACACCATTACGGTCGGTCGGGAACTCAAGCAGACTAACAGCAGAGGACAGGCTTAACTTAGCCGCGTGCTCCTTATCGCTATTCATAACTGACTTAACGGTTCCTTTCATAATATTAGCAAGCGTTTCATAACGAGCACGCATCTGTGGCTTATCATCCGGCAGCGGCTCACTAATAAACGAATAGTGAACAGAAATGATGTTGGTTAAATCTTCATCAGTAGCAATATCTACTGTACCCTGGATATACTTTGCACCTGGACGTTTCGCAGTTTCCTTATAAGTCTTTTCCTCTAACTTACTATCATAAAGATAACCTTCAACCAGTGTCCTATTAATCATCTTCTTCATAAATATTAATCCTCAACAAGCTCAAATTCTTTACCCTTCTGGGTTAATGCATAATATACAGGGTCTGTACTTACTTTCTCAAGGAACCCGTCATTCACCAACTTGCGAGCACAACCACTCACCTGTCGGGAAGTAAGACCAATCTGCTCGGCAATATTTTTTGACGACCAAGCTGTCGTATCTGTGTTGTCGCGAATGAACTTAAAAACAACAAGTCCATTTTCAGAGAACAGCGGCTTCTCTTTTGTTTCGCCTTTTTCAAGGACATCAATGTAAGTTTGTACATTCTCATTCATTAATTTCTTAGTCAACTCTGGATTAGCTTCCATCAAATTTCTTAAAAACTTAATAAAATCTTCTTTCATATTACCCTCTTATTTAATTTTCTAACTATATTATACTATAAAATTTCTATAAAATCAATATTATTTTATACTATACCCATAGTCCTAAGCATGGAAAACTGCTTGGTAGTATTTTTCACGTTCATTTAAACTTTCTGCAGGACATTCCTCAATAAGTTCAAACATAAAATTTTCTACACCAGCAGCATAAAGTATTGGATAAAGTTTATTATTTGTGGCTGCCTCGGCACCAGTTGCGCGCTTGACGTGTTGCCGCCAGCGCTCTGCGACATTATTTGATTGACCAACATAGCATTTGTTGTCAACGAGATTTGTAATTTTATATATTCCGCATATTTTATCAGGCCCCAATACTCGCCCGATCATAGCCAAAAGAGGCTTCTCATAATAAACTTTATATATTACCTTATTTAACGGTTCTTTGTCGCGTAAGTAAGGTAAAACTTCACGCAACTTTTTTATTTCCTCAATATCCTAATCAGATATTGTTATTCTGTAAAAATCTTTTTTGGTTCGTTCAAGTTCAGCTCGCCGGCTCACAGCAACAATGGCATCTATTTTTGCACGATTTTCTCTAATTTCAAGTTCCAAGGCCGCTCTTTCATTACTTAATGCCTCATCTGTCTTTTTAAACTTTTCAACGTAATCGCACATAACTTGGTCAAATTCATAATCATATTCGGATTTAAAGGCTTCGTATCGCCGGACTAAATCTTCTTCACTCTTTTGGAGTTCATATTTCTTTTTCCCAAGTTGGTCATTATAGTATGTTTCAGCGTCTGATTCTGCTTTTGCACGCAGTTTAGTCTATATATCTTTTATTTCTTCAATAGACTTGGAAACCAGTTCCTTCTTGCTCTCCAAATTAGCAACCTGTTCTGCGCACAAATCTTTTTCGTGTTTTAATGATTGTATTTCATTTTTTGTTTGCTATTCTTCAATCTCTAACTCATAGTTTTTCTCTTTAATTTTCTGCTATGGTAGGTAATGGCAAACAACGTATGTAATACTTGCACTTATTACAACACAAATGACAATCAATATAATTGGCGGCATAAGAAAAGAAGGGGGTAGGCGGTTCTACCCCCAATTTTTCGTTTAATTAGGCCTCGGTAGGCTCAGCGTCGCAGTCCAGAGCACGACCAGCATCATTCAGGGTCAGGAACTTAACATCCTTGGTGGTGCCATCGGCAAGCTCAACGGTAGCGGGAACACGAGCACCCAGCTCCTTGTTCTGGACAGAGAAAGTGAAAATAGCGTTTACAGCCTTAGCGGAAAGGCCAACTTCCTCAGCAACATCAGCGGCGGTAACATGGGCGTCCTTGGACAGACCCTGCAGATACTTAATAACAGTCTTAGTATTTTCCTTCATAGTGGATAAGTCTCCTTAATTTTAGTCTTGTTTTTGTTTAGTTTTGCTTATTGTATATTATTTCAAAATATTGAGTTAAGTTAGTTTTGAAGAATAGCCATTACTTCTTCATCAAGTTGAAGCAATGTTTCTACATCGGGAACCGCCAGTGCAAGTTGAATTAGCGCAATCATAGCTTTTTGAGCCTGATCCTTTTCCTCTTCGGAATACTCGTCCGATTGGAGTATGTATTCACACGCCGCTATTTGTTCTGCTATTTTCTTGACTTCGCTTTTCTCCATATTTTTTAAACACCTATATTATAATAAAATATTTTTTAAAAATCAAACGCATTTTGCGATTTTCAAAAAATCTTCTTCTGTGATAATCGGAATACCAAGTTCCTTTGCCTTGATATTTTTCGCGGTGGTGGAAGTATTGTCATTATTAATTAGATAATTTGTATTCTTTGATACAGCACTTGCCACTTTACCACCTTGTGATTCAATGAAAGCTTTTAGTTCATCACGATTTTTATAATGGTGAACGCTTCCGGTAATAACAAATGTTTTACCTTTTAATTCACTTTCATTTTCTATATATATTTTATCATTATTTTTTTCAAAAATCAAATGACTATATACTTTATCAGCTTCTTCAAAATTGAAATTATTAATTGCTGCTGCGCGCGAAGGACCAAAACCTTCTAATGTATCCCAATAGGTATAAGTTTTAAAGCCATCGTAGCTACAAATTGCAGAACAAATCTCTTTTGCTTGTGCCGTTCCAATATTTGGAATACCAATAGCAACGATAAATTTTTCAAGGGTCTGATGGCGGCCTGCCTCAATCGCTGCTAAAATATTATCAACTGATTTTACGCCGAAGCCAGGCTTTTTAATCCATTCATCATGATGACTGGCAAGATTAAATACATCAGCTGGCTCTTTAATCCAGCCCCAATCCAAAAGCTTGTCAAATGTGTTTACCGATAAGCCCTTAATATCAAGCCCCTTTTTGCCAAACATATGGTCAAGACGGTTGATAATGCGCCCAGAGCATTGGGAATTGGTACAATAAAGCACATCATCTACAACTTTAGTTTCGCCGCCACAAATTGGACATACTTTTGGAGTTATAAATACTTTATGATGGTCTATATTATCTTTGTCAGCCCATTCAATTTGAGGAATAATTTGATTTCGTTTAGAAACCTCAATTTGCTCGCCTTCGTATGGAGTGCCAAGTGTTTGTTTCATAATTGACAAATTATGAAGAGAAGCACGGCTTACTTCTGAACCATCAATTTCAATGAGGTCAAAAACCGCAACTGGTGTAAGAATACCATTTCTTGAAACATCATAGTCAATATCCAAGAGAGTAGAAGAAACTGTCTCATCGTAGAACTTATAAGCAAGCCCGCCGTTGAAGTGATGAGCGGTCCGGCCTAAACTCTCGCGGTAAATTGTGCTATCATATTTAAATACTAAACCATCAATAGGATAACTATTAGGATAATCATATTGATAAAGCCATTCTGAATATGTATCAATAGAGAACTCTGGATTCCAACAAGCCCAAGGAACCACATCAAATCCTAATTTGTTTAAAAAGTCAAATCCTTCGGCGAGTGTACCAAATTCTGGTTCAATACATTCCCAAGCACAGAAAGAAAGATTCCGATTGACGCATTCCTTACTATCAAGTAGACGAATACTACCTGAAGCAAAATTACGAGGATTTTTATATTCATTAGCAAATGGCTCAAAATCATTTTTTCTGCAAATAATTTCGCCATCTACAATAACAGTTCCTTTTGCGTTGATTCGCTTTGGAATTGATGGAATTACCATCGCATTATGAGTAACATCTTCACCAACTTCACCGTTGCCGCGTGTTTCAGCTTTGATAAGATAACCATCTTCATAAAGTAAAGAGCAGCTCAAACCATCAAGCTTAAGCATTACAATGCATCCGGCCCACTGAGCCTTATCAATAAACGCCTTAATATCTTCTTTACTTTTGGTTTTGGCAAGCGAAAGCATTAAATGATTATGAGGAGCTTTTTCAAGTTTTGATACAACTTGATAATCAATAGATTGCGTAGGAGAATCTTTACGAATCCATTGCGGTTGTTCTCTTTCCAGTTCTACCAATTCAAAATAGAGGTCATCCCATTCTTTATCGCTAATAGCAGGATGCCCCTCGTCATACAATTTCGTATAATAATTTAAATTTTCAACCAAATAGTTAATTCTATTATAAATATCAATCTTGCCCATTTAGTTTTTTCCTTTTTTCTTTTGCTTCCGCTTATATTATACAAAAATTTTTCAAAAAAATCAAAGGCGGATATCCTCCGCCTCAGACTTTTGTAACCTTGGTAATCTGATTCGCTTTAATCATCAGATTACCCTGTGATGTTCTGCTTGTTGATGGAATGTCTTTTGCACTAATGCAAATTGAACTCTTATCACCAATCACCAAAACAGAATCTGTATCATTCACCAACTGCGCTGCTGCAAAGCCGCCGTGTTCAGGTTTGGAAACAATTATACCAACACCTCCGCGGCCTTGGGTTGTAATGTCAGCTAACGAGATACGCTTACCACACCCATTTTTTGAGAAGATAGCCAAATCATCTTTCTCATCACGAATTGGGATAGCTGTTGCTACTTTATCTCCTTCTTTAAGCTTGATACCCTTAACACCCATTGCTGTCTTACCAGTGGCACTAAAATCAGATCTAATTCTAATCATCATGCCATCTTTGGTAATTAAAAGTAGCTGTTCATCTTTAAGAAGTGTAACTGCTGCAATTGAGTCTCCATCACGCAGTTTAATGCACATAGAACCGCTGCCCCGACTGTTTTCAAATTCCGTGAGCGCAGTCTTCTTGATTTGTCCATCAGTAGTTGCAATAAACAAATACTGCATATCTGTCTTACGATACAGCGAGTAGATTGCTGCTGGATGCTCATTCTCTGGCATTTTTACCAAACTATTGACAAGCGTTCCTCTTGAACTATTTGTTCCAACTGGGATGTTATCAACCAAGAGACGATATAACTTGCCCTGGTCAGAGAAGATGAGAAGATTATCAACTGTATTGGTACGGATCGCCGCCATGGTGATGTCATCTTGTGTCTTAACACCCTTGCCACCGCGATTCTGCGTTCTAAAGGAAGACTTGGGAATACGCTTAATCAAACCACTCTGTGTCATTACCACAACGCACTCATCTGGCGTAACGTAAGCAATTTCTTTATCTTCTTTTTTAAGTGGAGCAATCTGTGTCAACACAGTTTTACGCTTGTCGCCATACTTATTGACCAATTCACGCAAACGCTTTACCAATTCTGGCGTAGGATGCAGACAAATATCGCCCAGCCGCTCCATTTCTACTAGCTTTTGGTCATATTCATTCTGAATCTCAATTCTCTCCAATCCAGCCAATTTACTTAACTTCATATCAAGAATTGCTTTAACTTGAGGTTCAGAAAAACCATATTTTGCAGCTAATTTTTCTTTTGCTTTTGCGGCACTTTCTGACTTTTTAATAATTTCAATGATATTATCAATATCTTCAAGTGCTTTCAGCAGACCGAGCAAAATATGCGCTCGTTCTGTTGCTTTTGCTAAATCATATTGTGCTTCACGTACAATACAGTTAATATTGTGGTCTACATAAATCTTAATACAATCTTTAAGATTTAGCTCGGTTGGAGTTTTATTTACAAGGGCTACTTGATTATAGGCAAAAGAAGTTTCTAAATCTGTGTCTTTAAACAGTTTATTTACAACAGAGTCAACACTTGTACCTCTTTCACACTCTACAACAAGTCGGAAGCCCTTTTTATTACTTTCATTTCTAATATGAGCGATTTCCGGGATTTTTTCATCGGCAACGTCGCCAATCTGTTTCATTAAGTTCTCTGTGGCTACCCCATAGGGAATTTCATAATAAACAATGTTGTTGCCTTCAATATTATATCTTGCTCTAATCTTGACGCTACCGCGTCCAGTTTTCATAATTTCTGGAATGTCGGCTTTATTAATGATTTCGCCGCCAGTTGGGAAATCTGGGCCAGGCAGCATCGGCTCTTTACCAGCGAGGTAGTCATTGATTGCTGTTTCAACTTCTACCAAATTATGCGGGGCCCAGTTACAAGCCATTGCAACACCAATTCCGGAGTTTGGATTACAC
>JAEEGL015581894.1_pt1 | contig 16088 bp, 13 predicted proteins | sample 9134231 | NCBI WGS metagenome assembly JAEEGL01 (sample SAMN16246548, study PRJNA631951) | gut metagenome | biome: gut microbiome; feature: rumen; material: fiber-attached | host: Bos | place: Iran: Karaj | collected 2018-10
ATGTATTATGCTTTTTATATGGTTTCGGAATATGATCTGATACGATCGTACTCAGGTATTCCGTAAATTCCCCGAATAATCCCGCATCAAATTCCATACCCGCACAACCGATCTCAAATTCTGTATCATCATAGAATGTAAAATATCCCGTCTCGCGAAATCCGTTTCTTTTATAGAATCCTTTGCGTCGGATATTGAATTCATTCTCTGATGAAGCCGGATCAGGAGTTTCATATTCTACCACGATCATGTGATCAGCATGATCTGAAACAAGCTCATTCAAGGCCATTCCACCGATTCCCTTAGACCGCAGGGACCTTTCCACTGCCAAATAAGCCAGATAAAGAACAGACTTATATTCCCTTATTACCAAAAAACCGACAGGTCCATCTTCAAATATTTCCAGAATGGTTGCACCTGTGTTCATAAGATCAATGAACGAATTCCTTTCACATTCAGGTATCGCCTCTTCGTTTATTTCTTCCAAAGCCGGGATGTCCGGCGAATCAATTGTCAGCTTTTTAAGTTCCACTATGCGTTCCTTTACAACTTTAAGAATCGATCAGAATCAAGATATTTCTGCAGCATATTCCTTCCTTTTTCATCTTTAGGCTCTACTCCCATAACCTCATACATCCATATCTTCTGTCTATCAATACTTCTATACTCACATGACAAAACATCATCATATTTATATGTGATATTAAACTTGCCATTACTCTCAAGTATAAATGTTAAGTTAGTCCACTCCTTTTCGAAGTTTACAGCATGTTCCTTGTTTAAGTCCGCAAGGCAATGCAGCAGCGTGATCAGTTTTCTATCGTATATACGCTTATCCACATTACATTTTTCCGGAATATCATGGCTGTATATCAATTCTTTATCCGATGATCTTCTGTAAAAGAAATAAGCTGTTCTGGAGTCAGATAATACTTCACCGTAAAGATATACCATACTCCATTTCTCAGGGATCATATCGAAAACAATATTTGCCAGTTCCTGATACAATTCTCTGATCCGTGGCGTATCGAAAGCACCGGGTTCTGCGTTACCGGTTTTTACTGCTCTTTCCTTCCCCGGAGCATTAACTGTTAGTCCGACAAATTGTCTGATTTCATTTCCCTTTTGGTATCCTTCAACTTCAGCCTTTCGGATAAAAGACTCTCCTTCTTCTCTTTTTCCTGTCATTACCAGTGATGCTCCGTACCAGGCGCATGCGATCGGATAATCTGATTTATGATTGCTTTGAGGCTTTTCTTCGATCAGCTTTATCGCTTGAGCATATGATGATACGGCATTCGCATGATCATTCAGCGCGAAATATGCCCGCCCCATATTAATATAAATGCGACCATATTCAGGATTCAATTCTGCTGCTCTTTTATTGCATTCTACGGCTTCGTGATTATTCCCCGCAATGTAATACGCCGCAGCTATATGCATAACATAGTCTGCATCATTCCATCCTAAATCCTTATGCCCCAAAAGAACCTTGAGTGCATTATCTTTATCGCCCCTTTGGGCCAAGGCTTCAGATTCAGAAACAGCTTCCTTAAGCCTTTTTGATATCTCCTGCGGATTTGGTTTGTTTAAGAAATCAAATAGTCCCATTACTTGTCCTTTATCAAAATCATACACTCAGTTGAATCAGTAAATCCCATTCTTTTATAGAGAGGTCTTCCTGATATGGTTGCATCAAGACTGATAGGGCTACTCATAGGATCATATTCTATCCCATAACTGCACTTCCACATAAGCATACTCCCCGAGAGACTCTTTATAAAACTCTTCGATCGAGTCATTACATGCTTTGATCCGCTCAAAAAGAAGTTTTTTCGTCAGAACAACCGGTTCATTTCCATGCATGATCTGAGCACAGCTGTCTCCGATCGTAAAGCTGACCTGATCATCGGGAATGTCTTCCAGATCAATGGTGATCTTATCACTGCTGTTAAACCATTCTCTGAGATAATCACATTCCATAAGTGAAAAAGAATAAGGATGCTCAAGCTTCGGATTCCCGCCTAATTGAATAAATCTTTCACGTACAAATGCATCCGCTTTTTTTCGAGCAGGATAGTAGTTCGCAAAATCGGCAAATCGTCCGAAACTGGTGGTATCCGGATGTGCACAGGCGAGTTCTTCCGCTTTGCGAAAAGCCTCCTCCTCAGGAAGAAGCATTATGTTTTTCCACGGATCCGTTCCCGGATAGTAGTAGTGTGTAATATACAGTTTCTCCACAATCTGATCCTCTCAGCAGATTATTCCGTAAGATATTTTGCAACGGCACTATACCATGAATGAAGCTCTACACGTCTGTCTGTGATATATACTTCCCGACAACGGAACGTATTGGTGGAGATATTTCCGAAAGGACTATTTCAGTGTCCAACCAGTTTGCGCATTTCTTCCATATATCCGGTCATACCATTCCCTCATCAAATTCCGGTTTGTCTCGTTAATACCATATCGGTCAAAAGGTGTTTCAGCAACTGCCGATCCGGAATCCCCCTTCAGAAACATCTCTCTTTACGTTCTTTTTTACAGTGTTCTATATTTCCGCAACGATAGCACAATTCGTTATCACAGATTCCCTTTTTGTCAAAGAAAGACCTGATATTGTTCACTGTGGTCTCAGCTATGTTATTCAGGGCTTCTTCCGTAAGGAATGCCTGATGTGAAGTCACGATGACATTAGGCATGGAGATGAGTCTGGATAAAAGTTCATCATTGAGGATATGACCTGATCTGTCCTCAAAGAAAATATCCGCTTCCTCTTCATATACATCAAGACATGCGGCTCCTATTTTACGGGCTTTGATCCCTTCGAGAAGCGCCTCCGCGTCTATCAATGCTCCCCTTGAGGTGTTGAGGATCACCACTCCTTTTTTCATCTTTTCAATGGCATCGGCATTTATCATATGCCTGGTATCATCTGTCAGCGGGCAGTGAAGGGATATGATATCACTCTTTTCCAGGAGTTCATCAAATGTGACATACTCTATCCCGCTGTCCTTAGCAGGATATGCATCATAGGCTGCCACCTTCATTCCGAATCCGCGGCAGATATCAATAAATATCCGTCCGATCTTTCCTGTACCGACCACTCCCACAGTCTTCCCGTGAAGGTCAAATCCGGTCAGCCCGCTGAGAGAGAAATTGAACTCTCTTGTTCTGTTGTAGGCTTTGTGGATCCTGCGGACCGAGGTGAGCAGAAGTGCTGCGGTATGCTCTGCAACAGCATAGGGCGAATATGCAGGAACATGCACCACATGCAGTTTTCCATACGCATGCTCAACATCCACGTTGTTATAGCCGGCGCACCTGAGCGCGATCATTTTTACTCCGTTTTCATAAAGTCTGTCGATAACCCTGCCGTTCACCGTATCATTTACGAACACACAGGCAGCATCGCAGCCCCTGGCAAGATCCACAGTATCTTCAGTCAGCCTGGTCTCAAAAAACTTGAATTCAACATCATTTCTGCTCCCGTACTGCTCAAATGACGGCCTGTCATATGCCTTGGTATCGAAAAATGCTACTCTGATCATGTGTTTACCTCCTTGAGATGATCTTTTCCATCTGCAATCTGCATTTCAGGCTTTGCCGCTTGATCCCGTAAGATATTTCGTAACGGCATCATCAAGGATCACCTCTGCGTCATTGCCTTCCATATCCAGATTCTCGGCATATACAAGCTCGGTATCTGAAATACCGAACATATTTTTTGTCAGGTATTCGATATAGTCATAGCTGAATCTTCTGTCATAGTTTCCTCCGGCCGTTGTCACATAATAGAGTTTTTCCGCCCTGCACATCCCGACCGGCATACCATGTTCATCATATCCTGTAACTACGCCGATGCAGTAGATGTTCTCCAGATATGTCTTCAGTATCGCGGGAAACGACCCGTCCCAGTACGGAGCAGAGATCACAATGATGTCTGCTCCCGCAAACTGCCTGGCCGGTTCAAAAATCTCATCATCAAAGTTTTGCTTATCGATCTGTTCTGTCCTGTGAACCAGCCTTTTTTCGTTAAGGGGGGCTTGCTTCAGATCCGTAAGCCTTATCTCCTCATACTCTCCAAGCCTGTTAAGCAAAGCCTTTGCCAGCCTGTCTGTCCTTGAGTTCTTCCTCACACAGGAATTCACATACAGTATCATCATTCACACCTCGTAATATGTCAGCCGGGAAGAATGGCGCTGTTTTCGCCATGCCCGAAATCATCCGATCATGCGGTCATCTTCCTCATCGTCTTTTCATTATACCTCATAAACCCGCCCGGTTACAGAATCCAAGCTACGCTGTGTTTTAACTTGTATAATATGACCATCTCACGTACAATTATATTGGTTTTCCTGAACAAAAAATACCTGATCGTTTCAGCGGGAAAGGAGACGGGATTTATCATGAGTCTTTGGATCACTTCAACTGTTGCCGCATTGATCGCCCTGGTTATCTGCGGATTTATCTATCTGCGAATGATCAAAAGGGAAGTTCCGGAGACGATCGGGAAACTCCGGGCGTTCCTGCCGGTTGTTTTGGGCGGCATCTGCATGCCGGTTTCCGGTGCCTGCGGTCTCGGAATACTGGCCGCATTCAAAAGAATCGGGATCGGGATGGAAACTCTGCCCTCTCTTCCGGCCGCTTTCTTTACCGCCTTTTTTATGGCGGGATTTGTGGAGGAACTGTTTAAGTTTCTGGTTATCATCATCATGATGGTTGTCCTGAAGGATAAAATAAACAACGTTTACGAGTATATCCTTCTGGGAGCTGCGGTTGGCTTTGGTTTTACGGTTGTGGAAGATTTCTCCTACGGAAATTCGATCGCTGCATTATTGACCAGAATGCCGTTAATGTTCACTCATATGACTCTGAACATGATCATGGGAGAATTTATCGGCAGAGCGCAGTATAACAAACGGCACGGCAATGGGCCCACCGCACTGTATTGGGTGTTGGCGCTCGTCATACCCACGGCCCTGCATACTCTGTATGATGCCGGAACAGTTTCGAACTATCCGGCTTTCATAGATAACGATTTTGCTGTCGGCGGCACACTCGGCGGCATAGCAATTCTGACGAATCTTGTTCTGATGATCCATGTGCTGGTTCGGGCCCGAAAAAAAGCAGCCGAACTGTCTGCTCTTACCATTGCCTCCCGGGATGACGAAGCAAAAGAGGAGCATGCCGATGCTTCACTTTGATCGGGAACGATCTGATCACCTTGCCGGAGCGGCAGAAAACGGAATATGTCCCATGAGGACTTATCCCTCCTTCACCGTCTCCGTCAGCACCGCGGCGGCCTCTCTGTGGCCCTCTTCGCCGAGGATCTGTCCCCACTGGTAGGGCGTGTTCTGGTAGACATAGTAATTCAGCCAGTTGGTGTAGAGGCAGTTGCTGGTGGAACGCCAGGTGAGGATCGGGCGGTTGGACGGATCGTTGTCGAGATAGTAATTCTCTGGCGGATCGATCGTGAGGCCTTTGCCGGTGTCCCGCCGGTACTCTTTATCCAGCGTCGTGCGGTCGTACTCGGTGTGACCGGTGACGAAGATCTGCCTGCCGTCATCGGAGAGGATCACGGCGCTCCCGGCGATATCGGAATGTGCGATCACCGTGAGATCCCTGCAGGCAGCGAGCGCTTCCTCATCGATCGCCGTATAGCGGCTGTGCGGGATCATGAAGACATCGTCCATCCCGCGCGCCAGCGGCACCTTGCGGTTTAAGATGCTGTGCGGATACACACCGGAAAGCTTCTTATCCAGCATGATCTTTTTGATCCCGTAGTGGTAGTACAGTCCCGCCTGCGCCCCCCAGCAGATGTGGAAGGTCGAGGTCACATTGGTCTTTGACCACTCGAAGACCTCGCACAGTTCCTCCCAGTAATCCACCTCCTCAAAGGCCAGCTGCTCCACCGGCGCCCCTGTGATGATGAAGCCGTCGTAGGTGTTCTCCTGCAGCTCGTGGAACGGATGATAGAAGCGGTTTAAGTGGTTCGGCGAGGTGTTGGAGGACTGATGCGAACTCATCTGCATAAAGGAAATGTCGATCTGCAGCGGCGTGTTCGAGAGCACGCGCAGCAGATGCAGCTCCGTGTCCTCCTTGAGCGGCATGAGATTGAGGATGCAGATCTGCAGCGGACGGATGTCCTGATGCAGCGCCCTGTCCTCATCCACGACGAATATGTTCTCTTTCTCCAGGATCTCCCTCGCAGGGAGGGAATTCTTCACCTTGATCGGCATCTCGTACGTCTCCTCTTCTGTATTATGTCAATCCTGATCGCACATGTTCCCCGGCCGGGTTCACTCCTCACCCGCGCACATCTTCCGCAGTTCTTCCTCCGACACGATCCGGATCCCGAGCTCCTGTGCCTTGGTGAGCTTGCTGCCCGCGGCCTCGCCGGCAACTAACAGCGTTGTCTTTTTGCTGACGCTCCCCGTGACCTTGCCGCCGTTTGCGCGGACGAAATCCTCGGCTTCCTTGCGGCCGAGCGTCGGAAGTGTCCCGGTGATCACGACGGTCTCTCCCGCGAGCGCGTCCGAAGCGGCCTCCGCCTGCGCCTGCTGCATGTTGAGCCCCAGCGCCTGCAGATCGGCGATCATCCTGCGGTTTCCCTCGCTTGCGAAAAATGCCACGAGATCCTCGGCGATGACTTCTCCGATCTCGTTGATCGCGAGGAAGTCATCCATTCCCGCGTTCATGAGATCCGTCAGCGATGTGAAATGCCGCATGAGTTCTCTCGCCGTGCCGACACCGACATTGCGGATCGCAAGACCCGTCAGAAGCCTCACGGCGTCATTCTCCTTGGACTTCTCGATCTCGGCCAGCACCTTATCCGTGTTCTTCTCCTTGCCGATGATGCCGGCATCGATGAGTTCCTGTCTGCGCTCCCTGAGACGGTAGATGTCGGTGACGCTCTTCAGATACCCCTCGCGTACGAGCGCCTCGATCAGTGTATCGCCGAGCCCCATGATGTTCATCGCATCACGCGAGGTGAAATAGGTGAGCGTCCGCATCAGCTGGGCCGGACACGACGGATTGACACAGCGGATATCCGCAGTATCGGGTTCGCGCACGAGCGGCCCTCCGCAGGCCGGACAGCACTCCGGCGCCGTGTAGACGGCGGGCGGCTCCTTGACACAGCCGTTGAGCCTCGGGATGATCTCGCCGCTCTTGTAGAGGCGGTAGTGACCGCCCACGCCGATCTGCATGTCGCGGATATAATCCAGATTATGCAGGGTCGCCCGGGAGACATTGGTACCGCAGAGTCTGGCGGGTTTCCCGGTGTCCCTGTCATGGAAGATCCCGGTAAAGGTGAGCTTGCCGGTGCGGCCCACATCCGTCACGATCTCATCGATCTCGACGATCTTCTCCTCGGGCGGATATTTGTAGGCGATGTGCCCGGAGCTGTATTTGCTGCCGGCAGGGAATTCCTCCCTCCAGGCGGTGTGATCAATCTTGACCACCGCGCCGTCTAAGTCAAAAGGCAGGTCGCCCCGCATCTCGCCGATCTCATCGATCGCCGCGAGGACCTCCTCCGCCGTCGTGCACGCCCTGTGAAAGACGACCGGCACTCCTGCTGCCGCCAGCCGGTCCATGGCCGCACAGTGCTCGCTCTTCCACTCCGCCGGCCCGTCCTGCACATTAAAGATGAACATCGACAGACCGCGCTTCTTCGTGATCTCCGGATCCAGCTGACGTAAGGTGCCCGCCGCGAGGTTGCGCGGATTGGCCGCCGTCTTCTTCCCCTGCTCCTCCTGCGCGGCGTTGAACCGCTCGAAGTCCGCATGGCTCATATAGACCTCGCCGCGCAGCTCCAGACTGTCGCAGTCAAAAGGCAGCACCCGCTTCACATCCGGGATCGTGAGCGCATTGAGCGTGACATCCTCGCCGATGAGCCCGTCGCCTCTCGTCTCGGCGAGCGTCAGGGCGAGCTCCCCGGCCTCATTCTTCGCATAACGCAGGGTCATGGACAGACCGTCCACCTTAACCTCCACGGAGAAGGTGCACGCCGGATGGCGCTCCTGCACGCGGTTCACAAAGGCGGCCACATCCGCCTTGTCAAAGACATCTTCGATGGAGAGCATCGGCACGTTGTGCGTCACCTTCACACCGGCCTCGCGCTTCGCCGTGCCGCCGATCTTCTGCGTGGGGGAATCCGGCGTCACCCATTCCGGGTGCTCCTTCTCCGCAGCCTTCAGCTGCCGCATCAGCGCATCATACTCCGCGTCGGAGATCTCCGGCGTATCCTCGTTATAATAGAGGTCCATATGATGGTCGATGGTCGCGATCAGCGCCTGATATTCCGAATGATCCATGTACCCTCTCCCGTGTCAGACCGCAGCCTCACGCTGCTGTAAACAAAACCGCAGCCGGTATATGATGGCCGGCTGCGGATGATCGATCCTGTGCTGTGCGATCGTCTCCTCTGTAAGCGGAGGAGGTTTAGCCCTTTGTGCCGTTCACACCCACCAGCTCGTCGATGGCTCCCACCAGGCTCCCGATCTCGGGTTTGGTCAGCTGCCTGTCGGCGCCCAGCTGTTCGCCCTTCTTGCGCATCTCTTCGTTGATCAGAGAGGAGAAGATGACAACCGGGATGCGGGATGTACTCTCGTCCGACTTGATGAGTTTGGTAAAGCGGTGGCCGTCCATGATCGGCATCTCGATGTCGGTGATGATACACTGGACATTCTGGGTGAGCGTCCCGTTCTCCACGCAGCTGCGCACATAATCGTAGGCGAGTTTGCCGTTCTCGAAGTGCCGCACATTGGTGTAGCCGGCCGCGTCGAGGGATGCCACGATCATCTTGTTGAGCATCTTGGAATCCTCGGCGAGAACGATCGGCACCTCGTTTCTCGGGCGCGGACCCATCGCCGTCACATCGTCCATCTTGAGGCCGGTGGCGGGATTGATATCGGTCACGATCTTCTCGAAGTCGAGGATGATGATCAGACGGTCCTCGATCTTGATGATCCCGGTGGACACCGCCGCGTCGGTATTGGAGATCGCCTCATTGGGCTTGATGATATCCGCCCACGACACACGGTGGATCCCGGAGACGAAATCCACATGGAACGCGATATCGAGCTTGTTGAAATTCGTCACGATAAAGAGGCCGCCCGGCTCGGACATCCCGCGCTGTAAGCAGTTGCGCAGATCAATGGCGGTGATCATGACATCACGCGGCATAAAGATGCCCTCGATGCTGGGATGCGCGTTGGGAACCGGTGTCACCGGCTGGTACTGAATGATCTCTTTGATCTTGGCGACATTGATGCCATAGAAATGATTGTCTACCTTGAACTCGAGGACTTCAAGTTCATTCGTGCCGGAATCAAGAAGTATCTTAGTATCCATGCCGTTCCTCCGTGAAATGACGGATCGTCGGGGACCCGTCAGAAATGGGATTCAATCCTTAATATTTTACACGTTTCACGATAAAGCGTCAACTGCATTCAAACAAGCCGGTCCGTCACACATTTCACCATGGCGCGGAGCACATCGGAATTGTGGAAGACCCGCTTCTCATAGGCGCTGATCATCGAAGCACGCTCCCGGACGGTCATGGGGACGCCTGCTTCCCGGGCAAGTGTCTCCAGCAGGAGCAGGACGTTCACGTGGACCAGCGCTTCCTCCACCCTGCGCAGCAGGGAATAATCCTCATAGGTCGCGAAAAAGGTGCGCTGCAGGCAGTACGCGAAATACCGGACATAGTCCTGCACAGGTATCCCGTCCTCCTCCGTCAGGAAACGCGCGAACATCGCATCCAGCTTCTTCTGACCCTCGATCTCCGAAAGCCGGTCAAACATCTTATAATACCGCCTGCACATGCGGTAAAGCCCGGGCGCGCGAAGCCGCAGATGATCCTCATAAAAGCTGGTGCTCATGAGTTCGTTTAAGAGCATGACGGAAAACGGGAACATGCGGATCCGGTTCACTCCGTGCGCTTCGACCCGCAGGATCTCATCCTGCCTACGCTTCTGCGCATCCGCGAGTCCGTACAGATATGTGTCAAAATCCTCCGCCGTCGCGATCCCGCCGTCCATGAGCCCGGCGAGGATCTCCTCCCGCCTCCCGGTCAGTTCCTCCAGAAATTCCGGATCATCATTGGTACCGGAGCGCGGCTCCTCCCAGAGCCCCGTTTCCTCCCGCATGGCGAGGCCGCCGTCCGGTTCGGAGGCCGCCTCCAGATAAATCTCCGCGGCATGGATGCAGGACAGGTCGAGCGTCCGCTCGACAAAGGTGCCCAGATTGGCCCATTCTCTCGGATAGACCCGGCAGACAGCCGGCAGAAAGCTCTCCCCCCGCTTCTTCTGCAGGGCGCACAGGCCGTCGGGATCGAGCATCGGACAACGGAGCGTCAGACGGTTGAACAGACGGTTCTCCCTGCCGTGCACCGCCAGGCAGGCGCGGAGCCCCGTAATGCTCCTTTCCCGCCGGTACTTCTCCTCCGACTCCTCATCCACGGGGATCTTCCAGCCATAGCAGCAGTTTTGCGGACAATCCGCACCGAGACAGAAAAACCGGTCATACAGGACAGACGTGCGGATCGTGGTCTTCATAGATCGGCGAAATGAAACTGCTTCGTCCCGTCCGCGTAATCACGGACACACTGTCCGCTGCCCTCCATGAGATAGCGGTACACCGTGAGCCCCTCGAGTCCGACGGGGCCTCTCGCATGGATCTTGCCGGTGCTGATGCCGACTTCCGCGCCGAACCCGTAGCGGAAGCCGTCCGCAAAACGGGTGGAGCAGTCACGGTAGACGCCTGCGGAATCCACCAGCGTGAAGAACCGCTCCGCCGCAGCGTCGTCGTCCGTCAGGATCGCATCGGTGTGATGGGAACCGTAGGTATTGATGTGTTCGATCGCCTCGTCGACATCCGCAACGATCCGGCAGGCGATGATGAGATCTCCGTACTCATGCCGGTAATCCTCTCCGACAAGCGTATCCCCGTCGACCGGCACGATCGCCGCCGTTTCCGCATCCCCGCGGACCGAGACGCCCGCTGCACGAAGTGCCTGCACAAGCGGCGGCAGGATCCTGCCCGCGATCTCCCGCTTCACGAGGATCGTCTCCACGGCATTGCAGGCTGCCGGATACTGCGTCTTGGCATCCACGACGATCGGGAGCACCTTTCCCTCATCCGCCGTGTCGATATAGATATGGCAGATCCCGTCCGCGTGTCCCATGACCGGGATCTTGGTATTCTCCATGATATGCCTCACAAAGGCGTTGCTGCCGCGGGGGATGATGAGATCCACGTCCTTATCCAGCCGCAGCACCTCGTCGATCTCCGCGTGATCGGAGACGCGCAGCAGACATTTTTCCGGGAGACCCGCCTCTGTGACCGCCTGCAGGATCGTCTCAAAAAGCGCGGCGTTCGTATGCTCCGCCTCGCGGCCGCCCTTTAAGATCGCGCAGTTGCCGCTCTTGATGCACAGTCCCGCGATCTGCACCATGGCATCGGGCCTCGCCTCAAAGATGACACCGATGACGCCGATGGGCGAAGTGACGCGCTTTAGCACAAGTCCGTCATCGAGCCTGCGCTTTAACGTCACGCGGCCCACGGGATCAGGGAGCGCCGACAGCTGCTGCAGTCCCTCCACACAGGCCCGGAGCTTGTGTTCATCAAAGGTGAGGCGTTTCACGATCTGCTCTCCCACACCTTTGCCGGCCGCTTCCGCGAGATCCTGCCGGTTCGCGGCGAAGATCTCTTCCTTTCTCTTCTGCAGTGCCTCCGCTATGGCAGACAGGGCGCGGTTCTTGTCCGCATCCGCAGCCGCCGCCATCCGGGGCGATACGAGTTTCATCTCATGTACGGTCTCACTGAGCGTCATGGGGAGCCTCCTTATCCGAAATTTCCCTTATTATATCAGTAACAAGCCCCCTTGACTACAGGAAAGCATTCCTGTATAATCCTCTTTGTCGCTTTAACGCTTTGAAGCGTTTAAGCAGTAAAGTAACCAAGGGGATCTTTTTCACAGGGAGGATAACATGTTCATCAAGATTCTGCTGCTCATCGTCTTCTTCGCCGTCATGATCGGCGTCGGCTTCTACTCCAGACGGCACGCCGGCAATGTCAACGACTATGTGCTGGGCGGCCGCACCGTCGGTCCGTGGATCACGGCCTTTGCCTTCGGCACCTCGTACTTCTCGTCCGTTGTCTTCATCGGCTACGCCGGCCAGTTCGGCTGGAAATACGGCATCGCCTCCACCTGGATCGGTCTGGGCAACGCCTTCATCGGCTCACTGCTCGCCTGGCTCGTCCTCGGACGGCGTACCCGCATCATGACGCAGAAGCTCGACGCGCGCACGATGCCCGAGTACTTCGGCAAGCGCTATGATTCCAAGGCGCTGCAGGTCGTCGGTTCCATCGTCGCCTTCGTCTTTCTGGTGCCCTATACCGCGTCCGTTTACAACGGTCTCTCCAATCTCTTCGGGATGGCCTTCAACATCCCCTATGCGGTGTGCGTCATCGTCATGGCGCTCCTGACCGCCGTATATGTCATCGTCGGCGGCTACATGGCAACGGCTCTGAATGACTTCATCCAGGGCATCATCATGCTGATCGGCATCTGCGCCGTCATCGGTGCGGTGCTCTCCGGACAGGGCGGCTTTCTGGCCGCGCTTAACAAGCTCTCCGCGATCCCCGCGGACGACGTGGCGGTCCCCGCCCTGCAGGGCGCTTCGGGGCTTCTGACCTCGTTCTTCGGGCCCGATCCGATGGGGCTTCTGGGCGTCGTCGTCCTGACCTCGCTGGGCACCTGGGGACTGCCGCAGATGGTGCAGAAATTCTACGCGATCCGCGACGAGAAGGCCGTCAAGACCGGCACGGTGGTCTCCACCTTCTTCGCGCTCATCATCGCGGGCGGCTGCTATTTCAACGGCGGCTTCTCCCGCCTGTTCGACTCCGCCGCGATCCGCAAGGCGGACGGCTCCGTTGCCTATGACCTGATCGTCCCGCAGATGCTGGCGACCCTGCCCGATATCCTGATCGGCATCGTCATCGTGCTGGTGCTCTCGGCCTCCATGTCCACACTTTCCTCCCTGGTCCTGACCTCGAGCTCGACGCTCACGCTGGACGTGCTGAAGAAGACCGTGATGAAGGACATGAGTGATAAGACACAGCTGATCGTCATGCGGGTCCTGGTAGGCTGCTTCATCGTGCTCTCCTTTGTGCTGGCGCTCAATCCGCCGACCTTTATCGCGCAGATGATGGGCATCTCCTGGGGCGCCCTGGCCGGCGCGTTCCTGGCGCCGTTCATGTACGGCCTCTACTCCAAGCGCGTCACAGCCGCCTCTGTCTGGGCGAGCTTCGTCACGGGCGTGGGCATCACGGTCATCAACATGTTCGTGAAGTTCATCAAGTCGCCCATCAACGCCGGTGCGATCGCGATGATCGCGGGTCTCATCGTGGTCCCGCTTGTCTCCGCCGTCACACCGAAGCTGAAGAAGGAATTCGTCGACGAGATCTTTACCTGCTACGATCAGCGCGTCACGGTCCGCAAGAGCACCTCGCTGGAGGATGACGAGGAATAAGCCCGGCAGACCCGGACAGTTAAATATGCATAAGAAAAAGGTGCAGGCCGTGTGGTCTGCACCTTTTCTTATCTGTGTAACGGAACTGCTGTGCGCTTAAGACTCCTGCTTCCTGTTACGGATCGCCATCAGCGTGTCGATCAGGGCGTCGATCTCCTGCTGGGAGAGCACCGCATTGCTGCCTGCGCCCGTGTCCGCAAAGGTCTGGGAACCGTCATAGCGGCGCACCATGTTGAGCGTCTCGATCAGCGAATCGATCTCCGACTGCGACAGGACCATCTGCGAATCTGCCCCCTCACCGGAGATCACATACTGCCTGCCCTGTGCCTTTGCTTCCTGCAGTGCACGGATCAGTTCATCGATCTCCTCCTGGGAGAGGACTCCCTGCCGCTCCGCGATGACTTCCTGCAGATGCTTTTCATCCAGCGTCCTGACATCCTGCAGCGCTTCGATCAGCGCGTCGATTTCCTTTTGTGACAGTACTCTCATGTCCATACGCTACCCCCTGTCGTTGTCGGGAAACGGTCACAACATATTAATTATATCAGTTTCGCGGGCAAATGACAACACGCCCGCGGAGCTCTCACCTCCCCGCTGCTCTGTCCTCCTGCAGCACGACAAGAGCGCGGTCGGCGATGATCGTCCCCAGCGCCATATAGCCGTAGTCATTCAGATGCACGTTGTCCGAGAAAAAGGTGCGCCAGGTATCCTCCTCCAAGCCGTTCAAGATGTCCTCCGACGGGAGATGGATCACATGAAAGCCGTGGGCTCTTGCGATCTCCAGCTCGATCGCGCTGAGCCACGAGAAGTCCGCGTAGGGCTCGACTCCGACATGCGCATGAGGCGTCGACGGGATGATGACAAAGATATCCGCCCGCGGATAGACCTCCGTGATACGGTCGCAGAGTGCGTTGAAGTCTCCGGTAAAGGTGCCCGGCGTATCCGGATCGCCGATCGGGCACTGCTCTCCGTAAAACCAGTCATTGTAGCCGCCCAGGACAAAGACGGCATCCGCCGGCTCAAAGCGGTCCAGGGAATCCTTTATGGTGAAGCTGCCGCCGCTCCAGATGGAGGACCCGCCGACTCCGCGGTTGTAGACCTTGACGCCAAGGATTTCCGACATCGTCAGCGGATAATTGGGGATCCACTGCAGTTTGCCACTGCCGGCCTGCACTCCTGCCGTGACGCTGTCCCCGATGCACAGGATGCGCTTCCAAGGGGATTTTTTGCCCTGCAGGGAGACGATGGCCCGGTAGAGGGCTTTGTAGGTCCAGTTGGGTTGCTCCTCAGCGATCGCCGCGAGATCCCCATCCGGATAGACCAGCACAGCACAGGTGTCCGTAAAGGCACCGTCCGCCAGAGAAGCCTCCACCCGGGCGTGACCGGGAGTCAGCGCGGTGACGGTCCCGTCCTCCGAGACCTGAAGGACCGCCTCATCGCTGACCGTCCAGCCGACGGTCCGGGATTTCACCTTCGGCGGCCATTTCTTCACGGACAGACGCCGCTTCCCGCCGGCCGGCAGGAGCAGTACCCGGTGATCGATGAGGAAGCGGTCGAGCACGGGAGCTGTCTTGTTCTCCTGTGCGGCGGCCTCCGCAGACGTCTCCTGCGCGGCTGTCGCTGCTCCCGTCTCCTGCGCGGCGGCCTCCGCCACAGTCCCCGCCGCATGCGCTCTCATACCGCTCAAACCAAAACCAATGAGGGCCACGGCAAGTCCCGCAAGGATCCGTATCCGATACCTGATTGTCCGTTGCTGTCCGTTCATATGCTCTCTGTTGTCCGTCAATCTCTGTCCGTCTCCAAGAACAGGACCGGGCATTGCGGCCCGGTCCTGTTTTCACGCGATCTGTCCGTCATCCCGACGGTTCCGTTCAGCTCTTCCTGCTCTCGTTATAGGCGCGCTTCGCCTCCTCGATGCCGGCCTTCAGGCCCGCAAGGCCTGCCTTGGCGACCTCGGCGCTCGTCTCCGCGAGCTCCCTGGCGATGCTCTGGGCCTTCTCGGCCGCTTCCTTTAACTTCTCCTTCGTCTCATCATCGACAAAGGACTTCTTGCCGCATCCCTGGTCGCCTTCCTTGATCGCCGCCTGAGCCGCCGCGAGACGGGCCACCGGTACACGGAACGGGCTGCAGGAGACATAGTCCAGACCGATCCTGTGGCAGAACTCCGCGCTGGTCGGATCACCGCCGTGCTCGCCGCAGATACCGACATGCAGCGCGGGATTGACGGGCTTGCCGAGACGGATCGCCATCTCCATGAGCTTGCCGACGCCGTTCTGGTCGAGCTTGGCAAACGGATCGTTCTCCAGGATCTTGGCATCGTAGTAGGCCCCCAGGAACTTGGCGGAATCGTCTCTCGAGAAGCCAAAGGTCATCTGGGTCAGATCGTTGGTACCGAAGCAGAAGAAGTCAGCATCCTTGGCCATCTCGTCCGCCGTCAGCGCGGCTCTCGGGATTTCGAGCATCGTTCCGACTTCATAATTGATCTTCACGTCGGAAGCGGCGATCTCGCCGGCGAGCAGGGCGGCGCGCGGGATCTCGATCATCGTG
>JAEEGL016668389.1_pt1 | contig 16088 bp, 13 predicted proteins | sample 9134231 | NCBI WGS metagenome assembly JAEEGL01 (sample SAMN16246548, study PRJNA631951) | gut metagenome | biome: gut microbiome; feature: rumen; material: fiber-attached | host: Bos | place: Iran: Karaj | collected 2018-10
TAAATCATAGGCAGTTATTTGACGCGGATCCCCCAGTCAGTAGGTTTGTATTGGGCTTCGATGACATCCTCGATCTCGTCCGGCAACGCCGGGAAGAAATCATAGCCGGTCCGTTTCTCGAGCTCGTTGACGCTCAGGGAGCATTTGTCCAGATAGTAGCGCTTCGCATCGTTTCCCATCACGAACGCAATGGACTGGTAGCCTTTGGGGGTCGGGACCAGAACGGCTTTGAAGAAACTGTCCGGGACGACCACATTGTGCTCCCCGATGGTGCCGTAACGGTTGGTCCCGATGATGGGGCCGCTGACGACCCAGGCGCGCCCGTATTTGCGCGCCCAATTGCGGACTTGTCGCTCCAGGTAGTTCCAGTCTCCTTTGTTGAGTTCTTCGTCCTGGGGGCAGATATTGGTCAGGTAGAAAGTCTGCTCCATCGCGTCGGAATCCCACTTGAAGTCTCCGGCGCAGGCCATATGGCCCTTGGTCCAGCCGGACTCGGCATAGTCTTCCCGCATGGCTTGGGTACGCTTGTAGGAAGGATCCATCTTGAAAATGAGTTCATCTCGCTCGGCTTCGCCGTCGGTTTCCTCGGCCGTCAACTCATAAGCCACCCATTTCGGGATCCGGGCATCGGCATCGTAGGCGAGAGTGAACGCATCGTGCCGGATGACGGGATCGCTGCCGCTGAAAGCAGGCAGTTCCATCAGTTCTTCGCTTTCGGACGTGCCGAGCGTCGGCATTTGGAAGGTCGTGTGGATCGGGCCGTTTCCCTGACTGTTCTGGGACAGGCAGGAGACCAGCCATCCTGTGGCGCAGAGCACCGTCAAAAGAGGACGAAACAGTCTTTTCATAGTCCAAAGATAGCGTGTTTTTTGCTTTTCTTGGCCAATCTGGTTAAATTTGTGCATAGTCGGATCAAAGCTGATCGTTTCGTGCGTAGTAGAATCATAGTGGCCCTGTTGCTGTTGATGCCTGTTTTTTCTTCATGCGGCATCGACGATCTCCCTGTGAACCGGCGCGAAAACTGGCGTTTCGCCGCACATTTTGCGCAGTCGCACCGGGAGGCATGGCATGCGATCTGGGAGGGCTTTGACATCCCGGCCGATGTCGCGGAGGCGGTGATCTTCCCGGAACTGGTCCGCTACAACCGGGTGCAAGACAGTTTTGAAACCTCCGCATTGGAGGCCTCCTATCCGGAAGAGGGCATAGCCGGTTGTGACTATAGCATCGGCCGTTTCCAGATGAAGCCTTCTTTCATCGAAGATCTGGAGAAACGCTGGATGCGCAGTGGTTTCGCCGAGAAGTATGGACTGCTCTTCGATATCGCGGAGAGCCAGGAGGCCCGGGAGGCCCGTCTGAAGCGCTTGAAAAGCGAAGAGGGACAGTGTGTTTACCTGGCCGTTTATCTGCGGATGCTGTATCTGGATTATGGCTCGAAAGACAAGGATGGCCAGATCCGGCAGAGCGGTCTGGAGACGCTCCCGCGTACGGAGCAGGCTTATCTGGCGGCGACGGCTTACAATCATGGAACTCTGTGGCGCAGCCCGGGAGCTGGCAGCCTGGACCGGATCCGCGCTGTGGCGGCTGAGAAAACCTTCCCCCTGCCCAATCTCCTGCGTACGAAGTCCCGGTATTATTCTTACGGAGAGCTGGCGGCCCGTTATTACGGGCAGACTTTCTGATCGTCCCGGACTTAGCGCGTATAATACTCGATCATTTGCACGATCGCCCGGGAGCAGACCGGGCAAAATCCTTCGCAGCGGTTGGTCCGCATCCGGCAGTCAGGGGCCGGCCGGAAGATTCCTTTTTCCCGGTAACCGGCTCCTTCAAAGAGCCCCGCGCCATCCGGCAGCATATCTTCCCACTTGGAGGCAAAGTCCACCCGGGTCGTGATGTTCGGTTCCCAAGGCTCGACATCCAGCGGATATTGGTCGCTCTCTTCGGTCAGGTAGAAATACTCGTCGGCCAGCCCGCCGAAGGCGTGGCCGAACTCGTGGACCAGCACCTCATTGAAAGTGGGATGGTCGCTGCCCATGATGGTCACGCTGTTGAAGATGCCTCCTCCGCCGTAAACCGGCGTATTGGCCAGCACGATCAGGTGTTCAAACGGGAGGGTGCCGACAGCATCGTAGATACGCTGCATGGAAGAGGTGGTCAGATAGCGTGTGCTGTAGAAGGTGTCGAAATGGCTCTCGAAGGCCGTGTTCAGCCATTGCTGGTCATGCGGAACGCTGACCCCGGACTGTTGGGATGGGACAAGGACGGCGCGGATGCTGAACCGGTCGGCATAGTCGCTGAAAGGCTTGTGGCGCATCAAGGCGGCCCGGGCCCGCTCCGCATCTGCAAAAAACTTGACATAGTCCTGGGCGGCATATCCGTCACCCACAATCACGATATCGATGGCTTCCCCGATGTCCCCGCCATCCTGCAAAGTCCGCCGTGGATAGCCGTTGTCCTGCTGGCGTCGGATGAGGATATCGGAGGGATCGACCGTATGCCGCATCGAGCAGCTAACTTCTCCGCGCTGATCGAAAAGACGGACCTCTACTTCGACTTTTTCCCGGGGGAACGGGACTTGGAAGCAGTTTTCAAAGGCCCGTTGAATCGTGCTCGCTTCCGGGGTGGTTTGCCATTCCTGGAACAGGGTTGAGAAGCTGTTGATGTAGCGTACTTGGCCATCTTCCGACCGGACGATGATCTGTCCGTTTCCTTTCAGCAACGGCGCAGTCAAGTGGTGTTGCCGACCCGCCCAGGCAGAACTTCTGCTGGCCTGTTGGAAATAAACGGCCTGGTGCGTCGCATCTCCGCAGAAGACATAGTCCAGCCGAAGGGTTGCGTCCTCGAAATAGGCGTCAAATTCTGTCTGGGCAGCCGCTCCGATGGCGATCGGAAGGGTCAGGATCAGGAAGAGCAAACGCTGGATCATTTTACCAAAGGAATAAGGAATTGTTTGATCTGAGGGAAAGTGGGGAGGTGGGTGCCGGGATAGGGGTGAGCATGGCCGGGATAGTGGGATTCGAACTCCGGGCCGCAATGGACCAGTTCATCGTCGGAAGCAAACAGGGCATCCGTGAGAGCGATCTCAGCTGCGTCCAGGTCAGCGAACTGGGTTTCTTCCAAGGCCTCGTAGCCTTGGCAGATGGCTTCTGTGATCCAAAAACTTAGAGCCCCGTCCCGGCGGGGAGAAAGGTATTTCATCTCTCCGATCTTCGTCCGCATCAAGTGGCTCGGATGCAGGTCCGGATTGATCAGGATTTTGCGGTAGCTACGGAGTTTCTGTGCCCAGAATCCGCCCAGGGAAAGGCCGACAATCAGGTCAGGCTGCTCTCTCTGACACAGATCCCGGAGCATCGGAAGAGCCGCTTCCGGCTCGATCGGCACGTCCGGCGCGATCACCTCGCAGGGCCGAAGCAGGGTCCGAAGCGTATTCGCCGTCTTATAGGCGCCCGATGACGCCAGGCCATGGATGAATAGTACTTTGGTCATAGGTGACAAAGAAGTTCGGTCAGGGCTTCGGCCGAAAGGCCGTCGAAGTAAAGGGAAGGATGTAGGGATGCGATCCGCGCTCCCAACGTGTCCGGGGAATAGTTGCAGCCGATCAACGCCTCGGCGAGTTCTCCTGCCGGCCTGTCGCCCAGGAAATCCCCCCCGAAGCGAAGATCCGTCAGGATGCCGCGTGTGACGGTAAAATGGACCTCGACGGTCCCACAGGCGTATTTGCCGCTCCGGCTGAAACTCGTAAGAGGTGAGCGGCCGAGGTTCCATTCGCGGGTGGCGAATTTCTCCCGGGCGATGCGGTCGATTTCGTCGACCTGTGCGGGTGTCAGCGGGACTTCGGCGTCTCCCGCAGCCAGCATTTCCTGCAAGGCCCCTTGCAATTGGTCCAGGTTGCGGAATTGGGGCAGGTAGTCTTTCAGGTTGGCGACGCGCGAAGGTACGGAGGCGATGCCGGCGGCTTCCATCTTGCTGCCCGGGACCGTAAGGGCCTGCGACAGCGTCTGGAGGTCCACATCATACATCAGCGTGCCATGGACCATCAGCCGGTCGTGCCAGACGCGCTTGGCATAGCCGGAGACTTTGCGCCCCTCTACCAGGATGTCATTGCGTCCGCTCAACTCCGCCGGCACGCCGAGGCGCCGGAGAGCGTTTAAGACAGCGTGCATGTAGCCGGGGTAGTCACGCTCCAGGTCGTTGGAACGGCCCACAATCGTGTAGTTGAGATTCTGGAGGTCATGATAGACGGCGCCGCCACCGGTGACCCGGCGCGCCAGCCGGATGCCCTGCTCCTCCAGATAGGCCAGGTTGACCTCGCCGTAGGCGTTCTGGTTGAGACCGATGATCACCGAAGGGCAGTTACGCCACAGATAGAACACCGGCTCGTCCAGCGGCAGCTGCTCCAGGCAGAATTCATCGAAAGCCATGTTCCGGTGCGGGTCCGTGCAGGGGTTGATCAGGTAGCGCATACTGTCTGCAAATTTAGTATTTTTTATGTACCTTTGCGCCCGATTCAGAAGATTAGAACTATGAAACAGTTGAACACGAAAATGATGCACCCTGCGGAGCAGATCGCCTTGATCATCCGGCGGATCTATCGCAGTGGTATGACCACAACCTCCGGCGGCAATCTCTCCATCATGGATGACAATGGAGACATGTGGATCACCCCTGCCGGCATCGACAAGGGTTCACTGACTCCCGCCGACATCATGTGCGTCAAGGCGGACGGCAGCATCGTCGGCCCTCACCGCCCCTCCTCCGAGTATCCCTTCCACCGGGCCCTGTACAAGATGCGTCCGAAGTTGCACTCCGTCATTCATGCCCATCCTCCGGGACTGGTGACTTTCAGTATTGTACACCAGATCCCCGATACGAGCATCCTGCCCCAGGCCCGGAATGTCTGTGGCCCCATCGGGTTCGCTCCTTACGATGTCCCCGGCAGTGAGGCCCTGGGAGAAAAGATTGCGGCTGAGTTCCGCAAGAATCCGGAATACAAGGCCGTCATCATGGAGAACCACGGAGTGGTGCTGATGGGTGAGGACATTGCCGACGCTTATCAGCGTTTCGAGACGCTGGAGCTCTGCGCCCGCACGATTCTCAATGCCAAGACTTTGGGCCAGCCTACATATCTCACGGAAGAGCAGTTGCAGTTCCATGAGCAGAACCTGTCCGTGGGCGTCCAGCACTTTATGAATGTCACGCACCCTTCGGACGAGCGTGCCATCCGGACCGAGATCTGCCGGATCGTTCGTCGCGCCTGTGACCAGAAGCTGATGAGCAGCTCCTATGGCACGGTTTCCATGCGCTGGAAGGGGAACGATTTCCTGATTACTCCGACCGGCGTGCGTCGCTGGGACATGGATGAGGAAGATATCGTCCAAGTGAAGGACGGGCTGGTCGAGGCCGGCAAGACCCCCAGCCATGCCGTCGCCCTGCATCACGAGATCTACCGTCGCAACCCGAAGGTCAACGCCATCATCATGACCCAGTGCCCGTCCCTGATGGGCTTCTGCACGACGGACGCCAAGTTTGACGTGCGGACGATCCCCGAGAGCTGGATCTTCCTACAGGATGTGCCGAAATTCCCCTTTGGGGCTCATTTCACGCAGATCAATGAAGTGGCGGAGGTGTTCCGTACCCGTCCTTGCGCGATGCTCGCCAATGATTCCGTGATCGTCGCCTCCGATACGCTGATCAATGCTTTCGACCGTCTGGAAGTGGCGGAGTTCAGTGCGAAATCCCTGATTCTGGCTGCGCCCGTGGGCAAATTGCATCCGATCACCGACGCAGAAGTCGAAGACCTGCGCGTCGCGTTCCATGTGGGGGAATAAACCCTTGGATAGTCTGACAGTCAGGCGTTAGTTTCCGCTTCCGTACAGGAAGCTGGACAGATACCCGAAAACAAAGCAGGACACCAGCCCCAGAAATCCGTACAGGATAGGGGAGGCTGGTGTGAATGCGTGGATCAGCAGTAGTGTGACGACACTGCCGATGAAACCGGTCCAAGCGGCACGCGGGCCGATCCGTTTGGCGGCTATTCCCATCAGGAACAATCCGCCCAGCCCGCTGGTCAACAGGCCCAGGAAGAAATTGAACTGATCCCAAAGAGAAGCAATGTTGAAAGTGGCGAGCGAAAGCGCCATCAAAACGCCGAGTCCTCCGACAAGGATGCCGGCGATGCGGGCGAAACGCACCTTGTCACGATCGCTGACCCCTTTCCTCCATTTTGCGTAGAAATCTTCAGAAAGGACGGTGGTGGCCGAGTTGATATTGGAGGCCAAAGTGGACATCGCAGCAGCGAATACGGCTGCGATCAGCAACCCGCTGACGCCGACCGGAAGCTGGCACATCATGTAGTGCGGATAGATGGAATCGGTGTTGCTCATTCCCACATTCAGCAGCTCCGGCTGCTGCCTGAAGAAGACATACAGGGCAGTCCCGATCCCAAAGAAGAGGAAGGTGATCGGGATGGTGAGCAGACCATTGAGCCACAGTCCCCGCTGTGTCCCTTTCGTATCCTTCACGGTCAGGTATTTCTGCACGACGGACTGGTCCGAAGTGTAGGTCAGGAGGGCATTGGACAGTCCGCCGATGACGGCGACCCAGAACACGGGTTGCGTCCAATCGAACTTGAAGTTGAAGATGTGGAACTTGTGTTCTTGCGTCGCGACTTGCATGAAACCGCCGAATCCGCCGTCGATGCCCTTGATGATCCAGATCATCGAGACCAACGCGCCGCCGACGAGAAGGAACCCCTGGATTACATCTCCCCAGACCACCGCTTCGATACCTCCCATCGTGCAATAAAGGATGGTGACAATCCCCATCAGCAGGATGCACAGGTAGATGTCAATCCCCGTCACGGCATTCAGTGCCAGGGACGGGAGGAAGAGGACGATGGCGATCCGGGCAAACATGAAGATGCAGAAGAAAGCCGACGCCAGCGACCGAACGCTGCGGCTGAAACGCCCTTCCAGATACTCATAGACTGAGGCAACCTTGAGTTTGCGGAAAAGCGGGAGGTAGAAGTGAATCACGATGGGGACGACCATTACGATCATCATGTTGAACATGAACATCCCCCAGTCCGTCGCGTAGGCTTTTGCGGGGATGGACAGGAAGGTGATGGCACTCAGGGCCGTAGCAAAGATGCTGATGCCGGCCGCCCACCAGGGGATGGTGCCGCCTCCCTTGAAGAATTGGTCGCTGGAGTTGTTCTTGCGGGAGAAAAAGAAACCGACCCCCATCATCAGCAACAAGTAGGCAGCCAGAACCAGGTAGTTGATCCATCCGAAAGAGACCGGATCGGAGATTCTAACCGAGAGGATCGCTTCGCTACGGACGCCGGGAGCGGCTTCTCCCGAAGGCAGAAGGATATCCTTTCCCAGCATTGCAGCCGTCGTAACGGCGGGCAGGGACTGTCCCGTCTCTGCCAAGACGGTCCAGCTGTCGGTGATCGTGTGGTAGGCGAACACTTTGTCCAAAAAGCCCGGATGGGAAACAAATGCCTCTGTCAAAGCCTTGGACCCTGCCTGCAGGGTATCGCGCCGGAGAAACTCCTTCCCGTCGTCCCCACCGAAAACCAGGATGTGAGCCGAACCGTAGGCGATGGCGGGCGCATACATCAGTTTCAACTCCTTTCCCTGTCCGTCCTGGAAGGGACATTTCTCAGACCAGCTATCGTGTGTCGGAAGATACTCCCATACATGATCGGCGATCTGCCAGCGGCCCGCTTCGTCCCGTCCTCGTCCCCCGATCAGGTAGAAGGCCTCCTCGCGCCCATTGTGCTGATAAACCAGGGCGCTGCCTTCGCTCAGCATCGGTCCGGGGCAGGCGCTGAGTTCCTTGGACTGCTGTGTAGCCGGGTTCATCCGCAGCAGCACATTCTTTCCCTCGCGTGTGCCGCAGATGTACAGGTTACCTTTATGGAACAGGGCGGCATTGGCTGTGAAACCCTCTGGGAGAGCCCCGACCGCTTCCAGCTTGTAACTGCTGCCTTCCGGGCGGATGGAAAGGATCTCCTGAGTGGGGCCCTCCGGGGTCATCCCCCCGATAAAATATAAAACTTTGCCATTCCCGGCCGTACAGCCGTTTCCGGTGAGACGGGGGAGGGAAATGCCCTCCAGAAGATGGCATTCGTAGCCGTTTCCTTGCCGCCGGATCGTGTAGATGTCCCGACTCCAGGTTTTGACGCCGCCCTCCCAGGGTTTCAAATCCGGAAAATCCGAACCGCCGGCAATGAGGACCGTGTTTCCCAGTGTTCCGATGAAAGCGCCGGCCGTCCCGTGCCGTTCGCCCAGGGGCATAACGGCCGTTTCTGTGACCTTGCAGTCACTGCCCAGGAGGTTCGGGCTCGAGAGCAGACAGAAAGCACAGAGAAGGACAGCGAAAAGGATTTGGGCGGACTTCATTTGACGGAGTTTTTGTCTTTTTGGTCGGTATCACTTTTTCGAATCCAGCGCAGCCCCAGTCGGTCAATCAAGCGTGCGGGGAGAAGCGCCACGAGCAGGGGAACCAGCTGGTTGCTCAGTCCCGGGCTTACGCAGCGGCGGCCGCGGTACGACGCTTTCAAGGCACGGCGGGCCAGCCATTCCGGAGAACGGAGGAGCCCGATACGGCGCAAAAAGCTCCGCAAGCGGTCACCGAGGGGGTAGAGGCCCGTATCGACAGCGGCCGGACACAAGGTCGTGACCGTGACGCCGAAAGGGCGGTATTCGTAGGAGAGGCTCTGGCCGAAACTTTTCAGATAAGCCTTGGTTGCAGAATAAATGGCGATCCCCGGGGCGGGGATACGGGCGGTCATCGAGGAGACGTTGAGGATCCGTCCCTGTCCTCGCGCCTTCATCCGTTCTCCCAGCAGGATACAGAGTTCTGTCACGGTGTCCATGTGCAGGTGCATCATCGTTCTCACCTTTCCCAGCGTAGCAGGCTCCAGGTATTGCATGAAAAACATGCCGGCGTTGTTGACCAGCACGTCCGGTACGATCCCGATGTCTTTGCACCAGGCCGCGACTTGCTCTGCGCAACCCGCTTGGGCCAGATCCAGGCAGCGGATCTCCACCGGTACGCCGAACTCCTTATTCAGCATCTCAGCCGCCTCAGCGAGCTCTTCCGGGCGGTTGCTGACCAAAGCCAGGGCGTAACCGTCTGCTGCCAACTGGCGGGCAAACGCAAGCCCGATCCCGGAGCTCCCGCCTGTCACCAAGGCTGTCTGCCGATCCCTGTCTCCCATCATAACGGATTCAATAATTAAACTGGAATTCATCCACATAGAGGATGCTTCCGCTGCCGCCGGTGAAGTAGGCGCCATATTTACTGGATGCCATCGAGATAACGACAAACTTCGGCGTCTTGTTATTGCGGTACTGGAAGGGTATTTCGAAAGGTATGTATCCGCCGGTGTCCCGGGTCACATCGATGACCGCCCGTCCGATGACGTGCGGATCCGTTGCTCCGTCGATGAATTTCTCGTAGTTGGTGACGATATGATAGGGCTTGTCCCAGTCGGTCAGGATCACCTCGATCCAACCGATATCCGTTTTCCCTTTCATGTCCAGCATGGGTTCCCTGGCGTAATCTATGGTTGCCGGGATGTAATGGAGGTAGCCGGAAAGACTTTTGGGCCGCGCCGTGAAGGGAATGCCGAAGTTGAGCTCTGCTCCGGAAAGTTTGACTATTTTACCGAAGCGGCCGGTATAGAGATTGCCGGCCACGAAGGCCCAAATCACCTTTTTGCTGATAATCTTGGCGGCCGCTTTTCCTTCGCCGGGGATTGCGACGTGCTTGTATTCCGGTACCGTCCCGTTGATCCCGAGCAGGCTGAGCCCATGGTTGGCCGTGTCCCAGACCTTTTCGCCCGCAATGGCGTCTGCCGGATACAGATTCCAGGCCCCGGAAGATTTGGACCACGTATCGAAACTCATATTATAAATCTGGGGCCCGTTCTGGGCGCCCACATTCGCTGCAGCCAGCAGGCCCGCGATCATCAAGGGAAGGAAATACCGTCTCATCAAGAAACAAAAATACAAAAAACGGGCGATTCCCGGCAAGAAGGGCGGCAGATTTTGAGATTCCGTCAAAAAGACTTACCTTCGAATATGGCAGACAACTATCTTGAAAAACGGCAGGAGGAGCTCGCGCAAGGACGCCGCAAAGTCGTGAAGCGCTATGCCAATCCGCCCCTGGATACCCTTCTACATCATAATCGGAGTTACCGGGGCTATGATCCGTCGCGTGTCGTGAAGGAAGCAGAATTGCGTGCGCTGGTCTCCGTCACCACTTTGGCGGCCTCCGGTATGAATCGCCAACCTTTGCGCTACCGGCTGGTCACCCAGGCCGATGCCGATAAAGTGCTGCCGCTCATCACCTTGGGCGCTGCACTCCCGGAAGAGCAGTTACCCAAACCCGGAACGGAGCCTCGCGCCTTCATTATCGTATGCAGCGCCGTGCCGGAAGACCGCGTTGTGGACATCGACTTGGGCTTCGCCGCACAGAGCATCCTGCTTCGAGCGACGGAGATGGGGCTCGGGGGTGTTTTTATCTTGAATTTCCGGCGCGAAGCGTTGAAAGAAGCATTGGACTTGCCCCTGGATCCTGTGGCAGTCATCGCCGTGGGTAAACCCGCCGAAGCTGTCTTTTTACTGCCGGTCTCCCAGGATGAAACAAACCCCGACCTGAGTTATTTCCGCAAGGACGGGGTCCACTATGTCCCAAAACTGACGCTGGCGCAGTTGCTGGTTTAAAGAACAGGGGCAGCCAAGCCGGCTGCCCCTGTTCTTTAAAGTTCGTTCGCGTGGGCGAGCAGGTATTTCTCCGCTTCAACGTTCCAGAGCCCGTTGTGGGCCTGACAGAGACGGTCGAGCTCGTCGTAGACAGGTTTGCCCACCTTGCCGAAATCGGCAATTGCCGTGAGCGGCATCTCGATATGGGTGTATATCAACTTCTTGCCGCCGGGGATGGAAGGCAGGTTGAGGGTCGTGTCGATCACGGCGTTGAGGCCGCCGATGTGCGTGACGAGTCCGGCAGGATCCATTCCCTTACCCATCAATTCCAGTGCCTCTTTCATGTCATCGGTGTTACCTCCGCTGGTGCCCACGATGTGCGTAGAAGCATAGTGGACGTTGTAGAAATTCAGCGGAGCCTTGAAGTCCGGCTTACCGGGACCCGAGAAGAAATTAAGGCAACCGTCGAAGCCCAGGATGGCGTCAGCTTGCTCGATCACGGCCGGTACGGGCGCCATCACGACGACTTCGTCATAGCCTTCTCCGCCGGCAATGCCGCGCAGCAGTTCCACGGGGTTCTCAACGGCCGTGTTGACATAATGCAACTCAATGCCGTGGGCCGCCGCGAATTCTACGGTATATAACTTGGCTGCACGGTCCAGACGAGCCTGGTCGATATCCGTCACTACGAAGAGTGAAGGATGCCGGTCCTCCCGGTGAAGCACGTAGTTGATCATAGCCAGTCCCATCGGGCCCACGCCGGCCAGCAGTGCCATACGGCCCCCGTCTTTGATTTCCATGGCGTGAACATAGGAACCGGGCGTAGTATGGTAGGTGGCATGCATTGCACCGATCACGCAACTGAGCGGCTCACTCAGCGAAGCGGGATAAAAGCCCTCTCCTTTGTAAGGGAGCAGGCAGCCCATTTCCATCACTTCGGCCGGGACAACTACATAGGTGGCATCACCGCCTATATACTGATAGGAATAGCCTGGTGCAGACTGGACGCCGATGGGTCCGTCGGGATAGTTAAGGGCGGGCTGGATGGAGAATTTGTCTCCGGGCTTGAACTGGTCCTGCCACTTGGCACCGACCTCCACGATCTCACCGGCAAACTCGTGCCCGATGATGGTCGGATGCTCAGCCACATCGTTGGGGACCCGTTTGTGGGCGGCTCCTTGGTGGGAAGATTTATAGGACGACATGCAGATGCTGTCGCTGACTACTTTGGCGAGGATTTCATCCTCTTTGATCTGCGGGAGTTCAAACTCCTCAAGCCGCAGGTCGCAAGTGCCATAAAGGCGTACCGCTTTGGTTTTCATATCCTGTGAATCAATTAATTACGCTAACATTACCTGGCCACCCGTGATCGGAATAGCCTGCCCTGTCTCGCCCGTCTGGTCGATGGCATATAAGATGGCTTTGCAGACATCTTCGGGATTGCAGCCCTTGCGCATCGGCACCTTCGAAAGATAATACTCTCTCACGTCAGCGACCGTTTTGGCACCGGGCACCTTGCCGGCATTCAGGTACTGGATAAACAGTCCTTTCTCCGGATCGCTCCAGAGCGGCCCGTCCAGGTAGTTGCCGGGACAGATCGCATTGACTTTGATCCGGAACGGAGCCAGTTCAAGCGCGAAGGATTGGGTAAGTCCGATGCCGCCGAACTTGCTGCCGGCGTAGGCGTAGTTGGCCTTCGAGCCGACCAGGCCGCTCTTGGAATTAACCTGGATGATGTCGGCGAAATACTCCGGATCGCGTGCGGTCTGGACTTTCATCACGTGGCTCGCAACCTTGGAGCAATAGAAAAAGGCGTGGTAGTTGATTTTAGTAACAAATTCAAAGGTCTCGGGTGTCAAGGTTTCCAGATCTCCGGCGCGGGCTACGCCCGCATTGGAAACGAAGCAGTCCAACGCACCAAATTGCAGGATCGTTTGCCGGATCAGGGCATGGATGCTGTCCAGTTCAGCGACATTGGTCTTGACAAAGATGGCCCGGTTGCTGCGGCAAAGGGTGTTGAAGGCAGCCGCAGTTTTTTCGCCGGTTACCTCGTTGAGGTCGGCGACTACGATGTTGGCTCCCTCGCGGATCAGTTCCCGCGCGATGCCTTCGCCGAAGCCCTGCGCGGCCCCCGTCACGATGATCGTCTTTCCCTCGACGCGTCCTTTGGAGGCGCCGGCAGACACTTTGCGGCGATAATTCTCGACTTCCCAGTTGTCGATGAAAGAGATCTGGCGCCGGTTCATGGGATGGGCCCCGCCGAAACTGCCGGCGTACCAGGCGACCTGGACGCTGTCCAGGAACACATCCGTGACCGTTTGGGCATTCTTGGCGTTGTCGCCGACGGCGAGCAAACCCACACCCGGGACCAAGATCACCTTGGGCGTGTGCCCCCGGCGGGCAATGTAGCGTTCGATCGCCTTTTCGGCAGCATCGGCGTCCGGACCTTCCAAGAGCAGGTATTCACTCTTGCAATACACGATCCCGTCCGGTGTGAACGGAGCCTTGACGGCATCCCAGCTCTCGATAGCCCAGTTCGTCAAAGCGTTGGAGGTGACTTGGATGGTCTTGCATCCGCGTCCGCTCCGGCTCAGGATGGCTCGGACAGCCGGCACAAACTCGGTCACGCAGTCACAGATCGCAGCATCCCCGGTCGGGACCGGCTCCACACGCGCTTCCAGTTTGCGCATGATCCCGTCGTAAATGGCGCGGATTTCGTCTGTCGTATCGGCGCCGACGAAGATGCCATGGTTCTGCAGGAAAATGACTTGCGGCTCTGCACCTGTCTCGGCGCGGAAAGCCTTGATCCGGTTGAATACCTTGCGGAACAGGGTATAACCCGGATCTGTGTATTCGATGTAAAGAGCCTCCGGGAAGAGGTCCATGCATTCAGCCTTGGCATATTGCGAGCACATCATCCCATTAACCAGGGTCGGATGCAGGTGTACGACATACTTCCAGGCCATGCAGTCGTGAAGGGAAGTCTCCACCGAGGGACGGCGGTCCTTGGTGAGGCAGGCGATCGCAAGATCATTCTTGACCTGCTCTTCCCGGACCGACGGGTCACTGCTATAGCGCCGGCGTCCCATCGGAGCGAGGCGTTTCCGGTCGAGGACTGCAAATCCGTCCTCGCCGATTGTGGCGAGCGCGTGCCCGCTGGCTTTGACCCAGAGATGCTCGCTATCTTTATAAGAGGTATTGCCGCCTCCCGCGATGACAAAACGCGGATCCGCGCCGTACTGGCGGGAAATGGCGATCAATTCATCTAATTCTTTCATGATTCTATGGCTTTTTGGATGATTTCATCCCCGGCAGCGAGGCTGTCGAGACCGGCTTGATGGGCAGCTACGGCACAGGCGCCCCGGTAATTGATCTCCCGGAGTTTCTCTGACAGTCTGTCAGCATCCCGGGTGCGTAGGCGGATGGGCTCCAGCGCGGGTGTATTGTGCTCAGAGCCGAAGGTCACGATGAAACCCTCATCCTCCAGGTATCCGGCGTAGCGTTCCAGGACGGCCGTAGTGTTGCGGGTGGTGATGAACTCGACGGAGCGGAACCCACGCTTTTTCAACGTGGCGGCCGCTAGCTCGAGATCCGCCTCAAAGTCCGTGAAATGACCCTTGGCGTCGTCACCCAAGAAAGGATAGGTCGGGATGCCGCCCGCCGCCTCGATGATGCGCTGGACGGTCTCCATCGGCAGGAAGGCTTTCGGGTCCTCCGGGACGAAGGCTGCGCCGCCGGCTTTAAGCAGGCGGCTTCGGATCTCATTCTCCAAGGCAGCCGGATCGGCGAGGCTCGCTTTCGGCGGCATGCCGGAAAAGATCTTCGTGTACAGATCCAACTTGCAGACTTCGCAGCAGGAGCGGGCATCCACGGCGAGACGGACGGCCGTTGCCAGGTGCCGCTCACGGATGGAACCGCGGGTAAGCCGGTCCCGGACCTCTTCAAAGGAGATGCGGAAGCCAGCTCCTACGGCATCCAAATGCTCGTTAAGCTTGGCACACATACGCTCCACCTGGGCGTTGGACTCGGCTTTGACGGCTGCGAGCTGACGCGCCTCTTCCCCTTTCAAGATGACGGGATAGGCGAGACCCTTGCCGCTGATGTAGGTCCGGCCGGGGTTGTTGGGGTCGTTGACCCGCAGACCGGCGGCCTGGTCTTCGGCATTGAGGGAGATGAATTCGATATTGAAAAGGGGGAAGAGGCGGCGACGGCCGCACTCTTCCTTCCATTCTCCATAACCATCCATCGAGTAGAAATCATTGATTCCTACCTCTTTCTCGCCTTCTTCAGCTGCCATGTCCAGCGCTTGGGTGACGCTGTGGAAAGCACTGAAAGAATAGGGCGTGTGCAGATGGGCGTTGACGTCCGGGACTCTCATACTAGACACCCTTCTTGGCCCGGAGGATCTGCTGCGCCGCGGTGAAGTTGCCCGTGGGGACATAATCCTTGAGCGGGAGCATCTTCTCGTTGATGGCGTCGAGGAACCAGCTCGGCTGCGGGAAGAAGGCCGCCTCGAGTTCGTGGCAAGGCGTGATCCAGTTGCGGGAGCCGAGCACCACGGGCGCTGCATCGAGGTAATCGAAGCAGAGGTCGGCGATGTTGGCCGCTAGGTCGTTCAGGTAGGAACCGCGGGCCGACGCATCGCCGGCGATGATGATGCGGCCGGTCTTCTTGACGGACTCGATGACTTTCTCATAGTTGAATGGCACGAGGGTGCGGGCGTCGATGACTTCCGCTTCGAGGCCGTATTTCTCCTTGAGTTCGTCGGCCGCCTGGAGGGCACGGTACAGCGTGGCACCGATGGTCAGGAAGGTGACATCCTTACCGGCACGTTTCACGTCGGGCTCGCCGAGCGGGATTTCGTAGTACTCGGCAGGTACGCCGCCCTCGTGGAACTGCTCTCCGATGCCATAGAGGCGCTGGCTCTCGAAGAAGATAACGGGATCCGTTCCCTGCAAGGCGCTGTTCATCAAGCCCTTGGCATCGTAAGGCGTGACCGGGAAGACGACCTTCAGACCCGGGATGTGGGTGCAGAGAGAGGTCCAATCCTGCGAGTGCTGGGCACCGTATTTGGAGCCGACGGAGACGCGCACGACGACCGGCATCTTGAGAATGTTGCCGGACATCGCCTGCCACTTCGGAAGCTGATTGAAAATCTCGTCGCCGCAGCAGCCGAGGAAGTCGCAGTACATGATCTCGGGAATCACGCGGCCGCCGCACATCGCATAACCGATGGCCGTGCCGATGATAGCCGCTTCGGCGATCGGGGAATTGAACAGGCGGTGGTAGGGGAGAGCCTCGGTCAGGCCGCGGTAGACGGCGAAGGCGCCGCCCCATTCGCGGTTCTCCTCACCGTAGGCGACCAGGGATGCA
>JAEEGL017077957.1_pt1 | contig 16088 bp, 12 predicted proteins | sample 9134231 | NCBI WGS metagenome assembly JAEEGL01 (sample SAMN16246548, study PRJNA631951) | gut metagenome | biome: gut microbiome; feature: rumen; material: fiber-attached | host: Bos | place: Iran: Karaj | collected 2018-10
AATACGGAGAGTTGTCAAAATGTTTTTTATGAACAACTTTGCCGTTCTCATATTCATCATTTATCCAATAACTTTTCGCTTCATATGTTCTTATAATGATGTTACTATCGAGCATCTTCTTTAGAGTGGATCTTAGTCGAATGTGCTTAGGTGTTTTTCCTCTAGCTTCAATCATGGCATCTTCAAAATCCACTTGATACAATCCCAAATCCCTTGAGATACAATTGATTAGATCGACATCATCTGCTTTTGCTAATTCTAAAAACTCACTTTCCTTTTCTTTTAATATTTCAACCACGGTGAAATAGTTAAAGTCCGTATCTTCTGGAAGCTGTGGATCAGAAAGCATTTCGAAAATCTGTTGTTCAGATAATTCTATAGGGAGAGTTTGTTTCTTCTCCCAATCTTCCTCATGTCCAAACATTAAGTCTTCTATGCCTGTTTGTTCTGTTTCCTTTGGCACGGGACCATTCTCGTTGAAATAAAGTATTCCAACGTTCCCCTCTTCATCGGCGATATACCATGCCGTTGACATGGAATGTGTTGCCGGATATTCTTTATCTGTCTTCATATTATTATCCTTAAATCTTCAGTACATGCTATTTTTTCAGTTTAGAGTCTTTAGGAATTATTAAGGTCATAGTTTGGCGTCCGTGTGAGAAGAGTTTTTTTGCCCAATATTTACGTCTGGCCTCTCTTTCTTCTAAGGCTTTCCTTTCTTCTTCCTCTTTTTTCTTTTTCTCACGCTCCACTCTTTTCAACTCATCCAAGAATCTTTTACAGCCTTGAATCAGCTCGTCATCAATCTCAATATTCTCACGCTCCTCCTGTGTAAGGAAATTCGAAAGAGTATTTGGCTCTTCAAGATGAATTATCTTTCTATTTTCCATTTTAAGTGTACTTTAATGTGATTCGAGGGCAAAGATAAAATGAGGTTGCCTCAATTCATGGGACAACCTCTATTTTTTTTAATTTTTACGAAGTGATGTCAACTTCTGACCTTTATAAGTCCAGTATTCGTTACCATTGACAGTGATAAGATTTTTGCCACCATACATATTCAAATACTTTTTTGCCAATCCGGACGTTCGTCCCGTTTCGCCTCTACATTCAAACTTATTTCCTCCAATATATGTAGCTGTAATTGATTCACCATTTTCATCTTGAACCTCTTGTCCAACGCCATTGGTCAGGACAATGGTTTCTCCTGATTCAAGAATTAAGTCTAAATCAAGAGTTGGTTTTCTCCTAACCAATACGACATCTTCAGGTTCTGCTGTATTATTGTCTATATCAATGTCATTACAGCGACAAATCTTTGCCATAGCCTTAATCTGTTCTTCGTCTTCAGCCTTTGCAATTAAATCATGATCAAATGACTGTACGGCGAATTTTATATTACTTCGACAAACACCATAGACGAACTCCTCTCCAGCACGGATAATGTATTTGTCATCCTTCAATTGTTTGTTAATTTGCTTGCTATTGTCCAAATTATACAGTTCTGCACAAAGGCGTTTCCTTATCAAATCGTCTGTTTTAGGCTGATATGGGAAAATAAACACATCATAGATTTTGGAAGTGACAGGAATTCCTGTCCTGCTTTCATTATTAATACGCCTCAAAGACTGGTCCTTCATCAAATCAGTAGTAACTTCTTCAATGCTTCCACGAAAACCTGTTTCACCAATTTTTACCCATTCACCAGCTTCACGAGATAAAATCTCATCATTGAAGTATTTCTCTTCACATTGTTCCGGGCCAAAGACATACACGATCGTGTAATCAAAATTTTTACTCATAATTGCGATGTTTAAGTTGTTCTGGTTCTTTTTTTTCAGCTATTCGTCTTAACTATCAGTGTGTATTATTGAAGACTTTTCACACCAGATGTCACAGGCATGACATCTATAGAGTGCTCGTGTCTTTTTCAACCAGAGAAAATAGATGAATAGATTCTTTCATATCCTTAAGTTCAAATTCTGCTGCAAATGTACAGTTAAGTTGTCCCAATCTATGGGACATGGCATAAGAAATATGTTATTCTTCAATTTTTATCTCATCATGCTCATACATAGCTGCCGCCTCCTGATGCATGTCATGAATCTCATCTGCCAGCCATGTTGGTGATAGAACTTTGATCTGGCTACCTCGGCTGAGGAGGTGGCCACTCAAATCAATGGTCGGGCGCATGGTTAACTCGAAATCGGCAAAGTCCTCTCCGTGTCCTATCTCTCTCTGGCTCGAATTAATAGGTAAGTCTCTTAGGTAGTAGCGCTCATTTCCATATGCCCTGATGACAATCCTCTCCGGTTCAGTCCCATCCCCTACCAAGACTCCAAAGCATTCCTCAAAATAGGCCTTTGCGTCAAAGTCAGGATCTATCTGGAACTTTATGTCTGTGAATCTCATGGTCAGAATCCTGTCAAAAGAGAACATTCCAAAATAATCAGATTCGGGTTTATCTCCTGTGGCATCCCGATGGAAATGGCCTAATATATACCAACGTTGCTTGAACAGCTTGATACAATAAGGTTCAAAGTTAAGTTGATTAGGGATGTCTGTTCCGTATTTTCGGTATTCAACTTCTATACGGACACTCTTCTTCATAGCCTCTATGACCATGGTCAGATAATCTCCTTCGCAAGGTGCTGACTGCAATAGGATTCTGTTCTGAAGGGACAGGCTTTCACTAATGACATTATTGACGGAAAGGGTCGAAAGCATCCAATTCTGAATGGTGTCTTCACGAAGAACATTGGCATTTCCTATATAGTATTTATAGCCATTCTGGCGGTCACAATCTATAAAGATACCAAAGATATCCTCAATAGCATCCTTATGGCGGTTAAAAGTAGAGCGTGCCAAGGCCACACCACCACTCATGTCTGTGTCAACCCATTTTTCATTAATCTCAGCAAGGGTGATCTTTCTTGCTTTGTAGATGGTATTGACCAACCAAATGTATTCCTTGAATTTCTCCGTAGTTTTCATGACGCATATTCTCTGTGTTAATAATTTGATATCACTTTAGGAATGTAGCAATGATATATCCAATTATCACGGCCACAATAGCTATAATAATATATGTAGAAGTATGGCTAGAAGTCGCAGCTAAGCGCCTTTCCAATTCCATACTACGCTGACGTTCTTTTTCTAACTTCACATTTGCTTCCTTGTTCTGATCAGTTAATTTATCAAAGGTCGCCTTTTGTGATTTAGATAAATCTTCTATTTGTTTCTGCAAGGTACAATTTTGTTTTTGAGCCTGTTCTATCTGCTGCTTGTTCTGAGCCTGAATCTTGGCCAATGCCTCGTCATTCTTTTTTTGCTGAGCTTCAAGATTTTTTTTGTTTTGCTCATTAATTTTATCGATGTTCTCTTTATTAGATTTAGTCTGTGCCTCTTGCTGTTTCGTCATTTTCTCGATCTGAGTGAGCAATTCCTTATTCTTTTTGTTGGATTCCTCAATTTGTTTTTGGAATTGCTTTTTAACCTCCTCAACGAGGGCAGCACGAGAGTTGTTTCGTTTGGCAGAAACTCTCTCTACCATCTCTGAAAAATACTGTCCCAAGCCATTGGGCGTAGGAGCCACCTTGTCTGCGATGGACTTCATAAACAGTTCTTCGCCCACATGACCGATAGCACAGATGACAGGCGTTTTCATTTCAGATACAGCTTTCAACACTTCAATCTCATCAAGTGCTTCAATGCCGTTACCACCACCACGGATGAGTGCGATAACATCATATTGGGCAGCATCTTGTTGTCTAAGGAACGCAGCGAGAACAGTTGCATTTCCGAATGACTGACGTTGCTCAGTGAAATCAATTTTCACAGCAGCAGCATTTACTCCAGCATTGAAGTCAGCCATAGTAATAGATGTCGAAGCGAAAACGAGTGCCACCTTTGGCCGTTCATCTCTAAATAGCTTGTCTTCAAGAATAGCATCTACATTCTTGAAACCTTTTTTTGTCTTTGCAATACGTATCTCAGAACGCTTCAAATCCTGCTCTGTCACAAACTGGTCTTTGACTATCTCAAACCGGGTAACAGAAACGACAATTTGAATCGTTCCATTACTATAGGGATTCAGCTCAATCAAGCCGCCTACTTGTATCAGGCTGTTGGGTTTTAGCTTCTGTCTATCTTGGCGGTTAATTTTGAGTGTGACTGACACATTGGAATTTACATCTCTTAATTCATCATAGAAAGCAGCCCACTGAGGATTTTGGTTTGGTTTCTGAATATAGACACCACGAAGCCAAACCACATTGTTGCTTTTACCTCGTTCAAGAAAGGAACGATATATTCCCACCAACTCCACAGGAGTATAATAAGGAACGGCAGGGAGGTTATTTGTATCGTTAGTCATATTTTCAAACTTTAATCATCCTCAAATGTAATTTTAAAAACGTTGCCTTCTGGGTTTGTGAAGACAATCAAGTTCTCCTCTTCCCTGATTGTGCCAATTAGGTGGTAGTCATCCTCACGTTCATGAACAATCCGTCTGTCTACTTTATTTTGCGGTTTCTTTATCCAGACATTACCTTGGTCACATGAAAAACCATCAGGATAGTCTCCTAATTTGATATACTCGTCAGTAACTTCAAGATAATAACCCAATGGAGAAAGTACAACACGACAGTCGTAAGAGAAGAAACGTTTACTTGTCTTCTTAAACGGAACAGAGTCTACAAAATACCATTCAGAATTATCCGTTTCCTCTATATCATCAGTCTCGTCATTTTCTATGTCATCATCCATTATTTCATAATCCCCTTCAAGCCCTTGTCTCTTGATGTCAGCGATAACCATTCTGATATCTGCATATTTGGTACCAGGGCAACATCCCGTCTTTATCTCTTTCAGATCAGCATCGAGACCATGTTGATCAAGTGCATGCAAAACCGAATCATATACTTCTTCTGCAACATAATCTTTGGCATCTAATTTACCATCTTCAATCAGTTTTGTGATATGGCCATAAATAATTTCAATACGCTGGTCGGTCTGTTTTGACACCTGTTGAGGGGTCAGGCCGTCACGTATCATCCACAGTGTCCTCTGTGGGCCAGTAATAGCTAAGAGATGACTTGACTTATCATCTACCGGCTCATTGTCAACTGTGACTCTTCTCACAGAATTCATATATTCTGTAACAACAGGATCAGTTTTGATAATCTTCGCAGTGATAGGAGAAACCAAAATAATCCCGTGAAATCTTCTGCAACGACTCAATGCAACATACACTTGGCCATAAGTAAAAGCTTTACCAGCGTCAATAATTACCTTGTCAAATGTTAGGCCCTGACTCTTATGAATAGTCATTGCCCAGGCCAATTTTAACGGATATTGCTTAAAAGATCCGCAAAGAATTGGTTCTATCTCTTTTGTTTTCTTATTGATATGATAACGATAGAAGTCCCATGTCTGTCTTTCTACATCGATATCAGTTCCGTCATCTGTTTGAACCTCTATGCTCCTTTCCCTAAGTGAAACGACTGTTCCCAAGGTACCATTGACATACTGGCCATAATTATTGTCGTTTTTAATGAACATTACCCTTGCACCCACCTTTAACTGAAGACAGTAATCGGTGGGATATTCATCTTTCGGGAAAAAATCCTCTATATAAGCTTTATATTCATATGTCTGACCAGAAAGAGCGTTCATCTTTTTCCAGTTGTAACTATTAGCTCGACGATTATGGGTTGTCAGCCTGATATATCCGGTATTGTCTCTGGGAACATAATCTTTCTTATATCGTCCTGCTAACTCTCTCAATTCAGCTTGAGACACTTTGCCCAACCTTACATTGTTAAGTAACGTGATGAAGTTACTGTCATTTTGACGGTAAACCTTCCTTAACTCAAACATCGGGCAGTCAATTCTTTTCAAAACATAGCTATTAAAGAAATAGGCTGACTCGTATTTTGTTTTCAATTGTTCCCAATCATCATCTGTGACAACAGGCATCAGTTGATACAGGTCGCCAAACATAACCATCTGAACACCGCCGAAAGGTCGTGTATCTCTTCTATAATGCCTGAGTACGTCATCAATTTCATCCAGAAGGTCACAACGAACCATACTCACTTCATCTATGATGATTATATCAAGATTTCTTACGATACTCGTTTCTTCCTCATTGAGGGCATATAGTTTCCTCATCCTCATTCCTGGTAAATACAGTCCAAGAGGAAGATGAAAGAAAGAGTGTATTGTCACTCCTCTGGCATTCTTGGCTGCAATGCCAGTGGGGGCTAACACCACTACATTACGGCGTAAACGCTTACATTGTGCCGTGATTTCACGAAGCACTGTGGTTTTTCCTGTACCAGCCTTACCTGTGATGAAAAGCGAATCACCTTTCATCACCAAGTCTAAAGCTTTTCTTCCATATTTATCTAATTCCATCCGAATAAAGGTTCTTATCTTAGATAATCTATATGAAATGATCTTGCTGCATAAAGGCCACTCTTGATACTGCTGTATTGTGGTTGATATTCATGTTTCCCAGACATAGGACTCGTTTTATGCAGAAAGTGCTCTGTGGCAACAGATGAATTAGAAATCATCTTCGAAAGAGTTGCTACTGCTATCTTTATACTTTTCATAAAGCACCTTGCCAATTTTATCTCTTCGCCAAGATTTCTCATGGAATTTGGGTGAAGTATTTAGGCGTAGTTTCTTGATGCCTTTAGCAAACTGTTCCATTTGTTCCTGTCTTATAGGGAACTTCGCCTCTGTTATAAAGTGGTTTGACGCAACGGCAATATTGCCTATCATATAGGCTCCGTCTGACTTGCTTGTAGAGTCTGTCAGCCTGCCATCCAATGATATGACCGTATCATCCATTAGACGCAAGAGGAGTTTCGGCTCATCAGTCATTTTTTTACTTGCCGATGTCATAATCAACGTCAGGTAGATAGATTCATTTACTGTTGATACGTTAATTTTGACATTATAGTCCACAAGGAACAAATCACCGTAACTTGCCTGCGCTCTCGAAATTAGTGACAAAGAAAGCAAACAAAGAAACAATAAAAGTTTTCTCATATTCTAATCCATAACATAGGTTATACTAAATTCACGACAGCGACGGTTTGCCTGTCGTACATTGCCCAGAGAAAAACGGCCGAACTTCTCAAAAATGTCGAGACCACGGGAGAGGATGATTTTCCAACCGTTATCAAGGCAGATGTCGCGGTCGTGGTCTGCATCGAAGTAGTATGTAAAATCAATACCTACAGCTGCCAATTCGTCTTTGAGATCATCAAAAGTGTCTATCATCTCTGGTATCTTCTCGTCATCATTCTGAGTATGAAGCTCTATGCAGAGTTCTTCGTTGTTCTCACAACATTCACGGCATGTCTGGATAAACTCTATGAGATTATCAATTTGGAATGGAGCACGGATATATGGATCAGTTATGACTATATGAGAAGCAGAAGCGAGATAATCGCCAAAGAGTTTCTTATATGAAACATTAGACTGGTTAGCACGTATTTCTATATACTTGGATGCCAGTCGTTTCGTCTTTGTGGGGGTCGAACGCGGGTTCCCATCCTTCTGTGTTTTCCCAGGAACATCCTTATCATCTGCCCCAACCTTAGTCCCGTCAGGAAGAGTTGAGATTTCGTCATCTTCATCCTGTGCTTTACGCTCATGTAAGGGAAGAAAATCATTCTCAATCTGTTCCAACGTCAGGACAGTGTGATTCTCACCAGTCTTTACGTTGAGATACTGGAATTTTGCAGGCTCGGCTTGGAATGTCTCATCAATGACATAAAGCTGATCTTTGACGCGCTTACGAGATTCAGCAGCAAAATCAATCAGCTCATAAGCTTCTTCATCGGTCATCTTGCCATCAGGATAAATCAACTTCATCATACCAGAGAAGGTCTTACGGATGGCTAAATGATCACGCTCTGACAGTGAGCCGTCAAACTTCGCATATTCTTTTAACACGGCAGTTCGGTCATCATTGCGTAGTTCATGAAGAACTGCAGCAATATAGTCTGTTATCAAACCATATCCCTTTGAAAAACTATCTTTTTTCAGCATCTTTATTTCCCATCCTGGATTATAAAGATGAATGCGGTCGAGAAAGGCTCCCTTGATAAACGATGTCGGAATGCTTTCAAAAAGGTGAGAGTTTTTCAGCATATAGGAAACTGTATGCTTGGTATTTCCTACAAACGACATCGAGGCACTGGCCTCATGGGTGCCTTTACCTCGGTTGAAGGACTTGTTAGCAAGGTAATTTTGCATGGTATCAATAAGGACGGCATCGACAGCCCGACCTTTTTGCTGCTCAAACTCATCCCAAGCAACTACATCCCAGTAGCCTACGAGTCCTAATTCTTCTCTCTTTCCAGACATTCTAACAAACAATCTGGCAGAGGTGACATCACCACCACTGACCAGCACACCGTATGGTGATAGTTCTTGAAACACATGGCTTTTACCTGTTCCCTTAGGGCCGAGTTCAACAAAGTTGAAGTTATTCTCCACATGAGGCAGCAGACGTGCCAATGTAATGAACTTCTCGCGGCGGTTCATGGCCTCAGGATTCAGACCTACCGTATGCATCATAAAGTCAAGCCATTCCTCAGTAGTGAAGTTTTGCCTTTGTTCTATATATTCTTCTAGATCTATATTGGAGATCTGTATAGGTTTCAAATTTTGTATGTCCCAACGCACCTTGACATCCTCACCTGTAATATAGCCAATAGTGACTATACACCATACTCCGTTGCCCGAAAGAAGTTTAGGATTCTTACGTACATAGTCTGTTCCGATGGGAATACCGGATAATCCCAGATTGGCAAAGGTGGCATTGTATTCATCATTTCGCTCATTAAGAACGACTGTCACTTTATCAATGATTCGATGTCTTCCATGCTCACGAATGATGCCTTTAACGGACTCGGCTTCGGCACGGTGAACATAGTTGTTCTTGATGACTTGCTTTACTTTTTCAAGTCCTTCGTTTATCACTTCTTCGTCATCGCTGGCACAATATTGTCCCAGCAGATACTCCAAAACATATGTTGGTACGGGCAATCCTCCCTTAACAAGGAATGCCAAGTCCTTTCTTACGACCTTGCCGATAAAGGCGTCCATTACTTTCTGCTGTAGTTCCATATTGTTAGAAATCAAAATCGTTTTCGATCAAAGTATTATTAGTCACGTTCTCCTTGATGAGCGGATTAAGCTCATCTGTCACGTCAAAGACCTTCAGCTGAAGAACCTTGGCATCGACATTTCTGTTGAGTGTCAGGTCAACCTGTATCTTACGGTTGTCAAGTGATGGATCAGTCTTATCCAGTGGAATTGTCTTGACTGGAGTGACTGCTTCATCATTATGGTAAAGTGCCACATTGACAATTCTTTCCTTCATATCCATTGAGACTGCTTCAGTCTGCAAGAGTTTGAATCTCAGACGTGAAGCTTGCATGGAGAGTTTTCTGTCGAGTACCATCACACCTACAGGCTGTTTGATGTCTGCACGTTCCTGACGACTTGTGATAACAGGTATGATGAGTTCCTGCATGGCGGCTCCACCATGAGTAAACATATAACCGCCAGATGGCGCTGCCAGTCTGTTGGTCCCTTGTGGCACGGCAACAAACACGTCATCAACGTTCACCATGGCTGATACTTGGTCCAATGGGAACTTGATGATACCGTTCACCTCTTTATAAGAATTCGTGAGATAGTATCGAGAACTGCGCTCTATGGCTTCTTCCTCTATCTTGTGCTTGTCTTTCTCGGCAAACACAATATCATTGAAGAGAAAGCCGTGGTCGCTCGTTACATAAACTTCCGTGACGTTATAGGAAGCATGAATCTTTGGAATCATGGTTCCAAGTTCGTTGATGGCCTCACGACAGGCTTGGGTCACTTGCTTGGCATTGCCATCGTGCCCGCTCTTGTCTATCACATCGTGGAATATATAGACCAGTGAGTGCTTGAAAATCTCACGGTTCTTGTCTTGATTATATTCAGCAACTGTCTCAAAAGGAACACAGATGGCCCCATCCCTGTATCTCTGCAGATGGTCTGATCTCTTCTCTGTAGTATCGAGAATATGATTGTCAACAGCCATGTCCTGTTTATCGCCCTGTCCGTAGAGTTTCAACTCATTGTGTGGCAGTAATGAAGGCTTGCAATACTTTGTTTCTGTGGGGAGCATGGCAAGGGCAGGCTTCAATGTGGCTACATGGCGTGACTTGGCCAGTTCGCCAATCAGTTCCTGGGCCACCTCATAACGCAGGGCATCGCTTACAATGACAACGACTTTCTTCTGAATGGGCTTGATACGTTCCTCGTAGAAGTCATATTGACGAAGCAGGTGAACCTCTTTCATGCCACCGGCATCCTTGACACAGCGTGTCCACTCTAGGTTCATGCGGTTACAGAGCTTGGCATAGTTTCGGTCAAGATTTCCCTTGGTCTGCTGTATGGTGGTGAATAGTTCACAAGAGGGGTCAATCTTGAAGTATAACTCTTCTGCCTGACGGTAAAGCTGGTCAACAACGTAGTAGTCCTCCTGATAGCGCATCACATACTCATCTGGAGTATTGAGCGTTAATGAACCAAGTGACAGTGCTTTCTGATAGAACCTTGCCACCAAAAGAGCATAGTCCATTACCTGTGCCATCACACCGTGGTCATTGTGCTTCAGAAGTAAGTCTTCTATACGGTTCGTAACAATCTCAGGCTCGGTCTCGATCTTCTTCTCCAAAAGGGTTTTGACGATGGGAAGACACAAAGCTTCCGGCACAAAATAGAAGTTAGCTTCTGTTCCATACCAGCGAATCAGTTCTTCATCGCGGATGTCTGCACCCAACTCATCGAATAGTTCCATCAAAGCTTTGGCTGACTTCTCTTGACTGAGTGCCAACTCCAGAATACGGTTCATCTGCTGCAAGGCCAGACTGTTATTGATGCGGTTCTGCTTGTAATTATCAGCATCCACAGGAGCAAGGTTCTGCACGATGGCATTATATTTAAGCACTTTGACAACCGCCCCCACCTTTGCCTCAGTGTTCTCGTCGTAAGCAACTCCAAAGATGTCTGTCAACTTCTGCTTCAAGGCTTCACTAATATCCCTACTGCCTCTCATCCTGATAAAGAAGTCTGTCAGTTTCTGTCGCTCGCTATCACGACCCATTAGGAGTAAACGAACGATGATGGCATCCCAGTCTAAGATGCGCTGCTGTCCCATGTAGCTGCTGAGGAAACCCCGGACAAACTTGTCTGTTGTGATGCTCTTGTCCTGGTAGTATGGAACGAACAACTTCTGCATCTTGTCTGACTGCAGCTGTTGTATGTTCTTCTCAATGAAACGCACCATCGTCTTATCGGTTTCTGACAGCCCATTCTGCTGAATAAATGCAGCATAATCTTGACTATGGTATTCCATATTGGCTACCAGTAAATCCATCAAAGGGAAGGTCGCTTGCAGGGACTTTACTTGAAGGGGCGAAGGCTGGTGCATCATCATGATTACCTTGTCGTACTGCCAATCGTTATCGAGGTTGTATTTCACGGTGAACCAATCGCCTTGGAAATCAACGTAGCGATAGCCGGTACGCCATTCCACCCCTGCAAGTTCAGCAGCAAGAAACTCATTGTTGAAGATGAACAGCACCTTCAACTCCGGGTCTCTCTCGAAATAGTCATATATTTTTTGTTGTACTGCGCTCATATTATTTATTCTTCATTTGTTTCACTAATTGTTATAATCTCCAGTATTTCTACTTTTGATTTGATATCTGTGGTTATGTACCAATAGGGATAATCACCAGAGTTTCTTCTTGAAACATCTATCACACAGTTCCAATATGCTGTGTCTGCGATACTGCAACCAGAATCAAGGCATAATAGCTTGGTTACTTTCTCATTATTGTCATACTCAATTCCAATAACGGTAATTCCATGTTTCATGTCATTATTGTTTACACAGATCACAACAGGAACGTCATTTTCTACGCTTTCTTTAATAATTGAAACGAAATAATCTTCTTTTGTATGGTAACCAATCTTCAGGTCGGGACATGAGTCGCGAAGTAACTTTGACATTGTTCTCAAATAATACCCATCCCGGACGAGTCCATTCTCATCAAGTAGTCGGCTTAATAATTTTCCTTTTCCAGTCCTTTTATCAGGATTGGGATTCTTGCTAACATCTATATCGTTGTTACTGATAAATCCGATACTAAGCAAAGACATGACAACGCTATAAACCACACATGCACCATCAAGTCGTCCTTGTTGGCAATGGAGGCCAGTCCATTGACTTTCAGAGTCCTTGACTTGAAGGCCAAGTCTGCTCAATCTCAGATTGTCATTTATGAATATGTTTGCCATACAATTACTATTTAAGTTTACATAATACATCTCCAAACTTAGCATAGTTTACAACCACGCCATCATCGAGGTCGAAGGCTATTTGTTCGTCGGCTATGACATGAAGGCGGTCATGGTATTCACGGCACTCATCTATCTGCTTGCCAATGTTGTCAAGCTCCTTGCGTTCACGGGCATTGAGGTTGGCAGCGTTAGCTTCCATCTCACTCTGTTTCTGTATCAACCACTCGATGTGGGGAAGCAGGTACTTCGTGCGGATGCGCTCTGCTGTATAGGCATCCATGCGATGCATATATGCCAGGCACTGGAAGGCACCTTTCTTTGATGAGAACAGCCAATAGATTGGGCGGTTCTGATACATCTTCTTATGGTCTTTCCAGAAGTCCTTCACAAAGTAATCATCGATGCTCTTACCCAAACACTTCTCGATGAAGTTCAGGTTCTCCACTAAGGTTTCTTCACCAAAGGCTGCTACAAGCCATTGCTTAAAGCGGATAGTGGCGTTATCGGCAAAATCACTCTGCGCAGACATCAATGGGATAATGCCGTCATCATCTGGCTCAAAACGACTATTGGGAACTTGCTCGTTGTATTGCTCCTGACCATCACCTTGGTTGGCAAGGATGAGTCCGGGCTTGTCAATGGAGAAACGTCCCATCATGCAGCCTACGGCATAGCTGATGAGTTGCTTCATCAACACATCCCCATTCCAGCGTATAGTATCACCATAACCAGAATCATCGCCAGGTGCAGGAATAATACTTATCTCTCCTTGTTGAAGGATGGTGATTTCTCGTGTCGGTACGAATGGCTCCAACTCGTCTTGTAATCCATAGATTTCAATGAACTGGCGGTTTAACTCCTCTTCATTTCTATGTATTTCGTCAAAATAGCCTTCCCATCTTGTCTCGAATTCATTCAAGAAGTTTTCTATATGATATGATGCTGCTTTACACCTTTTTCCCTTATATTGGTTATATAATGCGACAAGTGGATTTGTTTCAAAGTCCCATGAAGTTTCGTGGGAGTCCCAGTCTGCTTTAGATATAGAGATATTCTTGTTTACTATGAGATTAATGTTTTTTTGCCCACAATCTATGAATGGAATTTTTCCTATCTGTTCAACTTCATAGTTTAATGTTGGGCTAAGTATTCTCATATATGCTTCCGCTACTGATGAATTAAGAAGCCCTAACATAAAATATATTTTATCTGCCAGATGGAACATGCAACAGCCACCACTATCAAAAAGAAAACCTGCTTCCATCATTCTTGCAGAAAACTTGTTACTCATTATTTTTGACCAAGTTACGGCTTCCTTAAAATACAATTCAGGATCTCTAAGTCTGTAATTCGGTACATTTGAGTGTTTAATGTTATACGCATTATTTTCAAAATCAATTACATAATCATTATTGCCATACCATTTACGTTTACCACCGCCTTTATTGTATGGGAACCACTTTTTTCCATAAGTTAATATATCTGACTCATTTTTGTGATTGAAACCAATTTTATCAAAACTTACTTCATGCCATAAATGTATAAATCTCATGGCATCACCTGGTATAATACCCTGCCTACCATTACCTATATCATTTATTATTATACCGATGTTATATGCGTCTATCATTTTGGGAGACACCCAATATCCGACTGGACAACCTGGCACCTTTTCAAAGTCACCTTGCTTCACATCGGCATAGTAAACATTCTTAGTGTGATTTGCCTGAGCATCAAGGAACATACGTTCTTTATCGCTACAGTTCATGCCATCAACAAGTCGGAAATATATACCTTTGCCATCTGGTTGATTAACTTTAGAAATAGTGAAAGCTGCATTCTGTACGACCTCGCCACTAAGTTCATCAAATGTGCGAGGACCAAGATGCAGAAGCGAATCAATGTGTTGGTTGTCGAGTAAGGACTTTCGCAAATCCTCAAATGATGAAAGGAACATCCATGAGTGCATATTAATCATACCATACTTGCCACAATCAGCCAGAAGGCCTATTGCAACATCCATAAACACGGCAAAAAGGTCTGCTTTGCTCTTGGGATAGTTGTTCTTCACATAGTTGGAGAGCGTAGCATCAAAGCGGCCACTACCCATATACGGTGGGTTCATGCAGATGGCAGCATACTTGTCTGTAAGAGCCAGGATGATGCGCATATAGGGAAGCAATAGACGGTTCTCTTCTGTCACAATCTCACCTTGTTCTAACTGTTCTTCGTATTCCTGCACTCGAACCATCACCGTGTTTCGGGTGGCATCCGATAGGTAGAACTTCATGATGCTGCCCAAAGTGTCGGCATTGTTCATCAACTTCAGTGATTGCCTCAGTTCCTCCAGCATCTTTTGGTTACTGCCCATCAGGAAGTTGGGAAGAGCTGCATCATAGTCAGGCAATATCTCGTTGATAGGGCGAGGCATAGAATATACTCTTGGCATCACCTTGGCATCGAGGAAAGACTTGTCTTTTCCACAAGCCTTCATCAACAAGGCGAAGGTGGCCAGTTGCTTGGCACGAGTATCAATGTCAACACTAACAAGGTTGTAACGGAAAATGTTCTTGATGGCATCTGTCCGGCTGTAGCCTTCGTTGACATACAGATCATAAAGCAAATCAAATGCCTCATTGAGAATATGGCCGGAGCCAGAAGCAAGATCAGCAGTCTTTAATTCCTTCAGGTCTTCAAAATGGAAGATGGCCTCATTGGGAGTCTTCTCTGTAGGCTCCACAAGATACTTCCATTTGTCTTTCAATTCATCTTCGTAGGGATTGTTGTCAAGATATATGCGGCCAATGGTATTCTGCACCATGTACTTCACAATCCAGTTGGGGGTGAATATCTGCGTAGCTGGTGCAATCTCATCAGGATCATACTTTCCTTTCTTGGCAAAGGCTTCATCCTTGCGATCAGAAATATAAAACTGGTATAGCCAGCCTATCAATTCAGCACTAGTATACTGCTCTTCGGTGATAAACTCTGTATGGTTGACCATATCAATAAAACCACCATCTGAAAGAATGTTTACCGGCAACAATAACTCAGTATAGTCAGCAATAGCACCAAAGCATTGGTTGATAATAGGATTGTCGTGACAGTAAGCTACAATCAGCAAGGCAAATTGTTCGGCGGCCTTACTTGGATCATCCAGCAACTCCATCAATTGATTACGCATTGCCTCAGTCATCTGTGGCATACGTCCCTGAGTAGCCTCGTTTACAATGGCTGGGATGTGAATATCCTCGCTTTCGTATTCCAGAACGGGAGTGATGAATCCGCGCTTTTCCATGATGCGGATGGCCATGAAACGGTTGAACCAGGTGTAGGCAGCCTCTTCAGCCACCTCACGGATGCTTCGTACCTGTACATTATTATATAACGACATCCATTTACGGTAGAAATCCGTGCTCACCACATCATTCATAAATACGGCTCCACCGTCCATTTCCTGTGGCAGCTCCTGTACCTCGCCATTCTTTAAATCAAAGCCAAGTGACTGTAAGCGGTGCTTTACCCCTTGCATCAGTATCATGCGAGCTTCAGTAGCGAAGCGTTTTAATTTTCCTGTGTCCATATTATTTTTTACATCCAAAGTTTAATACATTGCCTTCTTGTTTTGGCTGAGTGTCAGAGCACCAAGTCTGGTAACTATTCTTGGCATCTTGCATGACTATTTCATACTCATATTCATT
>JAEEGL010698024.1_pt1 | contig 16087 bp, 17 predicted proteins | sample 9134231 | NCBI WGS metagenome assembly JAEEGL01 (sample SAMN16246548, study PRJNA631951) | gut metagenome | biome: gut microbiome; feature: rumen; material: fiber-attached | host: Bos | place: Iran: Karaj | collected 2018-10
AGGCATCCCTACGTTGGCATTATCCAAATCAGGTTCTCGGTCGAAGGTCACACCTTCCTCTCAGCCTGTAATACAAGCTCCCGTCTGTTTAGTTGTCTTATACTTTATACACCTTTTAATAAATTAACGCAATAATAAAATTAAAAATAGACAAAATGGCCAAAGGATGTTAGTATTGTAAAGTTGCACTCAGAAATATAATTATTTCTAAGACAAAGGTAATAATGTCAGTTCGTGACCTTCCTGACACAAAACAAAACTAAAGGAGAATTTAAAAATGCGTAACAAAAAGGTATTATTCATCACTCAGGCTGCTATTATCGCAGCTCTCTATGTAGTTCTCACACTACTTGCTAATTCACTTGGACTTGCTAATTATGCTATCCAGGTACGTTTTTCAGAGGCACTTACTATTCTGCCTTATTTCACACCTGCTGCTATTCCGGGACTTTTTATCGGATGCATCATTTCCAACACACTTACAGGTTGTATGCTTCTTGATACAATATTCGGGTCCCTTGCAACTTTAATCGGTGCAGTTGTGACTTATTTGATCGCACACGGCTTTAGATCTTACCGTAACCCTGACTATTACAAGAGTTCTAATATCAGAAAATGGCTGTGTCCTATTCCACCTATTGTAGCAAATGTTATTGTGGTTCCACCTGTACTCATTTATGTTTATCACATGGAGGGAACACTTCCTCTTTTCATGTTAACAGTTGGTATCGGCGAAGTTATTTCATGCTTTGTTCTTGGAATGATCCTTCTTATTGCACTTGATGCAAGAAAAGAGACCATCTTCCGCCTCAACTCATAACAGCTATTCCCTGTCACGTTTACAGAAATCCCAGACAGATTCTGACGTGACAGGGATTTTTTATTTTTCACACATATTTCAATATAAAATTCCTTTTGTCTGTGGTATGATACTTCCCGTAAGCATTTTCTTTAAGTTACTAGTACTAAAATCACGCTTTAGGAGGAGTCCATGGGAGGATTTTTTGGAGTAGCATCTCGTGAAAGTGCAGTTTTTGATCTGTTCTACGGAACTGACTATCACTCACATTTAGGAACCCGTCGTGCCGGTATGGCCGTCTACGACAGAAAGAAAGGGTTCGATCGTTCTATCCACAACATTGAGAGGTCATATTTCAGACCTAAATTTGAAGACGATATGCTCAAGATGGAAGGGCATCTTGGTATCGGCTGTATTTCTGACTACGAGCCTCAGCCGCTTATTGTCAGATCTCATCACGGAACATTCGCAATCACTACTGTTGGTAAGATCAACAACATCGACGAAATCACTAATCAGCTCTTTAAAGATAACCACTCACATTTCCTTGAGATGAGTGGCGGAGACATCAACCCTACTGAGCTGGTAGCATCAATCATCAATCAGAAATCTACACTCGTAGAAGGAATTCGCTATGCACAGGAAATAATCAAAGGCTCTATGTCTCTTCTGCTCATGACATCAGAAGGCATTTATGCAGCCAGAGACCGTTTCGGAAGAACACCGGTCCAGATAGGTCAGAAGGATGAAGGTTTCTGTGTCTGCTTTGAGAGCTTTTCATATTTAAACCTTGGTTATACAGCATATAAAGAGTTGGAACCGGGAGAAATCGCCTTTATCACTCCGGAATCTGTAGAGATTGTAGCGCCCGGTTTTAGCGAGATGCGTATATGTACTTTCCTGTGGATTTATTATGGTTTCCCGGCATCAACCTACGAAGGGCTTAATGTAGAAAATATACGATATGCCTGCGGCGGCAAGCTTGCCCAGAGAGATATGCAGAGAGGAATCCACCCTGATCTTGTAGCAGGTGTACCTGATTCCGGTGTAGCTCATGCTATCGGATACTCCAACACCTCAGGGATCCCATATTCAAGACCCTTTGTTAAATACACACCAACCTGGCCTAGATCCTTCATGCCTACTATCCAGTCAAGACGTGATCTTATTGCCAAGATGAAACTGATTCCTGTTAACCAGCTCATCAGAAATAAGAGCCTTCTTCTCATTGACGACTCTATCGTAAGAGGAACCCAGCTAAGAGAAACAACAGAATTTCTATATAAGAGCGGTGCAAGCGAGGTTCATATAAGGCCCGCATGTCCTCCTCTCATCTATGGCTGTAAATACCTTAACTTCTCTCGTTCCAACTCTGAAATGGAGCTGATAACCAGAAGAGTTATAGAAAAGCTTGAAGGATATCCTTCACCTGATGAAGAGACCGTAAGGAAATATACAGACCCTGATTCTCCGGAATACGATGCAATGCTGGAAGAAATCAGAAAAGATCTCAATTTCACATCTCTTCACTATCACAGACTTGATGATATGATTGAAGCAATTCCGCTTGAGCCATGTAACCTGTGCACCTACTGCTGGAGCGGCAGAGAGTGACCTGTTTAAATGACATCTTGGATCATAGCTTCAAGGAACATGTAAAAAAGTCTCTCTATAAATTGTGTACAATCAATTTGAGTGATATAATCATTTTCATAAAACATCATTTATATTGGAGGTTTAATCATGAAAAGAGTAGAACAGTTCTTAAAAGAAGCAGGAACCTACTATCTGGCTACTGTTGAAGGCGATCAGCCAAGAGTAAGACCCTTTGGAACAGCACACATTTTTGAAGATAAGCTTTATATCCAGACAGGTAAGGTAAAAGAAGTATCCAAGCAGCTTCATGCTAACCCAAAGGCTGAAATCTGTGCTTTCAAAAACGGCGAATGGCTCAGAGTTGCAGCAGAGTTTGTAGAAGATGACAGAATCGAAGCTCGCCAGTCCATGCTTGATGCATATCCTTCACTTCAGAACATGTACAAGGCCGATGACGGAAATACAGAAGTATTCTATTTAAAAAATGCTACTGCTACTTTCAGTTCATTTACACACGAGCCTGAAGTAGAGAAATTCTGATAAAATATCAGCGGCAAAGGCCTTTATTTAGAACATAAAGTCAAAAAGCTTAACATGCAGGCATGCTAAGCTTTTTGACTTTTGTTCCCTATATCATATATATCAAACAACTTTCATTTCTCTTAATTTATCATAAATAACATCTGCAAAGACGCGGTGACCTTCTTCGTTCAGATGTTCATCATCCTTCTCATCAGCAGAAACATAATCAGAAGCTGCAAGAAAGTTTACTCCTCTTCTCTTTGCTATTTCCTCATATACTCCCTTTAACTGCCTGCTGGTCTTAACAGAAGCCAGATCAAACTCAGGGTCTTTCTCCGGCCTCCATACTTCATCGCCAAGATATATAGGAGAAACCAAAAGAACTTTTTCAGGCGAAACATATTCTTCGAGCTGGTCTATACATTCCTCAATCCCTCTGCCAATGTCTGTAGGAGATGCAGCATAATCTTTTTTGCAATCATTTGTTCCAAGCATCAGAACTACGGAATTAAAAGAGGATTTACCTGCGAGTATCTTCTTTAGAGTATTGACGCCCTTTCTGCCGGATCTGTACTTATCTTCAAAAACAGTTGTCCTGCCGCACAATCCCTCTTCAAGAACTCTCATATTCCTGACTTTTTTCTGAAGTACGCCTGTCCAACGCACCTTCTCAGAGTATCTTCTGTATGGAAATGATCCGGGAATAAGTCCCCAGGTATTAGAATCTCCAAATGCAAGAATATTTCCCATTTTCTGTTCCCCTTTACTACCACCATTACAAGACATAACAATTACCTTTGTTGCTTTATGTATGCTTACGCTTTGATAGTAATATCATAGCATTGGGTTACAGAATTGAATATTTGATTGATTTTATCGTTTGTGATAAGAACTATTTATCACAGTTTTATATCATTAAAATCCTTAATAACGTACGGAAGTCCATTCATAAACTGTGCAACATCATTTCTGCTAAGTTCGCGTTTGGCATGGACTATAGCTCTCTTATTTTCCAGATCAACCTTGGCATAGATGCCATCATTTTTGTTAAAAGCATTCTCTACTCTGGTCGCACAGTTACTGCACACCATCTGCCCTATTTTGACTTCATAGTGATAGCTGTAATTGCTGATCTTCTTATCAGCAACCTTGACCTTGCGCTCTGAAGCTTCATGTGTTCCGCAGCAGGAACTTCCATGAGTAAGCTTTCTCCTCATCATAAAAATAAGCAAAGATAATGCTGCCAGTAATACTACTGCAGCAATAATTGTTGTAGTATCCATATTTACTCCTCTTATTTATGGGCTTCATATTTCCTTTCGACACGTAATTATATCACAGAAAGTTACCTATTGCTAACAGAATAATAATGCGTTATAATTTTCGTTAGCAAAAGCTAACCATTCTATACGCATCAGACGGGGGTATCATGAGTAACGAATTCGTGATTTCACTTTTAAAAGATAAGGGATTTAGAATAACCAAGCAGAGAAAGCTGATAATAGACATCATCCTCAGCAGCGATGGAGCGTCCTGCAAGGAAATATACCACAAGGTTTCTGCCAAGGATAAAACAGTAGGCTCTGCTACTGTTTATAGAATGATAAGACTTTTAGAAGATATCGGTGTTCTCAAACACGTTGATATGATAGCTCTTCAGGGAAGGTAATTACTCTTATCCAACCTTCCGAAGAGCCATGTTCGGCTGCGCACTTGTTCTAAGTGCTCTTTTATCCATCTGTCTCTTGGTGTAATTCACCATATAGAAAATAATTCCACTTACAATAACAGTTAATAATGATACCAGCTCAGAGAATACATCTGATTTCATAAAGAGATTTCTGATAATTCCAACTACAGCAAAGAAAAGTGATGATAAAGATAATCCCCAGATAAAATCAACCTTAAATTTGCTGATGATCGGGAATAATGAAAAGAGACACAGTATCATAAGTACTATTCCGCTAACCAAAATCACTGATCCATTGATAACTGCATTTACTATAAGATTTGTAGCTCCAAAACCAATAGAGAGATTATATAAATAGCAGCTTATTCCTGAATATAACATTAGTGATCCCCAGATAAGACCGGTAAGCCCCAGCACCATAAACGCAACACTCATTTCACTAAATCTTCTAATGCAAGTTACTTTTCTCATATGCCCTCCTAACTTCGATCAAATACCTTTTTATCTTTTTTAATTTGGAACGTCACAATTATTTATACGAATCAAAATGAAAAAAGGTAAATATCTATATATAGAAGTCGTAGATAAGCAGATAAAAAAAGCAACAATTTCACATTACCGATTCTTTACGGATTCTTTATGGTATTAGCTTACTGCAAGATGTCTTATTTTCCGACCTGCGCAGTAATCGAAAATTCTTATTACTGCACCATAACAAATACTAGCCTTATGCAGTAATTATTTTCTATTATCGATTTGTCCTGCCAAATTTATTACTGCAAGAATAAGATATTTAGATATCTACAGTAAATATTTTTAACATTTACTGTAAATATTAGAAAACTATAATTATACAGTAATTACCTTACTGCATAAATATAGTTTTTTTACAAGATACAGTATCTAAAAAAATACACTACTGCACATATTCAAAACCCATATAATATACAGTAAACATACTTCCACATAATTCGTAAAGTGAAATTTTAAATTCCACATAATTACGTAATTATTGTTTTTGCAAGATACTGTATTTAAAGAAAACATCTACCGCACATTTTCTGAAGAAAAACAGGAATCTATATCTTTTTGATGTTCAATTTCTCGTTATCACAAATGATTTCTCCTGTTTTATCATCCCAGATAATCCTGCTGATACTATACTCACCTCTTTCATATCCATTTGATTCACCATCATCATCGTAGAGGTCAAAATAGGCATCTTTTCCAGGAAATACCCTGACACCGATTGTCTGTCCGTTATAATATTCTGTAGAGTCTAAAGGCTCCGTAACAGGAATAATACTGCCGGCCTTGGCAAAAACAGCAATTCTGTCAATTGGACATTTATAGTCTATAGTCCTTCCGCCTTCGTAAAAATCTCCCGTGTAATAGTCGTACCAGTCATTTCCGGCTGGCAGATATATACTGAGTTTGTCATCTTCGCTGAGTACAGGGCATACCATAAGGCTTGGCCCGAACATATACTGATCTGATATTTCGCATATATTCTCTTCTTCAGGATAGTCAAAAAACAGCGGTCTTATTATCATGTCATCCCTGATGCACGCCATAGCACCAACAGAATAAATATACGGAAAGAGTCTGTATCTGCCTCTAATTGCGCTTACAATCGCTTCGTAGTATTTATCTCCGGCGTCTCCAAAAGCCCAGGGCTCCCTGCTGACATCAGTTCCATGAGATCTGAATATAGGCAAAAAAGCTGCAAATTCAAGCCACCTTGTGTAGAGCTTTTTGTAGTCTTCGTTGATTCCATCGTAGTCACCATTCCAGTACCACTGAAATCCTCTTTTAACGAAGAATGCTCCTGCATCAAGTGTCCAGTAAGGCATTCCACTTGCTGCCATCTGAAGACCTGCTCTTACCTGCTTTCTAAGGCAATCCCAACTTGCAGAGACATCTCCGGACCAAAGTATTGTTCCGTATTTCTGGCTTCCGGCCCAGCCGCTTCTGGTCAGGTTGACCACTCTTTTATCAGGCCTGATCCTCCTAAGGCCGTCCCATATAGTCATAGCATGATATAGCCCATAGGAATTAGCCATTTCAAGTGGCATGATATTTCCCGCATCTGTTTTAAATTCGCAGTATTTTTCACCATCCTCAGGCTCTATATGATGCTCCCATTCAGGCGTAATAGGTTCACTTGAGTCGCACCAAAAGGCATCAGCTTCTGAAGGGAGCAGATTTCTTTCAACCTGTGAAAAATACAGATTTCTCGCCTTCTCATCAAAGGCATTATAAATATCAGTTCCAGGAAGCAGGAGCTTAGCTGCCTTAAACTCCGCATTATCCTCAGTATTTGGACTCATATTTGGCCAAATGGACATCATGAAATGGATTCCCATCCGGTGAAGCTCATCAGTCATCTCTTTGGGCGCAGGGAACCTGTTCTTATCAAAGCTCTTCTGTCCCCATTTGCCATCTTCCCAGCTAAGCCAGTCAAGAACAAGGCAGTCGATTCCTATTTTCCTTCTTCTAAACTCTTTGGCGACCTCCAACATTTCTTCCTGAGTTTTGTACCTCTCTTTGGACTGAATATATCCGTAGGCCCATTTAGGAAGCATGGAAGCTCTGCCTGTGAGCTTTCTGAAGCCTTTTATAACATCGGTTATGACTGTGCCCGGAATAAAGTAATAATCCAGATAGTAGTCCGCCTCAGTCTGAACAAAAGATACTCCATTTTTTTCGGAAAAAAGAGCCGGTGACTTGGTGCTAAGCAAAATTCCATACTTGTTTGTCGATACGACCATGGGGATCGCTATTTTACGATTAGCCTGATGAATATAATAGGTACTGCCGCGAAGATTCCATTCACCATTTTCTCCCTGTCCAAAGCCAAGAAGCATCTCATCTTCTGCAAACTCAAAATAGGTCCTGGTCTTATAAGCAGAGCCGTACTCTTCCTTATCAGCAGCTTTTATTTTCTTCTTGATCCCGTCAGCTGTAGCAATTTCTTCAACTATAGCGCTATTATTATCCGCAACTTTATAAAGAGTTATCTTTTCAAGCTGCCTTGGACAAACTGCCCTTTCAGTTAAAAGATATCTGCCATTTATGTCCATATATGAAACGGCTGCCGTCTCTTCATTAATTTTAATTTGAATATCCGGGGTTCTTATCAGTATTTCATTTTGCCCCTGAATGACTTCACAGTTTTTCTCCGGCGGAAGCGTATTTATATCCTCCCCCTGCCTTGGATCAAATACTCCATCCTGTGAAAAAGATGTTCTGACAATCCCTCCCTGCATGAGCATCAGCCTCAGCATGCCCTTGCCAACAGGATAAAAGATGTTACCCTCACTAATGTTAACCATTTTCTTATGCCTCGATATGTATGTTTATTATTTGTAAAAAAGCCAACACATCAATGATACCATGATATCGATATCAAAAGTTAGAAACCATTTTATCGACTTGCTTCTTTTTTCACAGCGAGTATAATGTGTAAGGATTTTTATATAATGAGGTGTTTATAAATGAAGTTTTTAAAGCAGTTTTTAATTATTCTTGCTGTTTCTCTTATGGGAGAAATCTGTAAGGCATATCTTCCGCTCCCAATTCCTGCAAGTATATACGGAATGGTTTTCATGTTCGTCTTTCTTCTTACAGGAGTTATCAAGCTTGAACAGGTAAAAGATGCAGGGAAATTCCTGATAGAGATCATGCCGGTCATGTTCATTCCGGCAGGTGTAGGACTTATGTCATCCTGGAGCGTTCTGCAGAGCGTACTTCTTCCGGTATCAGTAATTACAGTTATCACTATATTCACTGTTATGGCTGCAACCGGCCTTGTTTCTCAGGTAATAATCAGAAAGAGTAAGAAGACTACCAATGAGTACAAGGAGGCAGCGTGATGAGTGAATTTATGCAAAACAGCGCTTATGCCGGAGTTACAATAAGCCTTTTATCATATAGTCTTGGTGCATACCTTAAAAAGAAATTTGGATTCGGATTTTTGAATCCTCTTCTCATATCCATCATCGCAACAATTCTTTTCCTGTTTGCCTGCGGTGTTGACTACGACACCTATAGCGAAGGCGCCAAGTACCTTAGCTGGCTCCTGACTCCTGCTACAGTCTGCCTTGCCATTCCTTTATATGAAGAATGGGAACTGCTCAAAAATAATGCCAAGGCTGTAATGCTCGGCATATTATCAGGCGTTCTGACGAGCCTTGTAACCGTATTTGTCTTATCCAAGCTCATGGGGCTTTCTCATGAAAGCTACGTAACTTTGCTTCCCAAGTCCATCACTACAGCTATCGGAATGGGCGTATCTGAGGAACTTGGCGGATATGTGACTATCACAGTTGCTGTTATAGTAATTACCGGTGTTCTGGGAAATATACTAGGTGAATTTATCTGTAAGATATTCCGAATCCATGAGCCTATATCCAAGGGTCTTGCTCTTGGAACAGCAGCACACGCTATTGGCACTGCCAAGGCCATGGAAATCGGAGAAATAGAAGGAGCCATGAGTTCTCTTTCAATTGCAGTTGCCGGAATTCTCACTGTAATACTTGCAACCGCATTCGCAGGACTGATTTAAGTTTTCTTTCTGATCCTAAGAGGAATATCGTATTTATTGGACAGGGCTATGCACCTGTCCTTTTCTTCTTGTGGAAGGACATCAACAATTGACCATCTGACGTCTCCAATTTCTTCTCTGCACCTTTTTGTAAACTCGATCATACTCTCAAAGCCGTTGCTATGCTGAGGTCTTGTTACTTCTTCATACTCTTTTTTGGAAGGAGCATTTAGGCTTACGGAGACGCTATCTATCACCCCTGCAAGTTCAGGAACTATGTCTCTGCCATTTTCTACAGAGCCCTGCCCATTTGTATTGAGCCTTATTTTAAGCCCTTTTTCCTTCTTTGCATAAGCAGCAGCCGCTAAAAGAATATCAAGCTGGCACGTAGGCTCTCCATAGCCGCAGAAAACAAGCTCTTTATAGCCTGAAAAATCAAAGTTTTTAATCGCATCAAGTACTTCTCTAAGAGTCGGGTTAACCTGATGCCATAGAGTCGTGGCATCTCCTACTCCGTCTTTTACAAAACGAATACAGAAGGTACATCTGCAATTGCACTTATTAGTAATATTTGCATATACGCTGTCTTTGTATGTATAAATTATATCTGCCATTTCATGCCCCCATTTTAGCCTTAAAACTAACTCTGTCCAAAGTTACTCCAAGCATCAGGAAAAAGATCATGCTGCCTGATGATTGTACAAGACTCCCGGAAAAGCTTGTAAGAATAGCTGCCTTTGTTCCAAATAATAATGACTCGGCAAGGAAGTAACCTGTAGCCGAAATAAAATATGAAATAACAGGTGCCACAATATTTCGCTTACTGACTATTTTATTTCCCTTGTTTGAAAACGGAATGACTATGAGCATCTTGATAATCACAGTTGCTATAGCCCAGGCAGGTGCTGTCAGAAGATCTGCAATCCCTCCTCCTATGGCGCCAGCAAGCATTGCGTATGGCATCGGGAGCATTGTGGCTGCAAGATATATAAGTCCGTCGCCAAAATGAACATAACCGCCATTTACACCTACAGGAACATGCCCTATGTAGGCGGTAAAAACTGTAATGAGTGCTGCAAATATTCCGCAAAGTGCCATGTTGTAGATTCTACTGTTTTTTCTTACCATTATGTCTTCCCCACTTTCTCTTTTTTCTAACTGATGATCACCTTATCAGCATTTTCAGATTCTTCTCATACTCAACTCCGGCACGAGGCGGCATATCATCAGGTGTGTCATTTACCGAAGTGCGAATGAAATCACTCGCTATTTCCGCAGCATCATAAGCACTTCCTCCTCTTAGTATTTCTCCCAGAAATACCGCTGCGAACAAATCTCCCGTTCCTGAGTAGTGGACTCCGTTACTTCCTGATGTAACAACCTTTCTCTCTCCGTTTTCCAGAATGAAATTCCCCACAACTCCGTCTTTTAAAAGAGGAATACCTGTAACAGCCACTGTCTTGCCCTTATCTCCTCCTGTAAGCATCGAGAGTCTGTATATTTCCTCTATCAGGTCATCTCCTTTTAGCCCCATTATCCTGTCAGGGTTTTCACCTGCAAGGAGGACCAGTTCAGTTAAATTGGGAGTTATTATATCTGCCTCTTTTACCATTTCTCTTATGATTTCCAAAAGCTCATTTGAATAATTCCTATATGTCTTACCGTCATCTCCCATAACCGGATCAACAAGGACTTTAGTCTCTGATGTCTTAAACTCCCTTATAAATTCAAGGCTGTTTCCCGCTTGTTTGCTGCTCATCATAAAGCCGGTTATTATGCCGTCAAATTTTTCTCCCTGATCATGCCATTTAGTCTGATACTCAGGAATTATTCCTGTAAGATCTTTAAAAAAATATGACGGATATCCTGTCTGCGCGCTTAATACCGCTGTGGGTATTGGACAACATTGTAGCCCCATAGCTGCCAGAACAGTCATATCCGCCACTAATGAACACTTTCCAAATCCGGAAAGATCGTTAATTGCTGCTACCTTCATGATGTGTCTACTCCTTTAACGCTTTGTCATGTTAAAGAATATACCCATCATTTGGTATTATAAAAATATTCAGTTTAATTTATTTTATTAATACCAGATTTCTAATTTATAAAAGTCTTACGCTCATTCTCTTATCATCATCAAAGTCACTAAAACAAGTATCAGTGGTGATATCCATATAGTAGTGATCCCGAGTTTCCCCGATAATACTCCGCCTATCCCGGCTCCTATGGCAAATATAATGATGATTCCAAAGAAATGAAGAGATTTATAAAGGGATTTCTTTTCCCCGGTCCTGATGTACTGTGAAAGGCTCTCTGTCCCGCTTCTAAGATTTCCTATACACATGGTGCTGGCATAGCCGTATCCGTGAACTTTTCTAAAGGTCTGAACCTGCATGGCACATGCAAAAGATACAAGCATATTTGCTATCATGCTAAAGGAAGCAGGCAAAAAGCCAACAATTACAAGCATAATGATCTCCACCAAAAGAACTATCTGCCGCCAGTGAATTCTGGAGCTGCTCTTAAATCTGCTCTCTATTCTCTCTGCAAGAAACACTCCGGCAGCAAACGAAACAAGCGGGAAAAGATAACGAAGTCCTTTGGTCCACTCACCAAGCATAAAGTTCTGGCTCATCAGGACCACATTGCCTGTCTGGGCATTGGCAAAAACGCCATCTCTCACATTATAAGTATATGCATCCTGTAATCCTCCTGAAAAAGATAGCAGGGCACTTAATCTAAAGCTTTCAGATTTCTGCATTTTTAAATCTCCTATTTCTCGTTCCTGCTCATATCCTCACAACCCCCGTAAGCAGAGCGGGTTTTATTATTAAAAAAGTCACAACAGGATATTATAGTACATTATTTTGCCTACAAATACATTACAAAATTAATGTGTAAGAGATTAATTCTGTTATCTTGCAATAATGCGTCACAGTGATAAAGTTTATTACATATATTTTTTGGGGAGGAGACAAATATCCTATGGGAGCCGCTTCTGATAAATACTTAAAAGAACTTTTAAGAAGATATAGTGCAAATTTTGACATCACGGAAAACTATGCTTTGGGAAGCCGGATTTATCCTGCCTATGCGCAGTTTTTTTCTCTCGGTGAAAAATATGTTCTCAAAAAAGAAGCGATCATCTGGTCAATAAGGGCCTATGAACACGTTCTTTTCATAAAGACTGATTACATTGATGAAAAATTGTTATCTGAACTAAAAATGACAATGGAACAGGTAATGGAGCCTATGCTCGTAAGAAAGGGTAATAAATATCCTGAAAAGGATCACATGTGCTCATACCTTACTTTCGTTGTTATATCTGATGCAACTCCAGCGCCCCAGGTACAAAAACTTATCAAAGGCTTTTCTTTTGACAAAGGTTATCTATTTAATTTCCGAGGACATACAGAAGGCAGACTTGGATGCGTATTCCTTGACAGCCGGAACTGTGTCACTAATAAAGCGGCCAAAGAGCTAAAGTCGCTCTTAACCAATAATTTAAAGTCTCTTGATGGAGACAAGGAGGAGAAAGTATCATGAATGCAGCAGTTTTACTTCTTGCAAGCGTTGTAGTCCTGGTGGCAGGATATGTATTCTACGGCGGATGGCTTGCAAAACAATGGGGAATCGATCCAAATAGAAAGACACCGGCTCATGAGCTGGAGGATGGCATGGATTATGTTCCCGCCAAAACACCGGTTGTCATGGGACACCACTTTTCTTCTATAGCCGGAGCAGGTCCTATAAACGGTCCTATCCAGGCTGCAGTTTTTGGCTGGGTTCCGGTTCTTTTGTGGGTTTTAATAGGTGGAATTTTCTTTGGAGGCGTGCACGACTTTGGTGCTCTGTTCGCATCTCTTAGAAACAAGGGACAGTCAATTGGTGAGATCATCGATAATTCCATGGGAAGAGCAGCCAAGAAGCTGTTTTTGACCTTTGGATATCTTACCCTGATCCTGGTAGTAGCAGCTTTTAGTTCTATTGTAGCCAGCACTTTTGGCAATACCACTGCCAAGGGAGATGCTGTTACAGGCGCAACTCTTGCTGCCAACGAATCAACTGCAATGATTTCTATTCTGTTTATAGCACTTGCCATAGCTTTTGGTTTCCTTATCTATCGCAAGAATATATCTATAGGAATTGCTTCTGTTGTTGGCATTTTGGGAATCGTAGCTATCGTAGCACTTGGCCTTAATTTCCATCCGATCTCACTTTCCTACAATGCATGGATGTGGATCGTTGGAGCATATATACTTGTAGCATCTGTTACACCGGTATGGATCCTGCTCCAGCCAAGAGATTACCTCAGTTCTTTCCTTCTCTATTTCATGATCGCTGCAGGCATCGTCGCTGTTGTAGGTGGCGTTGTAACAGGAAACGGCAATTTCCAGATTCCTGCTTTTGGAGATGCTACGCTTAAAGGCACAGGAGTATTTACAACCGGAACTGCTTTCCCTGCACTGTTTGTAACAATCGCATGCGGCGCTATATCAGGTTTCCACTCACTTGTTTCATCCGGCACAAGTGCCAAGCAGCTTGATAATGAAAAGAATGCTCGTCCTGTAGCTTATGGTTCAATGCTGATCGAATGTCTTGTTGCAGTCATCTCTCTGTGTGCGATTGGCTTTGTATGGGCCGCAGCTTCTGACGGAACATACGCAAGTCCAACTCAGGTTTTTGCAGGCGGCTTATCAGCTATGATAGCAACCTTCGCACCCGGAATGCAGAATATCATGTATCAGCTCCTTATTCTTGCTGTATCTGTTTTCTGCCTTACATCTCTTGATACAGCTACAAGACTTGCAAGATACATGTTCCAGGAATTTTTCTTAAACGATGGTCAGACCAATAAAGATGTTACCGGACTTAGGAAAGTCATCACCAATCCTTTTGTATCTACTGCTCTTACTGTAGTTTTGGGCGTTGCCCTTGGCATGAATGGCTATACCAAGATTTGGCCACTGTTTGGTGCAGCCAACCAGCTCCTTGCAGCTATCGGACTTCTCGCAGTTTGCACCTGGCTTGGAAGCGTCGGCAAGAACAACAAGATGTTCTATGTTCCTATGGTATTCATGCTCGCAGTAACAATCTGCTCACTGGATCAGACAATCAGCTCCAAGATGGCAGCTTATACCAGCGGAAATGCAGATTACTGGGCACTTATCCAGTCTATAATCGCTGTGCTCCTCGTTGCTCTTTCACTTGTGCTTGCCTTCATTGCTGCAAGAACCCTTATCCAGCAGCACAATGAAAAGAAAGCTCAAAAAGCTCAGAAGGCAGCATAACACAATCCATAGCAGATTGCTTTTTATATCATAGGAATTCCTGTTAAACCAAAAAGCAGCAAATGCTACATTTCGATGTTACATTGAAATCAGCATTTGCTGCTCTATTTTTTTGTAAAAAAGTAAATAGCAGGTTTAGCCCGCATTGATCCTACTTATAATTTCAGGAAGAACTGAATCTATCTTATCATTATCAATCTGGCAGGTTCCTGCATTGGCGTGGCCGCCTCCGCCATATTCAAGGCATAGCTCACCAATATTGAACTTGGAAGATCTGTTGATAATAGATTTACCGATCATTACTGCAGTGTTCTGCTTTTTAAAGCCCCATGCGACATGAACTGATATCTCAGCTTCCGGATAAAGAGCATAGATCATAAATCTGTTTCCGGCATAAATTGTATCTCCGGCAGCTTTCTGGTCAACTACTATGACCTTGCCATCCATATGAGATATTTCTTTGAGCTGAGCCTTGAAGCGCTCAGACTGCTCCATATACAGATCAACTCTTTCTTTTACATCAGGGAGCTCTAATACTTCCTTGATACTGTGGTTTACACAGTAATCAATAAGTTCCATCATCAGATCATAGTTTGAAATTCTGAAATCATGGAATCTTCCAAGACCGGTTCTTGCATCCATAAGGAAGTTCATAAGAACCCAGTCCTTGGGATTTAGAATCTCATCTTCTGTAAAATCAGCTGAATCGCCCTTATCAACTGCTGTCATGATCTCATCTGAAATATGCTCAAGGGCATATCCCTCTTTCTTATAATAATCATAGACAACTCTGGCTGCAGACTTAGCATGGCCATCAATATGCCAGTTGTTTCTGTCCTTCATCTCTTTATTACGGGTAAGCTCTGACTCATGATGATCAAAACACATAAAGACACGCTGATCATAAGGTAGGTTGGTAGTAATATCTGTATTGTACAGCTCAATTTTGCCGTCCTGAACATCCTTGGGATGTACAAACTTAATGTCTTCGATAAGATTACATTCCTTAAGGATCATTGCGCAAACCAATCCATCAAAGTCACTTCGTGTTACCAGTCTCATTTTATCGCTCATATTGCCTCCTGATTCGTCCTACAAGGATTCATGCAAAAAACAAAGTGTCCTAAATAAGTATATCACTATTGACTTTTTTACGATATGAGAAAAAGCGTCATTACGTTAATTTTTATTTTAATTTTACAATTGTTTTATTTAAATGCTATCTGAGCAAAATTGTAGAAAGAATCTCCCTCTAAGAGAACATCCTTACACCGGAAAAGTCGAAAAAATGAAAATGCAGCTATTAAAATGGTTTGAGCGGTGATTTGATAGAAGCTTTAATTTCCTAATAGGTCCTCTCCTTCATAGTAACAATACCTCTCTAATACTGTAACATGAAGGCCAGGACATATGCTATAATAGGCTGGTATTATTCGTATTAAACCGTATTTTCTTAAAAGTGGGGAACCTATGATCAGAAATAACGATTTTACTCTTGAATATATCGGCGACACTCCTTGTCTGCTAGCGCATGGTCAAAGCGCAGCAGATAGGAAGAAAAGCTTATTTCTAAATGATACCGGTGTTTTTATCTGGAATTTACTCTCCAAAGATCTGACAATTGAAGAAATCTTTGATAGCTG
>JAEEGL011068527.1_pt1 | contig 16087 bp, 11 predicted proteins | sample 9134231 | NCBI WGS metagenome assembly JAEEGL01 (sample SAMN16246548, study PRJNA631951) | gut metagenome | biome: gut microbiome; feature: rumen; material: fiber-attached | host: Bos | place: Iran: Karaj | collected 2018-10
CAAGTGGGAAAGCCAGGAACAGTGGAACATCGGTATCGACCTCGGTTTCTTCAACGACCGCGTCAACCTGACCGTCGACTGGTATAACAAGGAGTCGAAGGACATGCTGATGCAGCTGCAGTTGCCCTCATACATGGGTACCAGCGGTAACGGCTCCTCTGCCCTTGCTGCACCTTACGGCAACTACGGACGTATTCGCAATACGGGTGTTGAAATCTCGCTGAACACACATCCGCTGGTCGGTAAGTTCGAGTGGGATTCCGAATTCCAGATTTCATTCAACAAGAACAAGCTCGTGAGCCTCTCGGACGGTTCGAGCAACGCTCAGCTCATCGGTTACGGACAGTGGACCGACGTGGTGAGCCTCACACAGGCAGGTGAGTCACTCTACACCTTCTACGGCTATGTGACCGACGGCGTCTATACCTCGCTGGAGGACATCGAAACCTCGGCGAAGCCCTCGGCCTACCCGACGAATGGCGTGTTCACGAAGAACTCCACCGTTTACGTTGGCGACATCAAGTATAAGGACCTGAACAGCGACGGCGTCATTGACGAAAACGACCGTACGAACATCGGTTCGCCGCTGCCCAAGTTCACCTTCGGTTTCAACAATACTTTCCGTTACAAGGGTTTCGACCTGAACATCTTCATCAACGGTTCCTACGGCAACAAGGTGGGTAACTACCTGAAGATGAAGCTGACGCACATGAACTCTACGTGGACCAACCAGCTGACCGACGTGGCCTCACGTGCTATCCTGGAGCCTATCGATCCTACGAAGGACTATTCGGCTGGTGTCGACCGCGGCGACGGACAGCTCATCTACAACTGGTATGACGACCCCCACAACGTCAAGCTGAAGAATCCCGGCACCACCATGCCGCGTGCAACGATTAACGACCCGAACGACAACGACCGTTGGAGCGACCGTTACATTGAAGACGGCAGCTACATCCGTCTGAAGAACCTTGCGCTGGGCTACAACTTCCCGAAGAACCTCATCAAGAAGTGGGGTCTGGAGAGCCTGCGCCTCTCGTGCAACATCCAGAATCTGGTGACTCTGACCAAGTATGACGGCTACGATCCTGAAATCGGTATCTCGACACAGAGCCCGAACGTCATGGGTCTCGATAACGCCCGTTATCCTTCGCCTACCACTTATTCGTTTGGTCTTAACGTATCATTCTAATATAAAAGTATAAGATTATGAAACTGAACAATATCAAATATATAGCAGTTGCCGTCATCACAGCCCTCACGATGTCGTCGTGCGATGATTTCCTCGACAGACCCACGGAGGACAGCTACAATACGGAAAACTTCTACCAGACCACCGATCAGTGCCTTAGCAGCGTCAACTACCTGTACAACTCGCCCTGGTACGACTTCCAGCGTGGTTTCATCAAGGTTGGTGAAGTGCTCTCAGGCAACTATTACTGGGGTTCGTCACCCTACCTGAACTTCTCGGTGAACGGTTCCGACCAAGATCTGGTCAACATGTCCTACTCGCTGTGGGCTGTCATCGGACACGCCACCACATTGTATAATACGCTGGCTGCCACCAGCGTGGCCAACAAGAACCAGTGCCTGGGCGAATGCCTCACATGGAAAGCATTTGCTTACTTCTTCCTTGTACGTTCGTTTGGCGATGTGCCCATCATCCACAACAACTCCAGCCTGTTGGCTTCCGGCGACTACAACACACTGCCGAAGGTAAAGCGTTCCGACGTCTACGAATACATCATCATGACGCTGGAGAAGGCTATGGAGGATTTGCAAGGCGTGAAGAATCCTACCTCAGGACGTATTGACTACTATTCTGCCGAAGCACTGCTGGCAAAGGTGTATCTCACCAGAGCCGGTGTCTCGGGCTCGCTCAATGCCAGCGACCTGGCCAAGGCTGCCGAACTGGCCAAGGACGTCATCGACAACTCAGGACGCTCGCTGCTCGAGAACTACGGCGACGTATGGAAGCTGACCTCTAACATGGCCTCGGAGAGCCTCATCGCTTGGCGCTGGACGGTCGGTTCACAGTGGACCTCTCAGAATACGCTGCAGAGCGACCTTGCCCAAGAGGGTATGGACGAATTCGGTGACGACTGGGGCGGCTGGAATGGTCTCTCCGTCGACATGCAGGAGGCTTTTGGCATCAAGCTGTTAGAGAACCAGCCTGACGCATGGATTAACCACATCGACACCCGTCTGAAGGCTACGATGATGTTGCCCGGATTCTCGTGGGACTACCTGTGGCGCGACCACGGCGGCTTGGACTTCCTGCGCTTCCTCTACGACGACACCTACAATGCTGCCGCTACGGGAACGTTGCAGACCCCGACCGGTGCCAACTGCGTGAAGCACCTCTACGGTAACACTGCCGACCACGTTGCCGACCTGAACATTGCTCCGGCACGTATGGCTTACGCACTGGCTACCCACATTCTGCGCCTGTCGGACATCTATCTCATCTATGCAGAGGCTAAGCTGGGTGCAAACCGCGCCACATCGACGGCAGCCGACGTCATCGACGCCTTCTATGCCGTCCGCCATCGTGCCATTCCGAGCAGCACCCGTCCCACCCAAGTCACTTGGGAAGACATCTGGAAAGAGCGCCGTCTGGAGTTTGCCATGGAAGGCGACCGCTGGTACGACTATGTACGCGTGAGCTATTACAATTCCGACTTCTGCGTCAACGAGCTCGTCCATCAGAAGCGTAACGCCTACTGGGGCCTGAACGACCTCTACAAGGAGTACTACACCTCTGGTTCATGGAATCCCGACTCCTCGAAGCAGGGCTATGACAACTCTGTTGCGCCTCCTAACGTGAACGTCCTGCTGCGTCTCGACTCTGAAATCGGCAAGAGCTACTTTGCACTGCCTATGTCGTCTGAGGACGTACTCTACAATCCCAACCTGGGCTCTAACGTAGAAGGTATCCACGTCAACGTACGCGAAACCTATAGTTACTAATCGTCTAAAGAATCTGTTATTATGAACAAGATGAAACAATATACGAAAGGATTGCTCTTTGCGTCGTTAGCACTGGCAGGCATCACGCTGTCATCATGCAAAGACCAGCCTGACAAATACGAAGTGGCTGACGGAACACCTACCGTCAACTATATCCGCAGCCTCTCGTCAGAGGTACAAAACTACAACGATGCCTCGGATATGCACTATACCAACGGAGAACTGGTGCTGGAGGCTTCGCCCCAGAGCACGCTGGCACTCATCGGTAGCAACCTGCGCAGTGTCTACGAGCTGTACTTCAACGACCGCAAGGCCGTGCTGAACACAAGCTACATCACTGACAATACGCTCATCGTCGACGTGCCTAAGGATGTGCCCATCATGGTGACCGACAAGATCTATATGGTTACGCAGTCGAAAGACACCGTTACCTACGACTTCCACGTCGTCATTCCGGCACCCGTCGTCACAAGCATGTCGTGCGAATATGCCAAGGTTGGCGAGCGCGTAACCATCACCGGCAGCTATATGGTGAACGACGCCGGTGTACCCCTGGAGGTGTATTTCACCGGTGCTGACGGTCAGGACATCCCTGCAACCATCAACAGCATTTCCGACGACTTCACGTCTGTGGAGGTAACGATTCCTGAGGGTGCCGCCGAGGGTCCTGTCACCATGACATCCATCTATGGCACCGCCCATTCGTCGTTCTATTATCAGGACCACCGCGGTATGCTGTTCGACTTCGACAACGGCCGTACACAGCAGGGCTGGCACGCTCGTACCATCACGTCCAGCGACTGGTCTATCTCCGGCAACTACCTCGTCTTGGGTGAAGGTGCCACGATGAGCGCTGACGGCGGATGGGACGACGGCAACAACTCGTTCGAATACTGGTGCGGCGACTGGAACACTCCTCAGGAATATCCCAGCCCGCAGGGTGTCCGCCTGTTCGATGTCGTCGACTTCTCGGCTGCCGAGACCCTGAACCTGAAGTTTGAGATGTGCATCCCTGCCAGCAACGCCTGGGCAGCCGGTGCCATGCAGATCATCTTCGCGCCCACCAACTACGTGACGCTTGGAGGTGGCACTCCCGACATCTATGGTGACGCCGTGACAGGTGCCAACAACATCTTCTTCCGCTGTCCGGGACAGAGCGACTGGGATAGCAGCGATTACTTCTCGAAGATGAATCCTCTGCCGCGCGCCCTCTACCGTCCCTGGACGGCTACGGGTTCCTTCGACACGAGTGACCAGTGGATTACGGTGACACTGCCTATTGCCTCGAGCTTCGTCTACAGCTTCGACGGTTCTGGCCTGCCATTCAGTCTGCAGGAGAAAGACTTTGCCAGCCTCACCATCTTCATCGTTGGTGGCGGCATCAGCGGCACAGAGTGCAATCCTTACATCATGATTGACAATATCCGTGCGGTACCTAATAAATAAAATGTAAAAATTATAAAATTAAAGAATTAAAGTTATGAAGAACTTTAAGCATATATACACCCTGTTGGTGATGGCCCTCGTAGGGCTGTCGCTGGCGGCGTGCAGCAACGACGACCTGGACACCAACCAGTATAAGGGCGGGTTCAGTCTGAACGCATACGGCCCCAATCCCGTCATGCGTGGCGGTACACTGCGCTTCGTGGGTAGCAACCTCGACCAGGTTGCCAGCATCCAGATTCCTGGTGTTCCGGCTATCACCAACTACGACGTGGTCAAGTCTGGTGTTCCCAGCGAGATTCGCGTGGAAGTACCCAAGGATGGTCCTACGGAAGGATATGTCACCCTGACGTCCAAGACCAACGAGATCATCCAGACGCTCAGTGAGCTCACCTATACCGAGCCCATCGAGTTTGAGAGCTTTTCGCCCGAGGCAGCCATGCCCGGCGATATCGTTACCATCAAGGGCGACTACCTGAACCTCATCTATTCGCTGGCATTTGCCGATAAGGTAATCATCGGCGAGAATGAGTTCCTCAAGCACGACCGCTATACCATTGAGGTTCGCGTTCCCGAGGAGGCCAAGACGGGTAAGATTGAGCTCTACACTGCCGACCTGACCGTATCGTCAGCCGAGGAGCTGGACTACCAGATCATCCCGTCGGAGAAGGCCATCGAGATTGGTACCCCGACCATTACCAGCATCATCGGTCGTAACACGGCAGAGGCACTGGGCAACATCACCGCCAAGGCCGGTGAGGAGATTAAGATTACCGGTAGCTACTTCAACATGGTTGACGACGTGCTCATTAGCGGTGTCAGTGCTGATGACCTGATGATGGCTGAGGACGGCAGCGCCCTGAAGTTCACGCTGCCTGAAGAGTCTCCTGACGGCGACATCATCATCGTCTGCAAGTCGGGCGTAGAGGTACCTGTCGGTACGCTGACCACCGTGAAGCCTACCAACTGTGTGGCTACTCCGAAACCCGTGAAAGCCGGTCAGCCGCTGACCATCAACGGTAATGACATGGACCTCGTCGTCGACATCATCTTTGCCGATGCCGACGGTGAATACACCATCAACAACAACCAGAACATCATCAACACCAAGGACGCATACGCCGTGACGGTTCCTGAGGAAGCTACCGAGGGCACCCTCAAACTGATGATGGCCAATAGTCAGCTCATCGACGTGGCCTTCACGCTGGTGAAGCCTACAGTCACGGGCTACGACGTCAATCCTGTCAGTGCCGGTTCTCAGCTGGAGGTCACTGGTACCGACCTTGACCTCGTGAAGTATGTCACCTTTGGTGATGCCGCAAACGACGACGACAAGTTTGCGTACAGCGACGACGGCAAGACCATCATCGTGACAGTTCCCATGGCTGGTACAAGCGGCAAGCCTCAGTTCTATCTGGGCAACGGCACCTTCGTCGAAGGTCCTGAGCTGTCCATCAACGAGGCTGTCTTCTGCTACATCACCGACAAGATTTGGGAGACGCAGGAGATTGAGCTGGTGGCTGGTGGCGACATGAAGGTTCCCGTGGCCAATGGCGACAAGCTGACGGGTGTACAGATCAAGGGTACTGACTGCCAGTACGTCCTGGTCAATGGCAAGACCGAGCTCATTATCGGCATTCCCGACAATGCCGGCAAGGACAGCGAGCTGAAGCTCATCTCGTCGAACGGCGAAATCAGCTATACCGTCGACTTCACACCGAATACCGAGGTCACCACCGTTTTGTGGACCGGTGCCGTCGATTTGGGCTCTTGGTCGCTCAACTGGCAGATTGGCGACGGTTCCTTCGGAGCCAGCAATCCTAACATGTTCAAGGACATGGATCTGCAGGTCGGAGACGTCATCCGCGTCTACATCACACCGTATAACGACTGGTGGAACTGTAAGATCTACAACGGTCACTGGGCAGAGCAGCCCGAGGCTGGCGTAGCTGCCGGCATCGGAGCAACCTGCGAAATCAATCCCAGCAACTACAATCCCGAAGAGCACGGAGGATGCATTGAGTTCACGGCTACGCCCGAACTCGTAGAGCAACTCACGACGCTCACCGACTGGGGCTACTGCTGGATTTGGATGGGCGAAGGCGTCGTCATCACCAAGATTGCCGTCACCCACTATATCAGTGCCGAGACGACTGTCTGGGAAGGCGAAGCCGTTGCCGACAACTGGGGTGGCCAGCCTTATATCCTCAGCGACGGTGGTACTGAACTGCTGGCTGCCGGCATGAAGGTTGGCTCGCTCATCCGCGTCTATATCACTGCCACCGATGCTGCCTGGAACTGCCAGCTGGTCGATGGCCACTGGAGTCCGAACACGCCATTCCCCGGTTGCGACTACAACAACGGAAACTGGGATCTGTCAGCCCACAACGGAGCGCTTGAACTCTTAGTTACAGACTACGTTTACGAACACATCACCTCCTCTCAGGGCTGGGGCGGTTCATTCCTGCTCAATGGAGACAATGTAATTTGTACAAAAGTTACTATTGAATAATCAAATACGATAAGCATTATGAAACTGAATAAGATCATCAATACATTGTCGATTGCAGCTGTGGCGCTATTTGCCACAGCCTGCAACGACACGGATGCGCAATACACCATTACCGAAGTGGGGGCTCCTGAGTTCACTGTCTCAGACCCGTCGCTGGATGACATATTGCTCTTTGGCGAAAGGACCATCAGAGTCGCGTTTGACAAGAAGATAGGCTTTGCCACCAAGAACACCTCGCTCATTACGCTCAACGGCGTTCCAGTGAAGAAAGCCGTTGTCTATGGTGCCGACTCCATACTTACCGTCGTTGCCGACGTCAACTTCGACAGGGTTCAGACCCTCCACATCCCCGCCGGTCTCATCATCGGCCCGCAACACAAAGCTTACGATAAGGACCTTGACCTCACGTGGGAAATCAAGGACCTGCCCGACAACGAAGCCACCCAGATGACCAAGAAGCTGGGCTGGGGCTGGAACCTCGGTAACCACTTCGACACCAGCGACCTCACATGGGGCTACTGGGACGGCGCCACGCCAACGGCAGCACTCTTCCAGCGCCTGGCGTCCTACGGTGCCAAGACCGTGCGTATTCCTGCTACGTGGACTTGCCACATGGATGCCACGAACACCATCGCCCAGTCCTATCTCGACGAGGTCGGTGACGTTGTCTCTATGGCCATCGACGCTGGACTGAATGTCATTCTCAACACCCACCACGACTCGTATGAGACTGACCTCGGCTATGCTGCCAGCAATCCGGGAGAAGCCCAGCTGGACTCTGCGCTTATCGTTGATTTGTGGACACAGGTCGCTGAGTATTTCAAGAACTACAACGACCAGCTCATTTTCGAGGTCTTCAATGAGATTCATGCCGGCGACATCTGGAACTCAAGCACCGATGCCGAGACCGACCTGCTGAACAAGTGGAACCAGTATGCCGTTAATGCCATCCGTGCCACCAAAGGCAACAATGCCACCCGTTGGATTGGTGTTTCCCACTATGCCGCCAACATCGACTTGACCATTGACAAGCTCGTGCTGCCCACCGATGCTGCCAACCGCATCATGGTAGGCGTCCACTGCTACGACCCCTACAACTTCTGTCTCGCTCCTGAGTCGTCAGGCGTCGACAGCTGGGGGCACAACGCCAATCCGCTGTCGTCGGTAGCAGGCATGAACGAGGACTACATCCTGCCACAGCTCTACAAGCTGCGCAAGGCATACATCGAGAAGGGCATCCCCTGCTATCTCGGTGAGTACGGCTGCGTCTGGCAGACCACCGATGGTGCCAATGCCTTCCGCAAGTACTATCTCGAGTTCTTCTGCCGCTCTGCATGGACAGCCGGTATTCCTATGATGGTTTGGGACAACTCCGGCAACGATGTCAGCAAGGGTGGCAACGAAGCCAACTACTACATCAATCACAACAACGGAGAGTTTGTTGTCGACGGTGCCGAGATCATTCCTATGATGATCCGTGCCTGCACCGACCCCGACAGCAACTACTGGTTCGACGAAATCTGGGAACACTCCCCCGCACCCGCAGATTGATGAAAAATATTCTAACCATCCTTGCCGCCGCCTTGGCCCTTGCCTCGTGCGGCGGCAATCATCAGAAAGCCGACGACCCGCTGGCCGACAGCGGGCGCACCCAGCGCACCGAACACCTGCTGGCTAACCTCCGTGCACTGGGCGACAGCAGCGTCTACCTCTTCGGACAGCACGACGCCACCGTCTATGGCATTGGCTGGGAGGCCGACTATACCGCCGACTCCACCGTCCATCAGCGTTCCGACGTCCATAGCGTCTGCAACGACCACCCCGCCCTGCTCTCCTTCGACCTCGGACACATCGAGCTCGGCGACTCCGTCAATCTCGACGGCGTACCCTTCCGGCGCATCCGCCAGGAAGCCATCGCCCATTACGACCGCGGCGGCATGGTCACCCTCAGCTGGCACCTCGACAATCCCCTCAGTGGCGGCACCTCCTGGGTGGCCGACTCCCTTAAGGCAACCGAGTCGCAAACCGTTTCCGCCGTTCTGGATGGCGGCTCCAAGCACGAGGTGTTCCTATCCTGGCTCGACCGCGTAGCCGATTTCCTCAATTCGCTGGAGACACCCTACGGCGTCCGCGTTCCCGTTCTCTTCCGACCCTGGCACGAACATACCGGCTCGTGGTTCTGGTGGGGACAGGACCACTGCACTGCCGAACAGTACAAAGCCCTCTGGCGACTCACCGCCGACCGCCTTCGCGAGCGTGGCGTCATCAATGCCCTCTACGCCTACTCCCCCGGCACCGAGACCGACGGCGACGAAGCGCGCTACCTTGAGCGCTATCCCGGCGACGACATCATCGACCTCATGGGCCTCGACTGCTACTGCTGGGCGCCCGATGCCGACACCGTCCGCATTGCCGACTATGCCGCACAGCTCGACCGCAACCTCGCGATGGTCTGCGCCGTCGCCAAGCAACACGGGAAGGCCGCTGCACTCACCGAGACCGGCTACGAGTGCCTGAAGACCCCCGACTGGTGGACTCACACCCTCGCGCCCGTCCTCGAGCGTCACCCCATCAGCTATGTCCTCGTCTGGCGCAACGCTCATAACCGTCCGAACCATTTCTTCGGTCCCTACCCCGGTCAGCAGTCCGCCTCCGACTTCGTCCGTTTCTACAACGACCCCCGTACCCTCTTCCTCCGCGACGTCAACGCCCTCTACGCGGAGTGACCCCGTTAACCCGGGGAACACTCCGCGCTTTGGCGCAGACGCCCTAAAAAAGAGAAAAAGAGAAAAAGAGAAATTCTCGAAAAATTCTTTATTTAAAGGCATTCCGAGAAAATGTAATATAAAAAAAGAATCCACGACGTGTAAAAAATGCCGTGGATTCTTACTGTTTTTCGCGCTATTTTGATATAAATAACGCTCGTTTTTCGAAATCTTTGAATAAAATTCATACTGCAAAAAATAATAGTTTAACTTTGACAGGTGATAACTCGTAGGTTACTTCGGGGTAACTCTCAGACTTTTCTTTCATAGTCTGTGATTTTAGTTGTTTTTAATAAAATATGTTTTTTATGAATCTCCCAAGCACTTAAATACGCGTAGTAATCGAAATCTGTATTAAAATAAACGTGAAGCGCCGTTATCAGATTTTTATAATACGTAAATGCTTCGTTGTCTAATTCGGAGAATAGGGAAATGCGCTTCCCTATCCTCTGAATCATGAATTTCTCGCAGAATTGCACAACCTTCTTATAATTCCAATTGTACAGCTCTCCAATTACCAGGTACAAGTCCACATATCCTTTCGGTGCAACTTCGTAGCACTTATCCATCACGTAGACATAGCAGTCTATGAGGTTAGCGAATACGAACCCTGTCCCGTCAGCTTGCGGCAACCACAAGGGATTGACCCTTTTTATAATGGACTCTACAAATGTTTTACTTGCCTCCATCTTTCTTGATTTTTCGATAGCGTTTTCTTTTTTCTATCACCTCAATGTGCTTGCCTTTCTTCCATTGCCAAATGATGTGGTCCAGTTTTGTCTTGATACCCTCGCGCTTACAAATGACGTAGAGGTCATCAATTGAAAACTCGTCTTTCAGTTGGGCAAACACGTTACGCTGTGACATGTTGACATTATTTACACCGTCGATGATCTCGTTGTACTTTGCTCCCCATAGTTGCAAAGTACTTTCAAGGTCCTGGTGCATCCACCAATCCACGAAGCGTATAATGACCTCACGCTCCTTCTTACCCACTTTGGGGTAGAGGGTCGTACACAACAGGGCAAGCCGGAAACCACGCACACCGACGCGGCGGCGGAACGTGTCACGCGCTTTGTCGTAGGCAAGAGCCGCCTGCTCACATTGTTCCTTCTGGAACTTGTCAATCGTCGTCATGATCCACGACAAGTCCACCGCCTGTTTTTCGCGGAACCTAAATTCCCATTTTACCTCTTTCTCGAAGTCGTCATCCGACATGAGGCGAGCCGACTCTATATCCACCGTACAGGGTTCCTCGTAGGTGTTGTCGTCGCACCGCTGGCAGTAGTTCTTGATAACCTTCAATCCCTTTTCGGGAATAGGCTTCCAAGGCACTGCCAATTGGAATTCCTGATTTTCAATGGAGGTGAAGCAACAGCGCGTTACAAGACCATTCTCCACGTTCTTGAAGTAGCTGTTTATCTGCGCTATCGTACCCGTGATGAGCACATTCCAGTACAGGCGTACTTTTCCGCGGAAGGTGCTGGCACTCTTGAACTGTTGGCCGTATTCGCCATTGTCCCACGCTTCGCGTATCATGTCGCTTTTGTTGCCGCCTGCGGCACGCTCACCCTTCGCCCATTCGTCCATCTCGGCAGCGTAGGTGAACATATGCGCTCCGTGGTTCTCCTGCTGCTTCGACAGGAACTCCGCTTCAGAGTTCTTGGCCGGTATCACGCGGAGCGACGTGTGCGGTACGTCGGGCGACTTCTCGTTTGCACCTTTCTTGTTGATGAAGCGAAGGTAGATGTTCTCGCGTATCGACTGCACCTCGTCGCGAATCTTCACCATATACATCAGCTTTTCTAAGAGCCTTTCCACGAAGCCCTTACCAGTGCCGGGAGGCGCATAGATGATAGAGAAGAACGAACACGTGTGCCATCGGTCGTCGTAGGGATATTTGGCCTTGACGTACGTCGACAGGAAACCCAGTATGGCCATCAGCGCATTGATGACCGACAAGCGGAAGTCTTTCGGTGCCGACTTCACGAACTCACGGAACACGGGCGGCAGCGCCGGCATGTCGTCGTCGCCCTTTGCATCCTCCGACATCATGTACTGCTTCAGCGCGTTCGCTTCGTCCTCACGGGGGACGTAGAATCCGTTGTTCTTCAGAAAGAAAAAGAACTCGCGGTCAATCCTTGAAAGCGTGTTGGCCTTCGTGATGCTCACTATCTGACCCCAGCATTCCTCGTCGGTATGACCGAACTTCGGCAGGATGGCAAAGAGCCACCGTTTGTTGTTCGAGGTGATGTTGCGGAAGTACTTGATCATTTCGTTATAGTAGTTATGTACTTCGCCCGCGTCGGGGGTTCCGCGCATCTCTACCCACTTGTTGACGATGGTGATCAGCGGAGTGCCGCGGAACTCCATCTGTTCGTACTTCTTTACTTCCTCTTCGGTGAGTTCAGGTACATTCGCACTAACCGACCGCGATGCTTTCTGCTTTTGGCCTTTCGAACCTCCTTTTTCTTCCAATGCTTCATCGCCAGTTTCGGACACGGTTTCTTTAAAATCTGGGTTAACAAGGCTTGAACCAAACTCAGGCTCTGTCTCCATGAGTAGCCGTGCACTTTCGAACAGTATCTCGCTATACTTAAAAGCAAACGAAACGCGCGAAAAGTCTTTGACTTGTGTGTCATAATCTCCAAATTCTTGAAAGTTAAAAATGTCGTTTACTGCGGCCATGTTCTCTTCGATCGTGGGCAAGCCCTGCGACTTGAAGATGATGTGGATGCCACCGCTGGGGCTGATGTGCGCCAAGATGACGTTTTCCACAATCCAGTCCCAATCGACTTTCATACACATCGTGTCCCAAGCGTGATGGCAAGCGGCCACGGGAATATGGTCAATGTCAATCATAAACAGCTGCGTAGGGATCATGGCGTCCTTGGCTCTGCCTCGGACGCTACGACCGACAAAGTTGATAGAGGGAAGGGCAGTCTTCAGCTCCTTGTTCTTGCATCCACCAGCGCGGTAGTCATCAATGCGCTGATTCCAGTTTTCGTTCTTGAGGATATTCTTGACAATATCACTCCATTCCATCGGCTCGGGGTATGTGCCAGGCTTCAAGACCCCTTCGACCGGCTTCGCAAAATATACATCAAATTTCATACTTCATGAATGCTGCTATCAGTTTGTTCACTGCGCCTGTGAGGGCTTTGATGTATGCCGGAGCGCCACCCTCCTGCTTCGGCAGGCGGATGTACACCTGCACGAAGTTCTTGGTCTCGCTGAGGGCATAGTCCTCTTCCTCGCAGATCTTCTTGACTCGGCCGGCTCTAGAACCCACTGCGGCAGGACGGAAGTGAATCTCCATATAGTCATTGACCCATGCGTAGCCCTTATACTCCTTACCGACTACCATGTCCTGTTTCTTTAGCGGCTCTTTCATCATCTCTTTCTTTTAGTCTTCAACAACAGTGGCGCCTAATTCGTTTACTGCATAGGCAGCTATTTCCGCATGACGCTTGCACGCCGGACGGCGGAAATAGCATATTTCAGATAGCGTAGATGGCGTAATGCCAAATTTAGCCACGAGATGTTTACGCTGCTCCGTTGATAACTTCAATTTAGGCATATCATCAATAAGCAAGCTGAACGAAATCAACAATACGCACACGCTGGAAGTAACGAGTTACATTGTCCTTTACGGATTCCTGCGTTTCAAACGAGAGATTCACCAAAGCCGGAGTGTCGGGCTTTAGGTTCATGTCGCCAATGGTCTTGGCCAAATCGTCGTTCGCTTCGGCTACGAAGCTTTCACGACCATTCTTCATCACTAACTGGATGGACCTGATGAGTTTTGTCTCACCAGTGCGGCTGTTCGTCCAAGGATTCTCGGAGTACTGGCCAGCCACCTTTACAAAAACTTTTTCTACCATAATGAGTAAAGTATTTAAATTGTTAAACTACCATGAAGTCGCGAACGACTTCTTTCAAAATCTGAATTTTCTTTGTTTTCATAAAACGATAAATTGATTTTTTCGACTGCGAAGAACAGTGCAAGTGCGAATGCAATCGAGCTCGCTCGAATTGCTGAGCCGCAGCCTGTTCTCTCAAATTTATTTGCAAAATTAAGAAGTGTTTTTATGCTTTTCATCGTAATACATGCAAAAAAAATCCCCTTACTCTACTAAAGTAAGAGGAAGTAAGCTAAAGTAAGAAAAAGTAAGATTTTTGGGTAAGGGAAAGTAAGAAGGAGTAAGAACGCCTTATGCCTTATATGGCATGGTGTCACCTAATTCTTGACCTATATTGACACAGGTTTCTTTATCATTTTGGAATCGTTCATCCCAACCCTTATATCCCCCTTCCTTTGGCAGACTGGTATATTTGTCTTTTATACAATTGACTATAGCTGTAATCTCATCATCGTTTGCTGCTTTCAGTATACCCCAAGCCGCAAGTGCCTTCGCAAAAGCTTTATGCGCATTTCTCTTATACAACAGGCCATGATAATAGAGTGTAATCTCTATCAAGGCCAAATCAGCTTGCGAAACACAATACTGTTTTACTATCGTTCCGACCTTCCCTTTCACGTAACCGCTCATAAACTTAAAGCATTTGCCCACTACCGCTAATGCATCATCATCATCTTGATCATCATCATTTGTGTCTTTTCCCACCTCTACCTCCGTATGTGGCATTTTTGAAGGCACATCATTCACCTGTCCAGTATGCTCAGGTTTTATTTCATCTACCTGTTGTATCGGAGATAAATTCACCGTTGCTCCAGGCATTGCAAACACACAACCACTAATGGGGCCTGTAAACACCTGACAATTCTCATTAGTCTGGTATACCGTTGGGTCCTCTAATTCCAGTTTCTTCTTTTCATTCTTCATTGTCCGATCCTCCACCATTGAACTCTGATTCTGTTATACTACCTGTAAATACTTGACTATTGATGTTTTTCTGAATATATTTCTTAGTCACCTGCTTCACCACTTTCTTGTCTTTACCCTGAAGCCAATCATCTAATTCCTTATCTGCATCCGGACGTCCGAGAGCATCCATCAATTTCCTGATTTCCTCAACAGTCTTTTTGTCTCGTTTTAAATTATGCTTGACCTTTTTTACAAACCTTGCAACGAAGTCGTCCTCTGTCTTAACTGATTTTAGACGCGCATTCTCTTCCTCCAACTCCTTGATGCGCTTATCGCGACTTGCGATTTCTTCTTGATAAGATACGAGTTCCCAACAACCTTTTTTCCCCTTGCTTTGACGGAAATACTTCGGGTTTCGCTGGAGCGTAGTACGGATAGTGGCTTTCTTATCACTATCAGGTTTGAATTCTGCCATTTTAATCACATGAGGGTAGATATCTGTTAGTTTAGCTCTGCCCCCATAATGTTCTAACACTTTGATGATTGCTTCTTTCTGTGTCATACTTTTAATTTCTTATTTTCGATGCGCAAAGATACTAATTTTCGGCATCATTGCCTCAATACAGCATCGTTGGAGCATCATTATTGATGCTATTTAACATTTTCAATCCTTTTATCGTTGGTTGTCTCCTAAAAAAGTAGTACCTTTGCACCTAAATGTACAATTGGGTATGAAAAGGTCAAGAATGTACTATATATGGTGCGACGAAAGCGACAAGGAAGGCGAGTTCTACTCGAACTTCTATGGAGGTATTCTTATTGAGTCTAAAGACTTGAAGCGCGTACTAAACAAAATGGAGCAAAAAATAACTGAGTTAGATATTACAGAAGAAATCAAGTGGCAAAAGGTAAACCAGCACTTTTTCGAAAAATACATGGCACTTGTGGATTTTATCTTCGACCTTCTGGAAGAGGGTCTCATCAAAATCAGGATCTTCTTCCGCCACAACCAATACGTTCCCAAATATCTGACCCGTGAACAAATGAGGAAAGAGTATTCGATGCTCTACTATCAATTCATCAAACACGCTTTCGGTTTCCAGTATAGCAATGACAGTGGCCATCCCGTCTCGTTGCACATTGCTTTGGATGAATTGCCCATCAGTGAATCAGAGAAGAAGGAGTTTAAGGATTTCTTGTACGGATTGCGGAATGACCAGAATTACGAGGCCGCTAATATCAAGATAAAGAAAGAAGATATCCTTGAAGTAGATTCTAAGAAGAACCTTCCACTTCAAATACTTGACTTGGTGCTAGGTGCTATATGCTTCAGACTTAATGACAAGCATAAGTTGAAATCTGAAGGGGCTAAGCGTCGAGGAAAGAGAACGATTCTGAAAGAGAAATTATACAAACATCTCTATTTCAGAATCAGTCAAATTAGGCGCGGATTTAACGTTGGCACGTCAACGGGATTCTCTGCACCCATTGAAATATGGACAATGCCATATCGGCATTGGAGTTTTGTACCGAAGATGGTGGAGGTGGACCATCGAAGAACGAAGAAG
>JAEEGL011537811.1_pt1 | contig 16087 bp, 15 predicted proteins | sample 9134231 | NCBI WGS metagenome assembly JAEEGL01 (sample SAMN16246548, study PRJNA631951) | gut metagenome | biome: gut microbiome; feature: rumen; material: fiber-attached | host: Bos | place: Iran: Karaj | collected 2018-10
AAAGATGAAAGAAGGTATTCATCCTAATTACGAACTTACAAAAATTACATGCGTATGTGGCAATGTAATCGAGACTCGTTCAACAGTAAAGAACATCAATGTTGAAATTTGCTCTGCCTGCCATCCTTTCTTTACAGGAAAGCAGAAACTTGTTGATACTGCAGGTCGTATCGAGCGTTTCAACAAGCGCTACAATATCAAGCAGTAATTCTGTTTGTTTTGCGAGAATTGATGCAGCTCCTGGAAGGGAGCTGTTTTTTTTGCCCTGATGAATTGAGCGCTTGTATGTATGTTTTTTTACAAAATACAATATTTTTTCTTTGAATTGTGTCACTTTTCACATGACAATCTTAAGTTTTTAGAGATTTTCTTTATTCATTACTTGTAAAAATAAATGTTTGGTTGTATTCTAGAAATGGAGGCTTTATGGCAGTAGGTGATTCCCAATTCCAGCTGGTAACTTTCCAGTTAGGTGAAGAGTTGTACGGTGTTGACATTATGGATGTTAAAGAAATCGTTAAGATTCAGAATGTACGTCCCATTCCAAACGCCCCTTATTATGTAGAAGGAATTTTTAATTTACGCAGTGAGATAATTCCCGTAATCAGTCTTCATAAACGATTCAGGATTACACAGGTATCGCATGATGAAGAAGACGACGATGAGTCGCAGGGCGGATTTATTATCCTGAATATTGACGGTATAAAGATTGGTATAATAATCGACCGTATTGCACGTGTCGTACCTGTCCGCGCGGAAGAGGTTAAACCACCGCCACAGATGCTCAGTGGAATTGGAACTGAGTATATTCATGGCGTAATCCATCAGGAGGCGGGAGGTTATCTGATCGTGCTTGATATAAGACGTCTGTTTAATCCAAAGGATTTGCAGAAGCTTATTGGTGCAGACAGATAGACATGAGTATTCAGACATATAGTTCAACAATCCGCAGAAAAGAAATGGACGCGGTTCTTACCTGTATGGTAGATGAGAAGACTGGTCCCGGAGAGTTAAATATGCGTCTGGTTCAGCAAGTCAGGGATTATTTCAAAGTGGCAGGAGCTGTCGCGTTGCGCAGCCCTGCTCTTGCTTTAAAATATGCACTGGCAGCACTGGGAACGGAAAAGGGTTGCGGTATAATGGTTTCAGCTCTTGCTCCTGACTGGCAGTATTCTGCCGTCCTTGATGCCGGTTACACGCCTGTTATCCTTGATATTGATGAAGAGACTCTGCTCGTTACTGAAGATGTCGTTCGTGACGGAATAAAAAAAGGCGGACGAGTTCTTCTTTTTCATGAGACATCTGGATTTCTCCCTGATTTTTCTGCTTTTCTTGAAATTGGTATTCCTGTAATCGAGGATATTTCTCAAAGCGCAGGTGCTTCCGAGGACGACAAAAAGGCCGGTTCTTTCGGTATATTCTCAATTTTGGGATTGGAGCAAAACGATATTCTTACGGCGGGTGGAGGAGCTGTTCTCATAGCCCCACAAGCGCGTGAGTGGACGGTTCTAAAAAGCATTGCCGATGATCTTCCTTCAACGGATAAATTGCCTGACATTAATGCTGCGCTTGCGTTTATTCAGCTTAAGGAACTGGACAGGAACGAGCTCATAAGAAAAGAGATGCGCGAGGCCTATTGCCGTTCTTTGATGCAAGGTAGATACAAGACGATAAATGAGAAAATCGACAATGCGGTAAGCGCAGTATATTCGTTCCCAGTTGTTCTTGCTGGTGACATAAAAGATGTCGTGGACTATGCGCTGCGCAAGGATATTGAGACTTCTGAAGCATTTAAAGACAGCATTGTATATTGCAGGAGAAAATCGGAAGAAGCCGATGTTTCGTCTTGTATAAAAGCAATGTCGTTATCGTTGCGCTGCCTGAATTTTCCGCTTTATCCTCGTTTGGGGAACGCTCAGTCGGCGAAAATTGCAAAGGTTCTTTCGACGTTGCCCTGAGCCGACGGAGACAACCGCAGGTAAAAAATGAGAAAGTGCATAATCGTAATCAATAAATTCAGGGAGACTGCTTTTAAAATTGCGGACGACATCGCTTCCTTTTTGGAAAAGAACGAAGTTGCTGTCTCGCGTACAGTTTTTGGCAGTCAACAAGAAAACTGCGATTTTTCTTCTTTTGATTTTGCGATAACACTCGGAGGAGATGGGACTGTTCTTTATGCAGCCCGAAAATGTGCTCCTCTCGGCATTCCTGTTTTTCCAGTAAACCTTGGTGAGTTCGGCTTTATAGCCGGGATAAATCCGTCGGACTGGGAGACCCCTATGAGCGATTTCCTTGCTGGAAAGCTTCGCCTTGACAGCCGGATGATGCTTGTTACTGATGTAGTAAGAAACGGAAAAACAGTATATACTTCATCATCATTGAACGATGCGGTCATGAAAATTGCTGGTTCTGCGAAGCTTGCAGAGCTTGATGTAATCTGTAACGGATATTCTTTGGGGCGGTTCCGCTCCGACGGCATAATTACAGCGACCCCTACCGGCTCAACTGCGTACTCTGCCGCAGCCGGCGGTCCCATCGCAGACCCTTTGCTTGATGTAATTGTTTTCAGTCCAATTTGTCCATTCTCGCTTTCAAACAGGCCTTTGGTCCTGAGCGGAGACAGTATTCTTGAAGTGACCGTAAAAGATTCTCGCGGGGCGGACATACTTCTTACGTGCGATGGGCAGGAGTCTTTCATGCTGAAAACGGAAGACGTAGTTGTTATACGCCGTAATTCGAAAGAGGTTCAGCTCGCCGGCTGCGGCAAAAACGAGTTCTATGATGCGTTGCGTTCAAAATTAAACTGGTCAGGAGGCCCCCATGCTTGAGGATCTTGCTATAAAGAATTTTGCTCTTATAGATGAAGTCTCGCTTGATTTTTCAGATGGTTTCACTGTTTTTAGCGGAGAAACTGGAGCTGGTAAGTCAATTCTCATCGGGGCAATGACTTTCCTTTTGGGAGGCAAGGGCGGTCTTGAGGTTATACGTGCAGGCTCTCATGAAGCAAGCGTTTCAGGGACGATTCGTATTGCAAATGAATGCAAAGCTGCGTATGAATGGCTTGATGAGCATGGTATAGAGCCGGAGAATGAAAGAGTATTACTTCGCCGTGTAATTAAAGATACTGGAAAGACTTCCGCATGGATTCAGGGAACTCCTGTAACGAAAAACGACCTTGCCGACTTCACATCCTTTCTTGTTGATATTCATGGTCAGCACGAGCACCAGTCGCTTATGTATCCGGCTTCTCACCGTGTTTTCCTCGATTCCTACGCCGGTCTTAACGAACAGGTAGCAGCTTTTTCGGAGTTGTATTCGCAGCTTGTTGAAAAGCGTAACTTGCTTAAAGATATTAATACATCAGGTGCTGAATGGGAGCAGAAAATGGACATGCTCCAGTTTGCTGTAGAAGAAATAACGCAAGCTGCGCTTCATCCCGGCGAGGACGAGGAGCTTGATGCCGAAGAAAAACGGCTTGCACAGTACGAAAAGCTTTTTTCTGATGTTGATGAAGTTGACTCAATCCTTTCCGGGGGCGAGAATATCGTTTCTGTGTTGAAAAAAGCTCGATCCACGGTTTCCCATGCTGCAGGAATCGACAGTTCTCTTGAAAAACTTTCTGAACGGCTTGAAAACGCGTTTTACGAGCTTTCCGATATTTCCGAAGAACTGAAATCATATAAGAATTCTCTGGTGTTCGACCCTGTTCGCCTTGATGAGGTTCAGGAACGATCCGCACTAATATTCAGGCTAAAGAAAAAATATGCAGCAAGTCAGGCTTCACCCGTCGCAGATGTGATAAAATATTGCGAAGATGCGCAGAATGAGCTTGATAAAATGCAGAGTAGCCGTATAGATTCCGGTACGCTTTCAGAAGAGATTAAAGTGCTGGAGCGTTCCGTTCTTGCGGAGGCTTCTAAAATATCAGCAGCACGCAATGAAAAGGCGCTGAAGTTCTCTGCTGATGTTATGGCTGTTCTGTCCAATCTGGGGATGTCGAATACTGTTTTCAAAGTAAACGTTGCGAAAAAGCCCGGCGACACTGATGTCCAGCGGTGCGGACCTTATGGATTCGATGATATAGAGTTCCTCATCAGTGCGAATCCGGGTTCTCCGCTTAAACCGCTTGCGAAAATCGCGTCCGGTGGTGAGCTTTCGCGAGTCATGCTGGCGTTGAAGACTGTTCTTTCTGCATCTGATACAACGGAAACTCTCGTTTTCGATGAGATAGACACTGGTATCGGTGGCGAAATTGCCGTCGCAGTGGGGCATCATCTTAGGAATTTATCGCAGAATCATCAGATTTTGTGCATAACACATCTTGCGAGTATTGCCGTTTGTGCCGATAATCAAATTAAGATTGAGAAAATCGTCAGCGATGGCAATACATCGACAAATGTTCATTATATAGAAGGAAATGAGCGTGTGTCCGAAATTGCGCGTATGCTATCCGGTGACGCTGTGAGTGAAGCCTCTCTTTTGCATGCTTCTTCGTTGCTAGAGGAGAATCAGCGGCTACGTAAGAGTCTTGGGAATTAAAACCTCGGTAGGTAAAAAGTCGTTGATTGATGTTAGATTAATGTAACCATTTACGGGGGAAACTTTTCTATGGCAAAAATTACAGATGAGAGCAGGGAAGACTTTTTTGTGAAGATGCAGCCTTACAAGGAACTTGTACAGCAGGCGTTTGACAAGGAAAAAGAAATTCTCGCCCTTATAGCTAAAGACAATACAGGTGTCGGATATAAAAAACTTCTTCTTGCTGAACAGATGATTTATATATCTACGCTCTACCTTATCATTAATAATCTTTCTGTTACTCTTCTTGATGCAAAGAATACCGATGCCCTCAACGACAGCCGCAAAACGCTTTACAAGGCTATCATCTATCTGGAGGAGATTGTTACCGACACAATAGACGCACCGTACGCTGATTACGAGGACAAGCTTGCGGAGATTAGCAATACGCCTCTTGAAAAGCGTTATTATATAGTAAGAAAATTAGGGCTTGCCATCCGTCTCGTAATAGATGCTTATGGAGACAATACTAAATGGAAGTGGTCTTTCGTCGAGCTGGAAGGTCGTTTCGCGACAGTTGCAAAGAACATGTTCGATATGAAAGAAGGGATGAAAGTTTATTTTGACCCGCGCTCGCCAGATTTTGACACCACTGTTTATTACGTGCGCCTTATAAAAAAACTTTTTGATAAATCCGCGACTGGTTACCGCGATAAATACGAGCTTTCTACAAAAAGACAGGATGATATGAGGCTTGGTATTAATTATCTTCTTGCTCTACGAAGACTTAATATCCTTTTGAACGAAAAGGAAGAGGCCGAGGAACTTAAGAAAAAGATCGTTGTCTGGAGGACAAAGCTGGAGAAAGACCAGAAGCAGGGAATCTGCCGGTAACTATACAAAAAACTAAAAATGATAAGTACACTAAAAAAACACTGCGTAGGCAGTGTTTTTTTTTTGAAAAGAGTGTATACTATCTGTTATGAGCATTTTAAGGTTTGCTATGTAAACCTAATATCTAGTGGAGGATTCAAATGAAGAAAATTGCTCTTATTTTGATGGTTCTCGTTCTTTCTTTTGGCGTAGTGTTCGCTGGTGGAAAAAAAGAGACACCTGCTGTTAAGTCAACACTTCCTACTGTTCGTCTTGTTACAGATGCTACAGGTATTGACGACAAGTCATTCAATGCAGCTGCATGGCGTGGAATTCTTGAGTTCTACGGTGACACATGGGAAAACCAGAAAGGTCGCGGTGATTTGTACGATGTAGTTACTTGCCAGACACAGGATATGTATATTCCGACGTTGAAGCAGGTTTCTGACGAAGGATACGATCTTGTTATCACAACTGGATTCACATTCGCTGACGCTCTTACAGAAGTTGCAAAGCTTTATCCAGATCAGAAATACATGATCGTCGATGTTGACTGGATCGGACTTCCTAACGTAGCAGAGTATGTTTACGCAGAGGAGCAGGGATCTTATCTCGTAGGTCTTGTCGCAGCTCTTCAGGCTAAAGCAGACGGTATCGTAGATCCTAAATTCGGATTTATCGGTGGTGTACCTGGTGCAACAATCACAAAATTTGAGATGGGTTACATTCAGGGTTTGAAGTCTATCTATCCTGATTCAGTTGTATATGACTATTATGCTAACGACTGGGGAAAACCGGAGCTTGCAAAGGCTCAGGCTAAGAACTGGTTCGACGGTGGTGTTTATGCTGTATTCTCTGCTGCTGGTGGAACTGGTGGTGGAACAATCGCACAGGCTAAGGAATACCGCTCTCAGGGTAAGAATGTATGGGCTATCGGTGTTGACTCTGATCAGTACTACGATGGTGAGTATGCTGCAGGAAAATCTGCTGTTCTTACATCAATGGTTAAGCGCGTAGAGACATCAACTCTCCTTACTCTTAACGCTATAAAGAACAACGCTTTCAGTGCAGGTGCCGTAACTCTTGATATGGCTGCAGACGGTGTTGACTACGCTCCTACAAACACAGAGCTTAAAGCTGAAGTAAAGAGTGCTGTTGACGCTGCTAAGAAAGACATAATCAGTGGTAAAATCAAAGTTCTTGGTAAATACAAGGATGCTCTTGCTGCTGGTGTTGTTCCTGCTAACCTTGGCGCAATCGATGACTAATAACTTGGCAAACAAGTAAATTATTGTAGGGACTGCCTCGTTGTGAGGTGGTCCCGCTATTTTTTTTGTCTGGAGGATTCCTTTGGCTGATGCAATAGAAATGGTGGGAATAACTAAGACTTTCCCCGGTGTAATTGCTAACGACAATGTTTCAATAAACGTAAAAGAAAATGAGGTTTTGGCTCTTTTGGGTGAAAATGGAGCTGGAAAATCAACTCTGATGTCAATTTTGTTCGGAGCATACAGTCCTGACCAAGGCATCATAAAGATAAGAGGAAAACAAATTCAGATAAAAGACCCTAATGCGGCTACCGCACTTGGAATAGGTATGGTTCATCAGCATTTCAAGCTGATACATAATTATTCCGTTACCGAAAATATTGTTCTGGGAATTGAGCCGGTGAACAAGTTCGGTATTCTCGATTTAAAAAAAGCACGTGAAAAAGTAAAAAATCTTTCGGAAACTTACGGGCTGAACGTAAATCCTGATGCAAAGATTGAGGATATTACGGTCGGTATGCAGCAGCGTGTAGAAATCCTCAAGGTTTTGTACCGAAATGCTGATATAATTATTTTTGATGAGCCTACAGCCGTCCTTACCCCGCAAGAAATAGACGAACTTATGGATATTATAAGGCTTCTAAAAAAGCAGGGAAAGACGATAATCCTTATTACACATAAATTAAAAGAAATAAAGGCAGTTGCTGAGCGTTGTACGGTTTTGAGACGTGGAAAAGTTATCGGTACTGTTGAAGTAAAAGATGTAACAGAAGATCAGCTTGCCGAAATGATGGTCGGTAGGGCCGTAAAATTTGAGATAGATAAAAAGCCTGCGCAGCCGGGTGATATTGTGCTTTCGCTTAAAAACATTTCCGTAAAGAACAGCAGGGGGCAGATGGCTGTAAAGGATTTGTCGCTTGATGTTCGGGCTGGTGAAATTGTTGGTATAGCCGGTGTTGATGGTAACGGTCAGTCGGAACTTATTTACGGAATTACAGGATTGTCACCGCTTGAAAGCGGAACAATTGAACTAAATGGAAAAGATGTAACAAAATATACGATTCGACAAAGAATCGAGGCTGGAATCGGACACATCCCAGAGGACAGACACAAGCATGGTCTTGTTTCGGAGTTTTCAGTAGCTGAGAATATTGCCATAAAAAACTATTACAAGGCACCATATTCTTCAAAAATGGGAATACTTGATTATGACACGATGAATAAAAAAGCATCGGAGCTTATAAAAGCGTTCGATATCCGTGCAGGCGAGGACTACGCGACAATTGCTGGATCCATGTCCGGCGGAAACCAGCAGAAAGTAATTATTGCGCGCGAAATTGAGCTTTCGCCTGATTTTTTGGTTGTTGCTCAGCCTACGCGTGGTCTTGATGTAGGAGCTATTGAATATATACGCAAGCGAATAATCGAGGAGCGCGATAAGGGAAGGGCAATATTGCTTGTTTCGTTTGAGCTTGACGAGATTATGAATCTTTGCGATAGAATTGCTGCCATCTCAAAAGGAAGCATAGCCGGAATTTTTAAAGCGGGCGAAGTTACTGAGCGTGAGATAGGTATAATGATGGCAGGCTCAAAAAACAACAGTAAGACTGATGAAAAAGAAGGGGACGCATAATGAAAAATAAAAGAACTTTCAAAGAGCTGCTTCTTAAATCGGACGGTGCCAATTCTGTTGTCGTCGTACTTTTAGGCTTCGTGTTCGCGACAATCCTTGTGGCTTGCGTAGGACGAAATCCTGCCGGTATGTACAAGGCTTTCCTTCAGTCGCTTACAGGGCTTTTCCAAAAGAAAGACGGCTCCTGGTCGTGGAATATCCGCTATGTTGGTGAGTGGCTGGCTATATCGGTTCCGTATATACTTACAGGCTTGTGTATGGGGTTTGCTGCTCGTGCAGGTCTTTTCAACATTGGTGGTGAAGGTCAGTATATCATTGGAATGACTGTGGCGCAGGTCATTGCGCTTAACTTTGCGCAGATACCCGGCGTACACTGGATTGTCGCGATACTTTGTGCGATTGTGGCTGGTGCTGTGTGGGGCGGTGTCGTCGGCTTCTTGAAGGCGAAATTCGAAGTTTCGGAAGTCGTAACGACAATCATGCTGAATTATGTCGCGCTTTATCTGTCGCGCATAATCACTATGTCAATTCCTGGGACAAACACGTATAAAACATTGAACTTCCCGGAAACCGTAAAGATAAAGTGGAGCTTCCTTTCTTCCATAACGAACGGTTCTACGCTTAACATCGGTATTTTCTTTGCGATTGTGGCCGTAATCCTTTACTGGTTCCTGATGGAAAAAACGAACCTTGGCTTTGGGCTTCGCGCGACAGGCTTTAATAAAGATGCAGCCCGTTACGCCGGTATTCCTGTTGTTTCGAGTATCGTAATCTCAATGGCTATTTCCGGTGCTTTTGCAGGTCTTGCGGGTGGAACGGTTGCACTTGGTTCTTTCAACTATGGCCGCGTTATTTCATCAATGGATAACTACGGATTTACAGGAATTGCTGTCGCGCTGGTAGGTAACAATACAGCTCTAGGAACGGGACTGGCAGGACTGTTGTTCGGTCTTCTTCACGCTTCTCAGACACTGATGCAGTCGCAGAAGATCCCGAAAGAAATAACCTTTATTATACAAGGACTTATAGTTATTTTTATAGCGCTTCGTGAGGGTATACGAATCTTTATTTTATGGCGTGATAAGAAAAAAGCGAACAAAGCTTTGTCAAAAGCGATGGTTGCGGACTCTGCTGAAAAAGCAGCAAAGGAGGCAGATAAATGAGTGGTATTTTGGGAATGATTCCTTCTGTCTTGATGATTGTATCGCCGATTCTTATAACTGCTTGCGGTGGAATGATTTGTGAGCGGAGTGGCGTAGTAAATATCGCACTGGAAGGTCTTATGGGCATTGGCGCTTTTGCCGCCGCCGCTTTCCACGTAATTAACGAAACTGCTCTTGGTGGGGCGTCAATATGGATAGCGTTGCTTCTTGCCGGCGTGTGCGGTATGGCGATGTCGTTAATTCATGCATATGCATCAATTTCGCTCAACGCTGACCAGACAATCTCAGGTACCGGTATTAACCTTATGGTAAACGGTATAACAATTTTTATGTCGCAGATTCTTTTTAATGCGGACCGCACACAGCCGTACCAAATGGGAATGAAACCGATAATGGCACTTGGCGGCATTTATCCTACAGCGTTTATCGCAGTTATCGTAATTGCGGCAGCCTGGTTCATCATGTACAAACTTCCTGTGGGACTAAGGCTCCGTGCGTGCGGTGAGCATCCTGCGGCGGCGGCATCAGTCGGTATTCCTGTAAAAAAATACCGCTACATTGCAGTTCTTGTTTCAGGATTCCTTGGCGGACTTGCCGGTGGTTGTCTTGTTCTTACCGAGACAATCCAGTTCACTTCCAACACCATAAACGGTGCGGGATTCATCGCTCTAGCCGCTGTATCTTTCGGCCGTTGGAAACCTATCGGCATTACATGGTCGTCTCTTTTGTTCGGAACTGCGGTCGCTTTCTCCATCTATGTCGTAAACATTCCGTCATTGCGAAATTTGCCGACTGAATTCTTTAACCTTTTACCATATGTCATAACGATTCTCGCGCTCGTAGCGTTCAGCGGAAAGAATTACGCTCCGCTTGCTTGCGGAAAGCCTTATGACAAAAGTGCTAGCTGATGCTTTCTAAAAAACTCGCGCTTAAACTTTTCGAGGCATTCTCTATCGAACGGTGGAATGATCATATTCGACCGTTCGAAATGATAGAGATGGATAAAGCCGCCGAGAAGATGGTGCTCGCTTACATCATAGGGAAATATGAGGAAAACGAGGGTCATTCTGTCGATTGGGACTGGATGATATATGCCTCGTTTTTCGAGCTTCTTAAAAAAATTGCGCTGTGCGACATTAAATCGCCGATTCAGCGCATGATAAAGAAAGATTATCCTGATGAGTACAAACGGATAGAGGGCTGGGTTCTTAATCAGTATCGGGATATTATCGATGATGCGACGCTTTTTGAGAAATTCCGCAAATATCTAGCCGGAGAAGATCTTACGGGAAACACGCCGGAGAAAACTTCTTCTATAAGGACGGCTTCCCGCATTTTACGTGCGGCGCACAAATATTCTGCAATGCGCGAATTCGAGATGCTTTCTGTCGTAAACGAGCCTTTCCGTGTAAAAAACATTGAACGCGAGTTAAACGAAGATATTGCGCCTTTTATGGATTTGAAAGGATTGCAGCTTCTTATAACAAAGCAGAAACCATACGATTTTCTTATGATAATCGAACAGCTCCGCTTTCAGACGCGCTGGAACCAGACACCGCGCGTTCCGAAGACTTCCGTTCTTGGACACTGCTATTTCGTCTCCGCGCTTACAATTCTTATGGGATTGCAGCCTGGCCTGGAAATGTGCGAGAACCGTCGCTACAACAACTTTTTTTCTGCTCTGTTCCACGATTTGCCAGAGGCCGTAACCCGCGATATTATATCCCCTGTGAAGCAGGCGACCGACGAGCTTCCTTCCATTGTAAAGCGAATTGAGGACGAGATTGTCCGCAAAGAGCTTATACCGCTTATGGAGCCGTTCTACGCAGACGAGCTTCTTTATTTTACAAGCGATGAATTTGAGAACCGGATAATTCTGCCCAGTGTGGATAACTCCGCTGACGGCTCCTCGAAGTACTCTTGTACGCTGGAGCATGTTTCGTTCGAGGATTTGAACGAAAAATTCAACGACAAAAAATACTGCCCGGTTGACGGTCGCCTGGTTCGCGTAGCTGACCACATTGCGGCTTTCATGGAAGCGGACAGCTCCATAAAATACGGAATAACGTCTGTTCATCTACGAGAAGGCAGGGAGAATATCCGAAAGATTTATAAAGACAAGCCTTCCGTAAACGGTGTAAATCCGACAGCTTTTTTTGACCTGTTTGAATAATAATAGTTCTTTGCTCTGCCTGGCAATTTCTCGCTTATATCAACTGTATAAAATGCCGATAAATTGAAATATGAAAATTTCAATAAGCCGTTTTGTAATAATCGTTGTCTTGGTTTGGACAACCATTTCAGTTTTTTGCGAACAGAAGACTCACATCGTTCAAAAAGGTGAAACCTTATACTCTATCAGCAAGCTGTATGGGCTTTCTGTCACTGAACTGCGGCAGCTTAACGGAATGAACGATTCGAGTATATTAAAAGTAGGGCAGGTACTGAATGTATCGGCGGCAACTGAATCAAAAAACGATACGACAGCTGTTTCTTCCACGGCTTCTACAGCATCATCCAGTGGAACTGTGAAATCCACATCAGGCTCTTCTATTTCATCTTCTGGAGCAGCCTCTGCAACATCAACAAATAATACATCATCTGTGAAAAAAACAGAAATCACACAGGCCGTATACGACGATTATACCGTGAAAGCAGGAGATACTTTTTATAGCATTGCGCGGGCAAACGATATTTCTGTTGCGGAGCTTAAGAAAATAAATGGTTTTGATGACAATTCAGTCTTAAAGTACGGAGTCGTTATAAAAATCCCGTCAAAATCCGCAGCATCTTCTGGTAACGGCATTCCGGTAATTACATCATCATCGTCGATTTCATCATCGACATCTACAACATCCAACCAGTCTGTGACAAATGAAATGGAGGAAGTCCTGCTTTCTGTTACTGACGATCCGCGTAAATACGACAGCAATAAAAAAGGAAACGTGAATCTGGACTGGCCTGTGAAAGCTCTTGAAGTTACATACGTCTCAGGAAAAATTTACGGAGTATCGCTAACATCAACAAAAAATGAGGATGTCGTTGCAATAAAAGAAGGGACTGTAACGTACAGCGGCTTTTACCGAGGATTCGGTAATGTTGTCTTCGTAAAGTCAGCGTCAAATTATATCTATGTATATTCCGGGCTCGGTTCGGTCTCTGTTTCGCTTGGAGACACTGTAAAGCACTCCGACAAGATAGGAACAGTAGGAACCGATTCTTTGAGCGGAAAAAGCCAGATCAGCCTTATGGTCTATAAAAACGGAAAAGTTATTGACCCGGCTTTAGCTCCGCGCGGATAATACATTTACGGAACAACTCCATACAAACTCTTGCGTCGTCGGTCGCACGGTGTGCTGTTCCGCTTGGAATATTTAAAAAGTCTGCCAAAAACTGAAGAGAGTGTTTCCCCGCCTCTGGAAAAGATCTTCTTGAAAGATAAAGCGTATCAATCGTTGCTCTGGCATTTTTCAGCCCGCTCATCCCTGCCAACTCCAGCTCTTTGTTTATAAAGCCGATATCAAACTGTGCGTTGTGAGCTACAAGCGTTGTTCCAGTTATAAAATCAAGAAAAGCTGGTGCAATCTCGCGGAAAATCGGCTTTCCAACGAGCATTTCATCGGATATTCCATGTATTCGGATTACTTGTGGAGACATATTTTTCTCTGGATAAATAAGAACGTTATATTCCGCGATTACTTTTTCTTTGGAGAACTTTACGGCACCAATCTCAATGACTCTCTCCGTGTGCCTGGAAAGCCCTGTGGTCTCAGTGTCGAACGCAGTATACACAGCTCCATTGTTATATTCTTCTATGAGTTTTTTTAATGGTTTCAAAAAAATCTCCAGTAGCGTTAAATGCAGTTTTTGATGTTTTTTTAAAGAGAAAAAAAGGAGGGGGAAGAATCCCCCTCGCTCCAGTCTCCTCGACCGTGGCCTTCCGCCAGGCGCAACGACCACGGTCTGCGGTGTCTTCCGCTACCCCCTCAGAGGGGGTACAGTTTCGCAGGGAGTCAACCGAGAATACGTCGCTTCGCACCGTTTGCATAGGAATTGCATTTTAGTGCTCGCCCGCGCAAACCAGCAATCGCCCCAAAAGGTGGCTTTAATGTACTAAGCTTCAAGAATAGCGTCTATTTCGTTCTTTATCGCGTCACAAAGAATGTCTGCTTCTTTTTTAGCCTCATCAAGCGAGCCTTTAATTGCAACTTTGCTGTTGATGTAGAACTTAATTTTAGGCTCAGTTCCAGAAGGTCTTGCGCTTACGACTGTTCCGCCATCAAGGAAGAACTGAAGAACGTTGCTCTTTGGAAGCGTAATAGCCGTTTTGTTCGAAGAATCTGCCGGATCGTATGTTACGCTTTCCTGAACGTCGCGTATCTTGAGAACTGTCTTTCCGCCAAGGGTTTTAAGACCTTTTGCGCGGAGGGATGCCATTATGCCCTTCATCTTGTCGAGGCCAGCTGAACCTGGGAAGTTCTTTGAAATCGATACGTCCTTGAAGTAGCCGTACTTTGTGTAAAGCTCTTCAAGCCGCTCAAGAAGCGATTTTCCCTTTGAACGCCAGTAAAGTGTCATCTCCGCGCACATAGCCGATGCAGAAACACCGTCTTTGTCGCGGACAGCTGTCTCTACGTTGTAGCCGTAGCTTTCCTCAAAACCGAACACGTAGTTGTTCTTGCCTGATTTTTCGAATGTCGCCATGTCGTTCGCAATCCACTTGAAACCTGTAAGACATTCGGAAAGCAATACGCCGTAATCCTTGGCGATGCTGTCTACCATCGGGCTTGTAACGATGGAGCGAATCATAGCAGGTCCTGACGGCATCTTTCCAAGTTCTTTGCGTGAAAGAAGGATATAGTCCGTAAGAAGAACGCCCATCTGGTTGCCGGAAATAAGAACGTACTTTCCGTCTTTGCCTGGAACGGCACTGCCGAAGCGGTCTGCATCCGGGTCGGTTGCCATAACGACATCTGCTTTTTCCTTTTCTGCAAGCTCCACGGCCATTTTAAGTGCAGGGGCTTCTTCCGGATTCGGCTTTTCTACTGTGTGGAAAGTGCCGTCCGGCTCCCTCTGCTCTGGAACTGTAATAACTTTAAGGCCAAGGTCAGAAAGAACTTTCTCAACATGCATAGCACCTGTTCCGTGGAGCGGCGTGTAAACAATCTTTACTTCCTTTGCTTTCTCTTTTATAAGCTCCGGGCGGAAAAGCTGCTCTTTTACCATTGCCCAATATTTTTCATCGATCTCTTTGTCTATAAGAACGAGTTTGCCTGCCTTTATGGCTTCGTCCTTTTTTATCGACTTAACTTCGGAAACAGAATTAACCTCGTTGATGATGCCTACGTCATGCGGCTCGATAACTTGCGCACCGTCGCTCCAGTATGCCTTGTAGCCGTTGTACTGCGGCGGGTTGTGCGATGCTGTTACAACAACACCTGTGTCGCAGCCGAGCGTACGGATGGCGAAAGAAAGCTCCGGCGTAGGACGAAGCCCCGTGAAAAGGTATGTCTTAAAGCCGTTCGCTGCGAAAATGAGCGCAGTTGCTTCTGCGAAAACGTCTGAATAGCGGCGAGAGTCATACGCTACAACCGCGGATAGCTTCCCGGCGGCGGCTTTATCTGGTAATGCTTTTATTATGTAGTTCGCCAATCCCTGTGTGGCGTTGTTTATTACGAATGTGTTCATGCGGTTCGTTCCGCCGCCGATAACACCGCGAAGTCCACCTGTTCCGAACTCCAAGTTGCGGTAGAATCTGTCTTCAAGTTCTGCCGCATTCTTTTCAGGTGACGCAATAAGTTCCTCAACTTCCTTGCGGAATCCTTCGTCTTTTTCTGCGGCGATGTATTCTTTCGCACGAGAGATAATTTCGTTCATATCCATATAGTCCTCCGTTTAAAGCCGTAGTAGCATCAGCAGTGCCAGTCCGGCGAAATATATACAGTGTTACACAAAAACGCGGTTGTCGCTGTTCGCAATTAAACACGCGCTGTATACATTTTAATATACCAGTTAATATGCTATCCGTGAAGTAGTCAGCGGGGCTTTTGTTCGTTTTAGGCACGGAATATAGGATTTCCGGTATGCCATATCAAAGAATTTGCGTGTTAAAAAAAGTATGTTATGTTATAATAATTCCAGAGGTTTTAAAGAATGATGCAAATGCCAGAATTAAAATGCGAAATCTTATTATCTCTGACAAAAATAAAGTTGAAAAAGTATTCAGTACGTTGGTATAAATTCGGAGAAAAAATGAACGCTTATCCTGAATGTTACGTAAATGAGATTGTAGAGACCCAAGGAAAACTTTTTGAGCTTGTTGCAGATTCTCCGTCAGTAGATTTCGACGATTTTATAGAAAAATACATGGCAAGCAAAACTCGCAATTATTTGGACAGGGCAGACGCTTACCTTAGCAATTTGAATGAAAAGGAATTGTTTGACTATTTTTGTAAAGTTGATGTTTTTTTACCAAAACAAGGCAAGACGCTCTCTGGTTTTGCCCCCGACTGGATAGGTCAGTTTTATGCGCAAAGCCAATGGCAGGAAAATATTCCGAGCGCATCTTTTGTTGCTTGAAAAAGGCAAGGAATATTCTATGATTGAAAGCCAGATTATTGAGACGATTGAAA
>JAEEGL012127234.1_pt1 | contig 16087 bp, 6 predicted proteins | sample 9134231 | NCBI WGS metagenome assembly JAEEGL01 (sample SAMN16246548, study PRJNA631951) | gut metagenome | biome: gut microbiome; feature: rumen; material: fiber-attached | host: Bos | place: Iran: Karaj | collected 2018-10
AAGATTGAATCAGATAGGGTATTCAGTATCAGCTAGATCGAATAAAATTACGTCATTGATTCTATTTGATGGAATAGATTCAATAATTGTGTCTACAAGTTCTCCGTGCGGATCTAGTAAACATAAACCATTACCAGCGTTCATATCAGAAATAATCATGTTTGATATGATAGTAGATTTTCAGGTTCATGTTTTTCAAACAATATATACATGACGGAATTTATCTTCTTCTTTAATTCAAAAACGAATTCTATCTCATCTATAATCTGTATCTCATAATAGTGTTAATTTATTAGGATCAGGACTATTTTCTAAAGCAGGGATATTTGTAGGATAAGGTAGCTTACGGTATAATGTATATTCCAATCCTTTAACAAAATTAATTTTAGTAGGAATGTGGAATAGGTTAACCACTTCTGAGAAGCGACAGAAATGCCAGATTCTTTTTGGTTTAAATTCACATGATCATTTGGTAATAAATGGAGCCAATACAGAAAGTAGATTACTTTCAACTGCATCTTTTGTTAATGAATTCTCAGTAGTTAACGAATAAGAAAGGGAAAAATAAATCTGATTTTCTATTTTTTTTGGATCTTCTTCCTCTTTTTTCTCATCCTTTTTGTCATTCGTAGCCCAGGCCCGTTTTACTACCTTTGCAAATGTATCCCAAGCTTGTTTCCAGGCAGATTCTTCGAGCTTAAATGTATAATCAAAGAATAGTGTCAAAATAGCATCCTTAGGGACATTTTGGAATAATGACAAAAGATCATTCATAGGATCTAAATAACTTCATTCTTTTTGAAATGTTGTTAAGTCCTTAAAACGAGCCTCATTTTCAATATTTACCCAATGGCGTTCTTTAGAAATCTTTGGATATTCAGTTTCAATTAAGTCTGAAGTTGGGAATGAACTATAGAATGTATTACAAAAATATTCCTTAAACTTCACAGGAAGCTTAACATAGAATTTAATTCATTGACTATTTCCGCTGATTAAAAATGAAATCATTCTAGATTTCAAAGAAATCAGATTTTCCATAATTTTTTGCCAGTGTGCGACAGTTCTTTCATTATCCTTGAATGGTTTGATCTGGAAAGTAATTGTCGTTGGGGCTTTCTGTGGTGTGGCTGATACAGCCTTTTCTACCGGTTCTGTCATTATTTTTCTATTTGTCCGTAAGTAAAAACCTTACATTGATTATAGTATAGACATTTTCTGAAAAAATGCAAATATAATTGTTAAAATAAATTAAAATATTACCAACTACTTCATCATCAACCTCATCAACCTCATCAGCTGTCAAATCATCAAGAATCGAAAGATGATCAGCTATCGAATCATCATCCATCTGAAGAATAACTAATTTGAGATGTTACACTTGAAATTGTATCAAACAATGAGGTATAATCTCAATCATATCGTGCTGGTTCTATATTCATCTCTTCCATTATCGGTTTGATTTTATTTAATAATTCAGTCTGCATTCATAAAGCTACCGCATAAGGTAATATCTTATCAAAATATAGAGGATCTTCTTTTAAGAATAATCTTAATCTATTTTCATCGCAAGATTCTAAAAATTGTTTGTATCATAATATATGAGAAATTAATTCAGCTCATTTCTCTGTTTCTTTTTTTCATCCTATAATAAAACAGAATAAGATTGAAAATATTAAAAGTACAACAGCAAACTGAAGTCAAATAACGGGGAATTTATACATAATTATAATAAAGAAAACCACACCCAATAATATAAAGATTCATTTTATTCAATCTTGGTATTTAAGCCATCATTTTTCCACTCCATAATTTTGTAATTCATTTATCTCATTACGAGTATCTATATAAGCTGATTTATTTAGGAGTAGGATACCATCATCTTTAAACAAGTTATTAAAGAAAGATTTTTCATATTGTGGAAAATCTTCACCAATATCCTTAAGTTTTTTAATTGTAATTCCTTCAAGTGCTCATCTTTTTTTAACTTCAGTCTTATCATTTATAGAAATTAGTCATTTAGACGCTCGTTGGTATATTAAGCTTATTAAATGCCTTTTTTGTGCCTCACGGCAAAGTAACAATCAAGTTTCGGCAGAATTAAGTCATTTAGGTGGATTGTATTGAACAATTACTGGATATTTCTTTTTATATTTCTTTTTTAATTCATATTTGTTTCCGATGGTAGCAAGCATAGCAATAGTTAAAGCTCAAGGGAACAAGACTGCGATACATAATAATGCACAAATTCAATAATCTTTGAAAGTTAAATTATCATTTGCATATCAAATTAAACTAGTTTGTTTATTATGTTCAAATTCAAAATAATCATTAGGAAATTTAATAGCTAGAGTGATTCCTTGGTATGCAGGTAATCATTTATCGTAAGTAATAATAATTTTATCTCATTGACTTCGATCAACAGTTCAATCAAATCAATCTATCGTTTTAGATTTTCAATCAGTAGTAATTAAAAAATCATTTGAGCTGAATCAAGTAAATGGTTTAGGGAGATTAATTGCTGCATAAACTTTGTTGATATTAGTATCAAAACCATATCACACCAAGTTCCAATATAGCTCCGCATATCACATTCCAGAAAAGTTTCTAATTAATCCGTAAGTTGTATATGAAATTGGATATTTTTGGGATCATATAACTGTTCTATTCGGATCTCAGATTTTGATGCTAACATTTTTGTTAGTTGTGCTAATTGTAAATTGTTTTAAATCAACATTAACATTATAGATATCAATATGGAACTTATTTCATTTTACAGAATAGTTTAGTGGAATATCTCTGATGATACCATGTTTTTGAACAAAAAAATTAGCAGTAAAATTTTCTTTTATGTTCATAGTTCAGTCAATTAATATATCCGCAGTAATGTTTAAATTTGTATATTCATAGTCTTTAGCTTGAGTAAAATTTCAAGCGAAGAATACCATAGATAATCATATAATTAGTAGTCAGAATCTTTTCATTTTTTGTTTTTTCAATGTAAATTACCAACTTCTTCAACCTCATCATCCACCTCATCATCATAGAGAGAATCCTCATCCAAATGATGATCAACCACTAAATCAGCTGCTAGAACTATATGATGCCTTTGGAGGAACTGAATTGATAGCCGAACTAGAGATAGTATTATTGATATAATAAATATTATGGACGTCTCAATCATACCAAGAAGATCTAATATTCATTTCCTTCAAAAGTGGTTCAATCTTTTTGATTAGTTCGGTATCTAGTCCAAATGCAACAGCATAAGGCAAAATTTTATCAAAATATAATGGATCTTGCTGTAAAAATAATCTTAATTTGTTCTCATCACATGCTGCTAGAAATTCTCTATATCATAATACATGAGATATTAGTCTAGCTCATTCTTCGGTTTCTTTTAGTTTAGATGCTGCTGCTGAGTATACTGCAAGCACTATAAATCCTATAAAAGCAAGAGGGACAATCCAAGGGAGAGCATCTCCCAAAAAGCTTACAAGAAAGTACATTGCTATAAGTCCAACACTAAGAAGTCATCACTTACTTTTACCACCAGTAAACCATCAGCTTTTTCTTCAGTAGCTTTCCAGAGTAGATAAACCAAGCTTATTGTACAGGTTGGTATCACCACTGAGTCTACTTTTTTCACCACGAACTATTGCTTTGAAGAAATCTCTTTCATATGCAGGTGATTCTGGATTAATATCTCTAATTTTAGTTATGATTACATTTTTTGTTGCTTTTTTGAAGAATGATCATTCATCCTCTTCAAATGATAGTTTTATCAATCATTCAGAGGCCCGTTTATAAATTAAGCTAAGTATATCTTTAGGTTTGGCTCCACGATGTAATAGTAATCCAGCCTCAGCAGAATTGACTCATTTAGGAGGTTCGTATTGAACTATTACAGGGAACTGCTTAGCAAAATCTCATTTTAACTTTCCAGATTTTCTGTCTATTAGGCCTTCTTCACCTTTGAAAAGTCCAAGACTTTTACCAATATTTTTGACTCTAAGAATGATAATTAATACTACGATTCAGATTGGTATTAAGAAAGACAAAAATCACTCAAAAATTTGAGATAAAGACTGCTTTGCATTTCCAGTTAATTTAGCTTGCCTGCTGTGATCGAATTCAAAATAATCAGGAGGAAATTTTACAGATAATGTGATACCATGATATGATGATAACCCTCTATCATAAGTAATTGTGATTTTGTTTCATCATTTCCAATCGACCAATCATTGAAAGTCATTTATACTAGTTGTTTTTCAATCAACTGTAATTAAGAAATCGTCAGGATTCAATTCTGGGTAAGGTTTTGGTAAATATATTTCAGCTTTTACATTATCTATACTTGTATCAAAATCGAATCACACTAAATTCCAATAAAGTTCGGCATAACCCTCTCATGCATAATTTCTAATTAAACCATACGTAGTATATGAAATAGGATAATTCTGGATTCCATTTACAGTTCTATCAGGATCTCAGATTTTTATTTCAATTTCTCAGTTTATTCTACTTGTAGAAAATTTTTTTCATTGCACATTGATATTAGAAACATCTATGTGAAAAGGGTAGTTCGATACGGAGTAATTTAGTGGAATAACTCTAATAATTCAGTGTTTGTACACATGGAAATCGGCAGTAAAATCTTCATTCACATTCATAGTTCCATCCGCTAAAATATCTGCACGTATATCCAGATTTGTGTATTCATATTCATAATTTCATTGAGGCTTTGTTTTTGGTCACGAGCTTACATAGTTATTTGAAGTAACTCCATAGAATTTTTGTTCAGTCTCGGGTTTTTGATCTAATTCTATGAGATCAGCATCTGGTATTGGCTCTAGTTCTGTAGATTCAGATTCTACAATATTTTCTATAATAGCTTCTGGCTGAGGATTTGGCCGCTCAGAATGATTTTCTACAGCTTCATCAATGGCATTTGAAGCGGTATCTGGAGCTACATTCTCTTGATCAGAATAATCCATCTTGGATCTTCAGATTAATGATTTTTGTCTTTCGTTATCAAATTCGAAATAACCATTTGGGAATTTGATAGCTAGAGTAATTCCATTGTAGGCAGATAATCCTTTATCATAAGTAATTATAATTCTATCTCAGTGGCTTCGATCGAATCTTCACTGAAATTCTTGTACCGATGTAGTTTTTCAGTCAGTAGTGATCAAAAAATCATCACTAGAAAATCCCGTATAATCCTTTGGTAAATAAATTACAGCTCTCACTTTGTTGATATTAGTATCGAAATCATATCCTACTAAATTCCAATATAATTCAGAATAACCCATTCATGAGAAATTTTTAATTAATCCATAAGTAGTATAAGAAATTGGATAAATCTGTTCTCCATTTACAGTTATGTCAGAATCTCAGATCTTGATCGCTACTTCTTCATCAGTTCTTTCAGTAACAAAAGTTTTTCATTCAACATTGATATCAGAAATATCAATATGAAAAACGCTTCAATCTACAGAATAATTTAGTGGTATACTTCTAATGATTCAGTGTTTATTTACGAAGAAATCAGCAGTAAATTTTTCGGTTACTTCTACACTTCAGTCTGATAAAATATTTGCAGAAATATTTAGATTCTTATATTCATACTCATTGGCTAGAGCAGAATTTCCAGCAAAAAATAGTGTAAATAATCCTAGAATAAATAATCAGAGTTTTTTCATTTTTTTTGGTTTATGTTTTTGTAAAAATTATTCACATAATATTATATATAAAATTTTACAAAAGTCAAAAAAGCTGTCAGATTTTGTCGATGTTTTTGCTTTGATTTTTGGTCAATTATTTTTAATATAATAATATGTTTATCAGTTGCGAGATATAATTATTATGTTCTTCACATATATAGTATTATCCATAGGTATGTACTCGCTAGAGCGACAGAAGCCACAAGTGGTAGAAGTTTCTCCAGTAGAAGAAGTCCAAGTAGTGAAGAGTAAACCAAAAAAATCTGAACCAGTAATTGCAGATGTAGAAGAAATCCAAGAGGAGAGTGAAAGTGGTGCAGAAATGCAAGATGCACAAAATTTATGAGAGGAAATAGAGGATTTTGATCCAGAGTTATATGAAGAAATTAGTTTTGAAGATAATTTTGATAAAGAATATCGAAATGATGTTGGGGATAGTTATTTTGAATATCCAGAAGATGAAGAAATAAATATTCCAGAAGAAATCGAGGAAGAATAAAAAAATTGGCTGTCATTCAGAGGAGGAATGTAATGACGATGAAAAATCCACTTTTTTTTGTGTTTCCCTGGATTCTTCGCTACGCTCAGAATGACGGTGTGATGCTAACAATCCCCTCCGGCCTATGGCCACCTCCCCCTAACAGGGGGAGAAAACATAGAACAACGTTTTAGCTCCCTGTGAGGGGAGCTGTCGAACGGAGTGAGACTGAGGGGTTGTTTAAGCACATAAGATTCTTCGCTAATGCTCAGAATGACGGCGTGATGCGGGGTAAATCCTCCACCGCAAGCGGTCCCCCTCCTTTATCAAGGAGGGAAATATATTTAAGAATAAAAAAGCCCCTCTTGATAAAGAGGGGTTGGGGAGATTTGTGCAAGTAATTTAATTATTTCTTTTCATCTTCATCATCGTCATCTTCATCATCTTCTTTTTCGAATAATTCTTCGAAATATCTAGCTCTTCTGTTGATTGGATTATCTGGTGCTGAACCATGTTTATCGTCAGAGCTATTACCATCCGCACTATATAGATACCAATATGCAAAACTTTCAGCATAATCTTCTTCTTTAGATTTCTTTGCATAATTACTTACAAAGTCTTGTGGAAGACAGTTCATTTTTCCATTATCCCGGCAGATTTCTGAGAATTTAGAAGGATTCTCATCCTTGAAGAAATAGATATAATGTCCAAGTTCATGCGCTAAAATCTGCTGAACATGTCTCTTCTGTCTCTCAGGAGTATTATTTTTATCACAGTATGCGATAATTAATTCGATTTCTTTAAATGTAACTTTTCACGTTTGTTTATTTCTCATTACACGGAAAGCTCATTCAGTTACTTCACAGCTTTGTTGATAAGTAACCTTGATTTTATAATTCATAGTTTTGAGATCATTATCATCCAAGATTCCAATATTTACTAGATCTATCATAATATCATGTAAATATTTATCAGTAGTCTGGTAGAATGATTCTCTCGCTTCTTTTGGTAGTCATGCAGTATCGTGCACGAAAGTGAAATACATTCTATCGTATGCTACTCCATGCATTGTTACAGTTTCAGATTTTTCTTGTTTTGCAGAAGTCTGAACATTTTGAGTATTAGTTACTTTATTTTGAGTGGATACTACTTTTTTAGTTTTAGCTTCTTTTTCTCCACTGTATAAATCCTGTGTAGTCTTTAGGATAGAGAAAAGCAAATAACTATCCTTACAATATTTGTATGTATTATCTTGTTTTAGTTCAGAGATCAGTCCCTTCACCATATCAAATCTATCTGAAAGTGATTTATTAATATTTGGTTTATTGAGATAATCTGACCATACTTCATTTAGAGGGATGGCTTCCTTTTTGGCTTGATCTACTGCAGATTTTGGACAATATTTCTGGATAGCATCCTGAACTGCTTCATATGGTACAGCAGATCTGATAGTGATATCTTCAAAATGGATAGCATCTTCGATAAAATCTACAGCCTGAAAGATATTTTTGATATCTGAAAGTTCTGTACCAAATGCAACCATTGGCACGAGAGTGGCTATACATACCGGAATCATTCATCTAAAAATCTTCATAATTTCATTTTTTTGTTTATAAATCTATATCTATTTTACACAAAAATCCAAAAAATGTCAAATTTTATGCGACTTTTTTTAATCAGAATTTTTTTGTCAATTTTATGTCAAAAAGTCTTGATTTTGTGTCTAATTTTTGTATACAGACAGTAGTGTCATTTTTCTAAAAAGTCAATAAAATTATAATTTTATATTGTGAATTTGTTGACAGCAATAGAAAGATGTTGACTCTAGTTTATATCCTTTCTTTTTTTATTCTCTTATATTATAAGGACATGAAGAAGATTTTATCGGTATTAGCAACAGCTGTGTTGGTACTACAGAGTATGGGAACATCTCTAGTATATGCACAGGATGCTATTGAATGAATCGAAGGATGAGAACCTACTCCTGTAGTGGAGGCTACAGTAGAAGAGTCTACTCCCGACGCTGATAACGGAGATGAAGTATCAGCATGAGAAGAAGCGGTTACTCCAGAAGAAGTAGCTGAACCAGAAGTTTTAGAAGAACCAGCACCAGCTGAAGTTACAGAACCAGTTGATGAACCAGAAGCTCCTGCAGTAGATGAAGAACCTGCAGACGAAGCACCAGCAGAAGATGCTGAAGAGCCAGCAGCTGAGCCAACTGATGAACCAGCTGAGATTGTAGAACCAGTTAATGAACCAGAAGCTCCAGTTGTAGAAGAGCCTAAAGCTGAAGAAGTTGCACCTGCGGCAGCACCAGCTGAAGAAGCTGATCCAGTAGAGGAAGAAAAAGTTGAAGAAAAATCTGCTTTGGCTACATTAGTTGAAGAATTGAAAGAAGTAGCACCTTTAATTGGATGGGTAGATTGAATACAAGTAACAGTTGAAGATCCATTAGGATGACTTCCAGAGTGAGCTCGAATGGATCTAACTCCAGTAGCTGAACAAGATGTTATCGGATTGATTGATAGTCAATTAGATGCTAAAGTTACTAGAGTAGTAGCAGTAGATATTACATTCTATAATGCTGAATGAGAAAAAGTAGAGCCAACACAGCCAATCAATGTAAAGATGATGGCGTGGGATATGCCAGAAGCACAATCAGTAGTGCATATCGATGACGAAGATAATGTAGAAGAAGTAGATGCAGTTATTGAGGGAGAGACTGCTAGATTTGAATCAGATTCTTTTTCTATTTATGCTTTCGTAGTTACAGAAGTATTAAAAGTTAATTTCAAAAACTGAAATACTACAATAACATGAGTAAATCTTAAAAATGCTGAGGAAGCTACAATCTTAATTTTCGATCCAGGAATTGGAGATGCAGCATGACAAGTATTCCGTGGATGGACTACAGAAGAAAATTACACAGCAGAGACTCAGTGAATGACTATAGAAGAAGTAAAAACTTACGTTAAAAAGAATTTTGCAACAGGAGTGATGAATTTTTATGCCATGATGTTTAATCAATATACAGTTACATTTCTTAATCAAAATGATACAGCTGTAGTGTGAACTGAGGAAGTTTTGTTTAGAAATGAAGTCCCTGCATATAAAATATGAATAAACTATATAGCATGAGAAGATGAATATTTTGAATGATGGAAAGATGATGAAGGTACTTTATATCAACTATGATCAGGAATAGATTTAAATTCTGATTTGATTCTAAGAGCATCAGTAAAATATGGACATTGGTTAGTCTTTGATGAAAACGGTAAATGAGCTAAATATAATGCTCCACAGTTTGTTGAGAAAGGAACTGGTACGAATAAGCCATGCGTAGATGAAGATATGATAAGAAATGGATATACATTTGTAAATTGGTATGAAGCACAAGGATTTGATTGAAGTGGTAATGCTTTTACAGGAACAGATGGTGAAGTTTTGTTAAAAGACACTCCGTTTACATTTGGTAATCCATTGAGTGAAAATACAAAAATATTCGCAAAATGGACTGCTACAGAAACGGCTAATTATGTTGTGATTATCTGGAAACAGAACGTGAATGGTGATGGTTATGATTTTGTCGAATCTGTTTCTGTGCCAAATGCAACTGTAGGAGCTGCTCCTAGTGCTGTTAATGGAAGTAATGGAAGTGTGGATGGTGCTAAATATAATGGAGAGAAGGGATTCCACTTTAAGGAGACAGATCAGGCAACAAAAATCGTTACTCCTGAAGGTAACACTGTCGTAAATGTTTATTGGGATCGTACAAAATATACGCTCACATTTCAGGTACGACAAGGTTGATATTTTGGATCATATACTACTGTCAAGACAATAACTGCTTTATATGGTGCTAATATTTCTAATCAATTCCCAATTGCTAGATATACTAATTATGTCTGGACATCCCAGAATAGTAGCACTTTCGGAGATAAATCCATTGTTATGGCAGATACTATGCCGGCGGAAAATGTGACGTTTCATGGTACAGACTCTGGGAAGGCCTTCAAGATGAACTATTATGTTCAACCAACTAGTCTAAGTACAGACCATAGCGATTACGAATTAATTAATTCTATTACTGCTTATGGAAATGGTTGGTTTGTTACATATGATGAAGATTTTATGACGCTAATCGGATTTAAAAGAGAATCTTCAATTCCTAGTTTCAGTTCCGATGGAACTATAGCCCATGAAGGTAATGGTACGATGGATGTTAATTTTTATTACACCCGTAATGTTTACACCATCAACTTCATGGATGGTGCGTACTATGATGGTAATAACAACCGCATTAAGGACGAGACCAGTCAAGGGCAGCTTAACATCGTAAATAATATCGCCTACGGCGCTGATCTTACCTCGTATAATTTAGGAGGAGGCTATGAGCCGATTGCACCTGATGGTTATGTCTTTGAATGATGGTATATAGATGATGCCTGCACGGCTCCATATACATTTTCAACTATGCCTGAATGATGATTGACAGTTTATGCTAAATGGAGACAGATTCAATACCGTGTATTCCTACATCCAAATGTTCCAGAAAGTGATACATCGTTAGATTGGGGTTCAGAAAATCAAGCTATGAATTTCCGTATAAGTTATTTATGAAAAGTTTCATTACCAGAAGGAACAAGAGACGGTTATACATTTGCATGATGGTTCACTGATTCAGAGTTAAAAAATGCATTTAATGGTGATACTAAATTAACAGCACAACTTGAAGGATTAGCAGATTATAATAAAACAACAGATTTTACAGATCCAATGAATAAATATGGAAATTGAGCCACATGGAATTCTGATGTTCAAGATGATAATTGAAATGCGAGAGATAGATTTCGAATAACTCAGAAACTAGATCTTTATGCTAAGTGGAGAAGTACATTATCTGGAGCTGAAGGTATTAATGTAGTATATCAATATTATAATTGAACTGGAAAAGATTCTAAGATGTATACTGATAGTGCTGAAGCATTAGCACCTGCAGCACCAACAGCAGCTCCAGAAAATGAGCAGTTTAAATACCGGAAAGTTGGTAAATCAGAAACAGTAGTATATCCAGGTGAGACTTTTAAAGTTTTGGCTAGTGATGCTGTAGAAAGTGAATTAACTGCAGAAGAATTAGCTGTAGCAGGTACGGGAATTACAAAAAAGTATACGGTTACAGTAGTTGCAGTTTATTGAGATATAGAAAAAGCAAAGACTACAACAATTCAATATTGTAATAGACTAGCAGATCCTAAATGCGGAAAGGTAATCACAGTTAATGTAAATGAAGAAATAAAACTTGCAGAAGAGCCAGCTGAGGTTGACTGATATCTATTTAAGGGATGGAAAGTTGGTGATAAACTTTATCCAGCAAATGCTGAATGATTAGCTGCAGATAATGAATGAATACAAGAAGGTGAAGCAAATGTATTAAATGCTGAATATGAATGTGATACAAAAGCAGGATATAAACCAAACGCAGAAAATAGTAATATATGTGAATTAGAAAAACACGAAGTAACAGTAGATCCAAATTGTGCAGAATGAGAAACATGTACAACTCCAGATCCAACAGATGTTGAACATGGATCTGAATATACATTGCCAACATTGACTAGATCATATACTTTAACTTATGATGAACATGGAAACAAATCAACAGTAACAGCATCAGCAGAATTGAAATGATACTGTGTAGAAAATGCACCATGTGAGAGTCCACTTCCAGCATGAAGTAAAGTAACAGTAAATAATGATATAAATTATGTTGCAATGTGGGATGAAAGTAGATTAACATTGACTGTGAAAGAATGAGAAGGATATCAAGACGAAGCAAATGATTATACATTTGTAAAATGGACTAATTCAAGTAACGAAGAAGTTGCTGGAAATAGCCAATTAAAATTAATAAAGGATGAAACACTTACTGCTCAATATGATTCAACTCCAAGACAATACACAGTAACATTCGTAGATGAAGATGGAAGAACAGTATTAAAGGAGGCGACAGCATATGAATATGGAACAAAAGCAGCAGATGTAGTTAAGCCAGCAGATCCAGAGAATAAAGTGAAAGATCATAAAGTATATACATTTAAATCATGGGATCCTGAAATAGCAGATGTAACAGCAACTGCAGTATATAAAGCAACATATGAAGCATTATGAGAATGTGAACAATGATATCACCCTGAGAACGTATCATCAGATGGAAATGAATGAGAAACATGATGAGATTTAACTAATTGATCTAATGATGTTATTACTGTTAATGCAGATGCATGAACTGCAGAATTTGAATGTGTATCAGATACATGAGAAGAAAAACCATGTGAAGCAAAATTGCCAGAAAATGCAGAAAGAGTAATATGAACTTACACACCAACTTGGACAGATAATAAATGGAGCCCAGAGCCAGCATGGAGTTTAGATTGAAAAGAGTGTACATATAAATGCGCTAGTGGATACCATCCAAATGCAAATAAAGATGGATGTGAAAAAGATTCAAACCCAGGTGGAGGATGAGGAGGATGAAGTTCAAGCTACGATTGTAGATGAACTGTACCAGCTCATGCTATACGTAATGGTAGAACAACACGTGACCGAGATAAAAGAGATTACTCTTACGGAACAGAATCAGGATGTACATTCCAATGTGAATCAGGATATACATGGAATGGAAAAGAATGTACTAGATGAGGTGGAGGATGAAGTGATGATGAAGAGATAGAGTTCGGATGACAAGTTAGTGATAAATGTTCAGTATCAGGAACTAACTTATCAGCTGAAGAAGTAGCAGCATACTTGTATGCATGTGAAAACGATATCACTACTATTAGAGATATTAACGAAGCTAGATTAGGAGATTATCTTAACAGGGCTGAGATGGCTAAGATTGTATCAGTATTCGCAACTAAGGAACTTTGAATGAAACCTGATACATCTAAAGATTGTTCTAACTTCGAATGAAGTATGAATGGATGGAGTAAAGAAATGAGAGATTATATGGTTATGTCATGTCAATTAGAGTTGATGTGAATCCATACAGTTAATTACGAAGCTATTCCTGACTTCATGCCAGCTAAACATGTTTCAAGAGCAGAATTCTGAACAATCTTATCAAGAATCTTATGGTGAAATAAATATGAAGGAACTAATGATAATTACTACTTCAGACACCTAGACGCTCTTAAAGCTAATAATATCATTACTAATATTGATCCAACTATTACTGAATATAGATCTTGGGTATTATTGATGATCTACAGATCAGTTAGTGTTATTAAAGCATGATGAACTAGAAAAACTGATTCTATAGAACAAGAAGTAACTGAAGAATTAGAAGCCTCAACTTGAGTTGTAGCAGAGATTGAAGCTGCAACATGAGCATTAATCTGAATGCCTAATCCTGCTTCAGTTTACTGTGAAGAGCAAGGAGGAACAGTAGATTTAGATACTTCAAAATGTAAATTAGCTGATGGAACAGAAGTTGATGAATGGGAATATTACAGAGCTAATAACTCAGAAACTGAAACTGGTTCAGTAGCTGAGACTGGAAGTGTTGCTGAGGTTGAAACTTGAGCAGTTGCTGAAGTTGAAACTGGAAGTACAACTGATTAGTTAATCGTGTAATATAAGGAAGAACCGATCTTAAATAGGTCGGTTTTTTCTATTTTTTATGACCCCCTCGTCACTTCGTGACACTCCCCCTAACAGGGGAGAAAAATTTCCTCTCTGATAGGAGAGGGGGACCATGAAGTGGTGGAGAGGTTATTCAACATTACACTTGTCATTCTTCGGTCGCTATACTCCATCTGAATGACATATAAAACTGAGAAAACTTTCTCTTGCATTCACATACTGAATCTTTAAAAGATTAATGGGGCAGATTTTCAGTCCCTTTTTCTTTATTTTGTATTGCTTAAATTTATGAAACTAGATGGTAAAGCAATCCAAGCTGCTATGATGGAGCTTATAGATGATTACAAGCTTGATCCAAATCAATTATTGGATATATCAATGCAGTGAATTAAATCTGGATTCAAAAAAGATTTTCCAGAGTACAAAAAATCTGAAATTTTAGTAGACATTAAAGCTGACGGAGCTGTTGCTATTTATAAGGCAACTGACGTAGTAGAAGAAGTGGAAGATCCTGATACTCAGATTTCTCTAAAAGATGCTAAAAAGATTAGAAAAGATGTAGAAATTTGAGAAAGATTACTAGAGGATGTTACTCCAGAATCTATGGAACTTAGTAGAATCGCTACTATGACAGCTGCTCAAACTATTAAACAAGCTCTTAAGAATATAGAGAAAGAAAAATTCTATGAAAAATTCCAATGAAAAGAATGAGAACTTCTTAAAGCTAGAGTTACTAGAGTTCACGGTGATAGCGTAGTATTGGATATTAACGGAACTACAGTAGTTCTTCCTCCAGAGTGACAGATTCCATGAAAGAATTATGAACCAGGAGAGGAGATTGCTGTATTCTTAAAATGAGTAAAATCTGAATGATGAGCAAGTAATCTTGAAATATCTCAAGCAAATGCTGATTATATCGCAGCCATCCTTGAAAAATGTATCCCAGAACTTGCTAATGGAACTGTAAATATTGAGAAGATTGCTCGTATGGCATGAGTTAAAACTAAAGTAATCGTTTCTACAAATGATGAAAAAGTGGATCCAGTTGGAGTAATGGTAGGATATAAATGAGAGAGAATTAGTGAAATACTTTCACTTCTTGATGGAGAAAAGATTGATTTCATCGAAATAGATGATGATCCTGAAGTATTCCTTAGAGATTTACTTAAACCAGCTCAAATCCAATCAGTAGAATTCTGAGATAAGAAAGCTGTGATTAAGGTTGAAGAAGAGCAGAAGCCTGTAGCTATCGGAAAGAAAGCTTCAAATATCAAATTAGCTTCTCAGATTATGTGAATATCTTTAGAAATTGTATAATTAAAATTTAAATAGACAAAACACCAGGAAGGATACTCGACCTGGTGTTTTTTAGTTTGGATCTAGATTTGGCAGTCTCATAATCCCTGCCTCCTCTCTTCTTTAGCTCGATTCATGCCCTCTTCCACTTTTTTGCGGTGGGCTTCGCTCTCTCGTCTACTCTGCAGACGTTTGATGCGATTTTTGATTTTCTTGCGAAGATTAGCTTTTCTTGCCATTTTTACCTCCTTTTTTTAGGTTTTTTGTGTTTTCTGTCTAGAATTATAACAAAAAGATAATCAAATGTCAAATAAATTTTTTAAGTCAGAAAAAACACGGCATTTGCCGTGTTTCCGATGTAACCCTAATAAGGTGGTACTACTTTTTGATAGAAGGGACCATGTTGGCATTCTCATTACCAATAGTATAACCATCGGCGTTGATGAATACCGTACCATGATGCTTTTTGCAGTACTCGATAATTGGCTGGGCGTCTTCCTCTAGTTTACGCCGGTCTCGTTCTGCTTCTTCCTGAGGAGAAAGCTTGCGTCCATTAGTATCTTTCATAGTAACTTTTGTTATTTATTGGTTTTCTGAATCTTAATTTACCAATTTCATAAGTTTTGTCAAGTGTTAAATTTTAAGTCAATACTTTCATAATTACTTGAAATTAATCAGTAAAAAAATAATATAAACTGCTCGGATTATTGATTGTAAAATCAAAAATTACGAGTTAAGGACTCATCATTTGAACGGATTTGCCACTGTTGATGTATGGGTTCACGATTTTATTTCTTATTTATTTTTATCATGGCTGCAGAAAAAAAGGTTAAAGCAACTGCTGGAAAAGACACATGATCTCCAGAAGCACAAATCGAGAGATTAACTCAAGACATTCAGCTTCTTCAAGAACATGTTGCAAACAACAAAAAAGATTATGATGCTAAAA
>JAEEGL014899689.1_pt1 | contig 16087 bp, 11 predicted proteins | sample 9134231 | NCBI WGS metagenome assembly JAEEGL01 (sample SAMN16246548, study PRJNA631951) | gut metagenome | biome: gut microbiome; feature: rumen; material: fiber-attached | host: Bos | place: Iran: Karaj | collected 2018-10
GTCGTCGTAGCCGTTGCCGTTGAAGATGATGCGCTTGTGCGCCTTTATGGTCTCTTTGATCATCTCGTGAAGCTCCGATTCGAAATCGGACGCGCACTCGAGCCGGTCGGCGTAGATCTTCAGGCTTTCCGCTACCGCCGCGTTGAGCATGATATTGGCGCAGGCAATGGAGTTCGATGAGCCCAGCATACGGAATTCGAATTTATTGCCCGTGTACGCAAACGGCGAGGTGCGGTTGCGGTCGGTGGTATCGCGGCTGAATTTGGGCAATACGTCGACGCCGAGCTTCATCTGCGTCTTCTCCGTCCCTTTGTAAGGCGTGTCGGTCTCGATCGCTTCCAGAACGGCGTTCAGTTCGTCTCCCAGGAACATCGATATTACCGCGGGAGGCGCTTCGTTGGCGCCGAGGCGGTGGTCGTTGCCTGCGGTGGCCACGGAGATGCGCAGCAGATCCTGATAATCGTCGACCGCCTTGATCACGGCGCACAGGAACAGCAGGAACTGGGCGTTTTCGTACGGGGTAGCGCCGGGCGAGAGCAGGTTATGGCCGTCGTCCGTCTCTATGGACCAGTTGTTGTGCTTGCCCGATCCGTTGATGCCCGCGAAAGGCTTTTCGTGAAGCAGGCACACAAGACCGTGCTTTGACGCGATCTTTTGCATCATTTCCATCGTCAGCTGGTTGTGGTCGGTGGCAATGTTCGTCGTTGTGAAGATCGGCGCCAATTCGTGCTGCGCGGGGGCAACTTCATTGTGCTCGGTCTTTGCCATGATCCCGAGTTTCCAGAGTTCTTCGTTCAGCTCCGCCATATACGCGGCGACTCTCGGTTTGATCGTGCCGAAGTAGTGATCGTCCATTTCCTGCCCTTTGGGAGGTTTCGCGCCGAACAGCGTGCGGCCGGTGAAGCGCAGATCCGGGCGGGCGTCATACATTTCTTTGGAGATCAGGAAGTATTCCTGTTCCGGACCGACGGAAGAACTTACGTGCCTTGCGGCGGTGTTGCCAAAGAGGCGCAGGATGCGCAGCGCCTGCTTGTTGAGCGCTTCCATGGAGCGCAGCAGCGGCGTCTTTTTGTCCAGCGCGTGGCCGCCGTAAGAGCAGAACGCCGTGGGGATGCAGAGCGTATTGCCCTTGATGAAAGCATATGAAGTAGGATCCCAGGCGGTGTATCCGCGGGCTTCGAACGTTGCCCGCAATCCTCCGGAGGGGAAGGACGACGCGTCCGGTTCGCCTTTGATCAGTCCTTTGCCGGAGAACTCCATGATCACGCCGCCGTCGGGCGAGGGGGCAATGAAACTGTCATGCTTTTCCGCGGTTATTCCGGTGAGCGGCTGGAACCAGTGGGTAAAGTGTGTCGCGCCTTTTGAAATGGCCCAGTCCTTCATCGCGGCGGCGACTTCATTTGCCAGACCCGGGTCCAGCGCGGCGCCTTCATCTATTGTATGTTTCAGGGAAGCATACACTTTTGCGGGCAGTTTGGCCCTCATTACTCTGTCGTCAAACACCATACTTCCGAAGTACTCAGGTATCGTTTTCATGGTCGTGCTCCTTTCCGTGCTGCAAATGGCGAAGGGCGCCTTTCGTTGTTCAAAACATGAAAGACGCCCTTGCCTTTAAACTGTATCTGTGCAAAAGAAAAGGCGCCTTCGAACCGACCGGTCCAAAGACGCCATTGCCTTTACGCGGGGCAGTATACACCCGGCGCCGTCGGTTGTCAACACTTTTTTTGAGCGATTTTTTAAACATGGGGACAGACCCCGTGTTCAAAAAATTGTTGACACGGGGACAGACCGGTTGTATAATCCGGGACGAGCAAAGGCGTTCATTTTCGCGTATGTTTGTGCGCGAAAGTGGACGCCTTTCTGCTTTTACCCGGGAGAGCGGCCCCGTCCGGGACCGCGCCGGAAGGAAGGGGAAAACGTCATGTTGAGAGAAGGAGAAATAAGGACCCCGTCCGGATGCGCAACCGAAGCGGCAATTTCAAAAACCGGGGAACGCATGACCGGTGAAAAAATAATTGATGCGATGAGACCGATGCGGGACCGCTCCAACGGGCTCGGCGGCGGATTCGCGGGATACGGTATCTACCCGGAGTATAAAGACCTCTACGCGCTGCATATGTTTTTTGACTGCCGCGACACCCGCAAAGCCTGCGAAGCGTTCCTGAAAGAACGGTTCGAAGTCGTGAAAGGCGAACTGGTACCCACGCGCAAGATCCCCGAGATCACGGACGAACCCATCATCTGGAGGTATTTTGTCCGTCCTCTGCGCTCCTGCCTGGAGGATCGGCAGCTGGACGAAAAAGAGTTCGTTGTCCGCACGGTCATGAAGATAAACACCGGAATGAACGGCGCGTACGTTTTCTCCAGCGGCAAAAACATGGGGACCTTCAAGGCGGTAGGTTTCCCGGAAGACGTTGGCCGGTTCTACCGGCTGGATGAATATGAGGGCTATAGCTGGACCGCGCACGGCAGATATCCCACCAATACGCCCGGCTGGTGGGGCGGCGCGCATCCGTTTACGCTGCTGGACTATTCGGTGGTGCACAACGGCGAGATATCCTCCTACGACGCGAACCGTCGGTATATAGAGATGTTCGGTTACAAATGCACGCTCAAAACCGACACGGAAGTCATAACATATATTCTCGACTATCTGCTTAGGCGGCAGGGGCTTACCCTGGAGGAAGCGGCCAACGTCATTGCCGCCCCGTTCTGGAGCACGATTGCCGCCAACCCGGATCCGGTCATCCGTAACAGGCTCCGTTACCTGCGCACAGTATTTCCAGGCCTGCTGATCACGGGACCGTTTTCGATCGTTCTCGGTTTTGACGGCGGACTGATGGCTCTCAACGACCGGCTGAAACTGCGCTCCATGGTGGTGGGCGAAAAAGGCGAGCGAGTATATATTGCCAGCGAAGAAGCGGCGATCCGCGCGATGGAGCCTGACGCTGAACACATTTGGGCCCCGTCCGGCGGCGAGCCTGTGGTCATCCAAGTAAAGGAGGGGAGCTTCTGATGGGAGTCGAATTCATATATCCCGAATTTGAAGTTGTCCGAAATCAGGACCGCTGCATCGCGTGCCGTGTGTGCGAGCGCCAATGCTCCAACGAAGTGCACCGCTTCAGCGAAGCGCGCGGGATCATGCTGAGCGACGAGGAAAAGTGCGTCAATTGCCAGCGCTGCGTATCGCTGTGCCCCACCCGTGCGCTCAAGATCGTAAAAAGCGACTGCGTGCTCCGGGAAAACGCCAACTGGAAAAACAGCACCGTAAAAGAGATATACAAGCAGGCAAACAGCGGCGGCGTGCTTCTTTCGTCCATGGGCAACCCAGAGCCCCTGCCCGTTTACTGGGACAAGATCCTGATCAACGCCTCGCAGGTCACTAACCCGCCTATCGATCCGCTGCGCGAACCCATGGAGACCAAAGTATTTCTGGGCCGGAAGCCCGCACAGCTCGAGCGGGACGCGCAGGGCCGCATCAAATGCGAACTGCCGCCGCAGATCGAGCTGGCAATGCCGGTGATGTTCTCCGCCATGAGCTACGGTTCCATCAGCTACAACGCGCACGCCTCGCTCGCCCGCGCCGCCTCTGAGCTGGGAATACTATACAACACCGGCGAAGGCGGACTGCACGAAGACTTCTACAAATACGGCGCCAACACCGTCGTGCAGGTGACCTCCGGACGTTTCGGCGTGCATGAAGACTACCTCAACGCCGGCGCGGCGATCGAGATCAAAATGGGGCAGGGCGCTAAGCCCGGTATCGGCGGCCATCTGCCCGGCGCCAAGATCGTCGGCGACGTGTCGCGCACGCGCATGATCCCCGAAGGATCGGACGCCATCTCGCCCGCACCGCATCACGATATTTATTCCATCGAAGACCTGCGGCAGCTGGTGTTCTCGCTGAAGGAGGCCACGCAGTACAAAAAGCCGGTCATCGTGAAAGTCGCGGCGGTGCATAATATTGCCGCCATCGCCAGCGGCATCGCGCGGAGCGGGGCGGATATCATTGCCATCGACGGGTTCCGGGGCGGTACCGGCGCGGCGCCCACACGGATAAGGGACAATGTAGGCATACCTATCGAACTGGCGCTGGCGGCCGTGGATCAGCGGCTCCGGGACGAGGGGATCAGGGGCAACGTGGCGTTGATCGCCGGCGGCTCCATCCGTTCCGCATCTGATGTGGTCAAAGCCGTGGCGCTCGGAGCGGACGCGTGCTATATTGCCACCGCGGCGCTGCTGGCGCTGGGCTGCCACCTGTGCCGCACCTGCCAGACAGGCAAATGCAACTGGGGCATAGCGACGCAGCGGCCCGACCTGGTCAAACGCCTGAACCCGGACATAGGCATGAAGCGGCTGGTCAACCTGATGACAGCCTGGCGCCGCGAGATCATGGAGATCATGGGCGGCATGGGAATCAACTCCATCGAGGCGCTGCGCGGCAACCGGCTCATGCTCCGCGGTGTAGGTCTGAACTCGGAAGAACTGAAGATCCTGGGCATTTCCCACGCGGGAGAGTAGGACCGGGGGGAGCGCTTATATGAAACGAGTTTATGTTAACGAAGAATGGTGTCTCGGCTGCCACCTGTGCGAATATAACTGCGCTTTTGCCAACTCCGGGCTGGAAGATATGGTGCTGGCGCTGAAGGGCCGGAAACTGTTTCCGCGCATCCACGTGGAAGGGGACGACCGGATCACGTTCGCGGTATCCTGCCGCCACTGCACCGATCCGCTCTGCGTTAAGAGCTGCATTGCCGGCGCAATCTCGAAGCAGGACGGCGTGGTGAAGATCGACCGCTCCAAATGTGTGGGTTGCCTGACCTGCGTGCTGGTCTGTCCATACGGCGCGCTGGCGCCGGGGGAGGACGGCATCATGCAAAAGTGCGAGTTGTGTCTGGAAAACGCGTGCGGCGCTCCGGCGTGCGTCACCGGGTGTCCCAACAGGGCGATCGTATACGAGGAAAGGGGCGGTGCGGAATGAAGCGGTATGTTATTGTCGGCAACGGCACAGCGGCCGTAGGCTGCATCGAGGGCATACGCGCCGTTGACCGCGAAGGCGAGATCACCGTCGTGTCCGGAGAGTCCCGGCCGGTGTACAGCCGCCCGCTGATCTCTTATTATCTCGAGGGCAGAACGGACCTTGTCCGCATGAGATACCGCGGCAATTCGTTCTACGCGGACAACGGCTGCCGTGTGCTGTACGGGCGGCGGGCAGCGGCCGTTGACCCGTCGTTGCGCGCGGTCAAACTTGACGACGGCACGGAACTGATCTATGACAAATTGTGTATTGCCGCCGGTTCGCGGTCGTTCGTACCTCCGTTCGAAGGTCTGGATTCGGTAAAAGACCGGTTCACGTTTATGACGCTGGATGATGCCCTTGCGCTGGAGCAGGCGCTGGGGACCGGTCGGGACAAGCGGGTGCTTATCGTTGGCGCCGGGCTGATCGGGCTCAAGTGTGCGGAGGGAATAATTGACCGCGCAAAGAGCGTCACGGTATGCGATCTGGCGGACCGCGTGCTGTCCAGTATCCTGGACGGAGAATGTGCCGCCATTGTCCAAAAACATCTCGAAGTGCACGGAATAACGGTAATGCCGGATGACACCGCCGTGAAGTTTGACGCGCGGCGTGCGGAGATGAAGAGCGGGCGCAGCGTGGAGTTTGACGTACTGGTGCTCGCCGTAGGCGTGCGGGCCAATACGGAGTTGATAAAAGCGGCGGGCGGCAACGTCAACCGGGGCATCATCGTCAACGAAAAAATGGAAACCGATCTGGCGGATGTTTACGCGGCGGGGGACTGCGCAGAAGGATTTGACGCCTCGCTGGGCGCTCGCCGCGTGCTGGCGATACTGCCCAATGCTTATGCACAGGGACAGACCGCAGGCACGAATATGGCCGGCGGGAACAGGACCTTGGACAACGCGATCCCCCTGAACTCGATCGGTTTTTTCGGACTCCACATGATGACCGCGGGCAGCTACACGGGGGAAATGACAGAGGAACGTAACGGGCCTGCGCTGCGGCGGTTTTTCGTCGAAGACGGGCTGCTGAAAGGCTTTATACTGATCGGCGACACTGTGCGCGCCGGGATCTACACGTCGCTCATCCGCGACCGTATCCCGCTGGAAACGCTGGAATTCGGGCCTGCTGCGCACGAGGCGACCAGCGCGATATACTCGCGGGAAGCACGTAGAAAAAGGTTCGGAGGTGTGGTATAATGATCGACGCCGGAGGAATGGGGTTTTGCGAAATAAACGATGCAGTCCGGGCTGCCGGGAGCGTTGCCGCCGTTAAAAACTGTCTGGGTCAACGGTTCATCTGCGCCGGTATGTCCGGCGTCGACGTCACGATCGAAGGGGTGCCGGGCAACGCGCTGGGCGCCTACCTGAACGGCGCCACGGTAACGGTGTCGGGCAACGCGCAGGACGCGGTGGGCGACACCATGAACGACGGCCGGATAACGGTATTCGGCAGCATCGGCGACGCCGCCGGATACGCGATGCGCGGCGGTTCCATATATGTGCGGGACAACGCGGGCTACCGCGCCGGGATCCATATGAAGGAGTATAAAGATAAGGTCCCGGTGATCGTGATCGGCGGCTGTGCCGGCAGTTTTCTCGGAGAATATCAGGCGGGCGGAGTGATCGTCGTACTGGGCCTCAACTCTGACGGGCGCCGGATCGTGGGCAATTTCCCCTGCACCGGTATGCACGGCGGCAAAATGATACTGCGCTCCGAATGCGGGGATATCCGATTCCCGAACCAGGTGACCGCACGGGCAGCTTCGTCGGAAGATCTTGCGGAGATACGCAAGTATGTTGACGAATATTGCCGGCTGTTCGGCATTGACCCCGTGGAATTAATGGACTCGCCGTTCACGGTCGTGACCCCCGACAGCGCAAACCCTTACAAACAACTGTATGTAGCGAATTGACCGGATGCCGGACGCACGGCACAGCGCGGCATCCCGGACGCGACAGGAGGAGCATATGAACTACTCGAAAGACGAAGTACTCCAGTATGTGGAGGAAGAGGATGTGAAATTCATCCGTCTTGCGTTCTGTGACGTATTCGGAAAGCAGAAAAACATATCGATCATGCCGGATGAATTGCCCCGGGCGTTTGAACACGGCATCGCTTTTGACGCCTCCGCTATCGACGGCTTCGGCGACGAGGCGCGCTCCGATCTGTTTCTGCACCCGGACCCGGGAACGCTGACCTGGCTGCCCTGGCGTCCGGAACACGGAAAAGTGGTGCGCATGTTCTGCAGCGTTACATACCCGGACGGCCGCCCGTTTGAATGTGACACCCGGAGCCTGCTGATAAACGCTGTCCGGGATGCCCGGGAGGCGGGCCTTTCGTTTTATTTCGGGGCGGAACAGGAGTTCTACCTGTTTGAACTTGACGAGCGGAACGAACCGACACGGACACCGTACGACCGGGCGGGCTATATGGATATTGCCCCCGAAGACCGCGGCGAAAATGTGCGGCGCGAGATATGCCTGACTCTGGAGCAGATGGGAATCTACCCGGAGAGCTCGCATCACGAGGAGGGGCCGGGGCAGAATGAGATCGATTTCCGCTATACCGAAGCGCTTGCCGCCGCGGACAACGTGATGACGTTCCAGACGGTGGTCAGGACCGTGGCCAGGCGGAACGGCCTTTACGCGGATTTCTCGCCCAAACCTATCGTCGGCGCGCCGGGCAACGGCTTTCATATCAACTGCTCCGTGAGGCCCGATCCGTACTCCGTCAATTTCCGCCGCATGATCGCGGGCGTTCTGGCAAAGGCGGTGCCGTCAACGCTGTTTTTCAACCCCTGCGAGAAGTCCTACGCGCGTCTGGGCAACATGAAAGCTCCGCGGTACGTCTCCTGGTCCCCGGAAAACCGGTCGCAGCTGGTGCGCGTGCCCGCGGCTGCGGACGAGTACCGCCGCGCGGAGCTTCGTTCCCCGGATCCTTCCTCGAATCCTTATATTGCGTTCACGCTCATGATCAGAGCCGCGCTGTACGGCATACAGAATCAGCTGGAACTGCCCGAACCGGTGGAATTAAATCTGTATCAGGCGGATTCCGAAATGCTGTCCGGCCTGGCAGAATTGCCGGAAACGCTTGAAGAGGCCAGAGCGGCGGCAAAGGCCGATCCGTTTATCAGGTCCTGCATTCCGGAGAGCATCATCGACATTTACTGCGCGGAGTGACGAACGGCTCCGCGCGGAGTAACGATTTGCTCCGTGCGGATCGAATAGCGGCGAAAGGGGGGAACGGGATTGAGCCTTAGGGAGCAGGTCTACAGCGTGCTCGTGGTCTCGGCGTCTGAAAAATTCAATCAGGCGCTGCCGGAATTTTTCCCTGTTCCGGTGTTCTCGCCGCTCAATATCGTTTCTAACGTGAGCTCGGCGCGTCGGGCGGTATCGGAACGCGATTTCGATCTGGTGATCGTCAATTCGCCGCTGCCGGATGAGTCGGGAGTGCGTTTTTCCGTTGACACCGCGGGCGCGAACAATTCCGTCGTGCTGTTTCTGGCGCGGCCGGAGCAGTATGACGACGCGTTTGACCGGCTTGCCGAACACGGAGTATTTCTGATGCAGAAGCCGCTCTCGCGGCAGACGTTTCAGCTGGCGGCGGGCTGGCTGATCAGCGCGCGGGAACGGGTGCGCAAGACCGAGAAAAAGACGCAGTCCATCGAGGCGAAAATGAATGAGATCCGCCTGGTCAACCGCGCCAAGTGGATGCTGATCAGCGAATTGAAGATGACGGAGCCCGACGCGCACCGGTATATCGAGAAACAGGCGATGGACCGTTGCGTTTCGAAGCAGCGGATCGCTGAAGAGATCATAAAAACATACGGTTAGGACCGGGCGGCGCGGTCCGGTACGGTTCGGGGGTTATTTGGCGTTGACCGCCACGGCGCGGTAGATCGGGAGGCCGGCTTCGGTGAAGCGGCGCTCGTATTCGGTCATTATGTTGTCCGCGGGCGCTTCGTCCAGCACCGTTACGTCGAATCCGGCGCTGCGGTAGCCGTCAACGGAGAATTCGAACAGCCCCTGGTTATCGGTCTTCTGGCGGATGACGCCGCCGGGCCGCAATATGCGCCTGTACTCTGCCAGCAGCGCCTCGTGGGTGAGGCGGTTCTTGAATTGCTTTTTGCGCGGCCAGGGGTCGGAGAAGTTCAGATATATGGCGTCGATCTCGTTGTCCGCGAAGCATCTGGTGAGTTCCCGCGCGTCGCCGACAATAAAGCGCACGTTCTGCTGCGCCGCCAGCACCGGGTCGTCGAACACTTTTTCCATTGCCATCATGATAACGGTGGGCACAACTTCCAGCGCCAGGAAATCCACGTCCGGGCGCGCTTTGGCCATGCCGCTGACGAACGCTCCCTTGCCGCAGCCGATCTCCAGGTGCAGTTCTTTTTTTGAACAGGGGACAGACCCCGTGTCAGGAATTAGGGCCTTCTGAGCTGACGCGGGGTCTGTCCCCGTGTCAAAAAACGGAGCCTTCTGAGTTGACGCGGGGTCTGTCCCCGTGTCAAAAAACGGAGCCTTCTGAGTTGACGCGGGGTCTGTCCCCGTGTCAAAAACGGAGCGCCATTGCCCGCGGCACTGTTCGGGCCCGGACACCAGCAGTGGGCTTACGCGCGCGAAGCGCTCATCAAAGTGTTTTTTGCTGCGCGGTCGCATGGGCTTTTTCCTCTTCCTCCAGAACGCGGTAGGCGACTTTGCCCACCAGCGTTTTGGGCATATCGTCGCGAAATTCGATGTCGTACGGCATGGCGTAGCGGGCAATATTCCTGCGGCAGTAATCGAGTAATTGACGCCGCGTCTCCTCGGTGGGCGCGTTGCCCGCGCTGAGTTTGACGAAGGCCTTGACCTTCTGGATCTTCAGCGGATCCGGTACGCCGATGACGCAGCTCATCTGTACCATCGGATGCGCGTCGAGAATGTTTTCCAGCTGGCCGGGGTAGACGTTGTAGCCGGACGTCACGATCATGCGCTTGGCGCGGCCGCGGAAATAGATGAAGCCCTGTTCGTCCATTGTCCCCAGATCGCCGGTGTACACCCAGGTGAGTCCGTCGGCATGGCGGCGGAGCGTCTGGGCGGTCTCCTCGGGGTTGTCCATGTACTCCTTCATGACGGTGGGGCCCGCCAGCAGGATCTCGCCCTCTTCCCCGTAAGGTACCTCGCGGTCTGTCCCCGGTTTAACGATCTTGATGAAAGTGTCGGGGAAGGGGACGCCGATGCTGCCTTCCTTGGCCATGTGCGGCGGCGTGAGGCAGCAGGCGGTGACGGTCTCAGTGGTGCCGTAGCCTTCGCGCACCTGCACGGCGGCTTTGTGGGCGGCCAGGTAGCTGTCGAGCTTTTTCTTGAGCTCCACGGACAACGAGTCGCCGCCGGAGAATACTCCTTTGAGCGAGCTCATGTCGGCGCGCTCCATGTGGGGCAGCCGGAGCAGCGCTTCGTACAGCGTGGGTACGCCGGCAATGAAGTTGCATTTATATTTTGTGATGAGTTTGCCGTAGCTTTTGGGGGTGAAGCGGGGGACCAGCACGCAGCGACCGCCCTGGCTGAGCATAGTGTGGATGCACACGCCCAGGCCGAAGCCGTGGAAGAGGGGCATCGCGGCCAGCATGCGGTCGCCGGGGTCAAACATCGGGTTGGCGGCGCAGACCTGCTGGCTCAGCGCGTTGAAGTTGCGGTTGGTGAGGACAATGCCTTTCGTTGTTCCCGTGGTGCCTCCTGAGTAGAGGATGACGGCGGGGTCGTTGTCGCCGTGCTTCGGGAAGTTGTGCGGTTTGCCGCCGTTGCCGCCGGAATTGTCGGAATTGTCGGATACGGCCGTGGATCCGTCGGCATTGCCCGTCTTCATGAAGTCCTTCCACCGGATCACCTGCGCGTTCGGCGGGAGTTTGGGCACTTTCCGGCCGGCGGTCAGGTCGTAGCCGAGCCTTACCGGCAGCGCGAGTTCGTCCCGTATGGAGGCAATGATCAGCGTACGCAGGTCTGTCCCCTGTTTAATTGCGGCGAATTTGCCGTAGAACTGGTCGAGGGTGACGGCAACGCGGCTGCGGGACGCGTTCAGATAGAATTCGATCTCCTTTTCGGCGGAGAGGGGATGGATCATGTTGGCAACGGCGCCGGCGAGGTTGACCGCGTACAGCATGTAGATGGCTTGCGGGCAGTTGGGCAGCGCGATGGTGACACGGTCGTTTTCGCCGACTCCCGCCGCCCGGAGCGCGCGTGCGCATTTTTCGATCTCGCGCATCATCTCGCGGTATGTGGTGCCGCGGCCCATGAAGTCGAAGGCAATGTTTTCCGGGTACCGCGCGGCGGCGCTCCGGACCATCTCGTACATCGTGCCTTCGAAGTAGGTGAGGGAGAGCGGGATCCCGCCCGTGTAGGGCGCCCACGGCGTTTTAGGAGTCACCGCGGTGCAGGCGGTTTCGGTGTTTTCGACGTTGTCGACGCTGTCAGCGTCAATGCTGCTTTTATTTTGCTCTGCTTCTGCCATATAGGTCAATTTCGTTCTGCGATCCTTTATGTTTTTGCGCCCGGGATACAGCAAGGCGCTCCCGTCCGCGCGGCTATTATATACTTAAACGCACGTTTTTGCAAAAACGTCAGCGAGGACGTCTGCCGCAGTGTCCGATTTTGAACACGGGGACAGACCCCGTGTTCAAAAAATTCCTGAACGCAGGGCCTTGCCTGAACACGGGGTCTGTCCCCATGTTTAAATTCGGGGTCTGTCCCCGTGTTTAAAAATGTGCTATAATATCGGCCTGAGGGGATCAGCCCCGGGACGGTGAGAAGCAGGATGGCCAGACGAAGGGAAAGCGGGCTCAAATTCGGAGATCAGGAGAAGAAAAATGCAAAACAGAGCCGGAAAGAGCGGAAAGCGGAACAATCCGGCGAATTTGTGATGCAGCCGAAAAAGCGGCACTGGGGCGTGTTGATCGCGGTGACCGCGGTGCTGCTCGTCGCGGGGGTGCTGGTGTATCTGATTGCCCGCGGCAACGAGCGACTGCGCATCACGAAAGTCGTTGTCGCCGACGCCCGCGTGCCCGAAGCGTTCGACGGGTTCCGGATACTGCAGTTGTCCGACTTCAACGGAAAAAGCTTCGGCGAAGGCAACCGCACCCTGATCGAAACGGTCGCGGCGGAGGATTTTGACATCGCGGTGCTGACGGGAGATTATATTGCCCCCGGCGGCAGCCTCGACACCTTCGAACCGGTCGCCCGCCTCATTGAGGCTCTCACGGAACGCGGAAAGCCCGTCTACTATGTGCTCGGCGAGAACGACGCCCGAAAGCCCGAAAAAGCCCCCAACGGCTGGAACCGCTGCATTGAACAGGGGGACAGTCCCGTGGCGCAAAAACTCGATGAGTTGGGGGCGCAGTGCGTTTACCCGATCACCATCATCGAACGCGGCGGCGCGCGCATTTTCCTCACCGGCATCATATACTACGAAAAACTGTTCGACTCGTACAGCTTCGATTCGGACAAGGATTTCAGCATTTGCGTGACCCACGCGCCGATCGATTACGACGTGGACAAACGGCTCGAGTCGGTCAACCGCTACAGCTTCCGCGAGATCGATTTCGATATGTCGATCTCCGGCCATACGCTCGGGGGTCAATACCGCCTGCCCCTCCTCAAAACCCTCTACCTCAAGGGCTACGGCCTGTTTCCGCAGGAGAGCTACTCCTACGGCCTTCACAAGATCCAGAACCGCTACAGCTTCATCACCGCCGGTCTGGGCGTCAAGTCCGGTTTCCGCCTCTGCGACAGTCCCGAGATCGCCATCATCGAGCTGCACAGCTCCTGAACTTTTTTAAACACGGGGACAGACCCCGATTTTAAACACGGGGACAGACCCCATGTTAAAAAATGTTGCCCCGGGCGGCGTCGGATGCTATAATAAACCTTAAAGAGGCCGGAGATGCGGGAACCTGCGCCGGCGTGAAGAAAGAACTCGACGTTGACCGCAAAAAACGGAGGTGCGAGACACATGAAAAAAACGCTGCTGATACTATTGATATTAACGCTGCTCATGTCGCTGGCCGTATTGCCCGCGCACGCAGCCGGAGCCGCGAAAATAATTGATTACGCGGATTATCTGGAGGAAAGCGGAGAAACGCTGTACGGCTGTTTTGACAACATCCTTGTTGACGGAGGCCTGCTCCACGAGGACGGAAAAGCCAACTTTTACCTCGATGAGCACAATAATCTTGTCGTCGGCCCATACGCCACGGTGGGCGTGGCAGGCTGGATGGCGTCAACGGTGGATATCCAGTCCTTCGGATACACTGTCGACGACGGCGAGCCCGTGCTCAGCGCCGAATTCATGGCTGAAGGCGAGGAGGGCGTAATGAACGCCGCCCAGGCGATCGGCTGCGAATATGCGAAGCGGTATTATATCAACATTGACGTCACGCAAATGACGGGCATGCACAAATTCACATTCCTGATCCAGCTCGCGGACGGAAGCATCGTCACATTGTCCGGCAGTTCACAGTACGACGTCTGGATCAATTACGCGCCCTCGGCCGATGAAGTACCCAAGACGCCCGAACCCACGTTCGATCCGGATGCTTCCGGCGCGAAGGGCATCGTTTTCGAGTTCGTTGACGAAGCGCTCCTGGACGGCGAGTTTTTCGCGGGCAGCAAGAACAATATCAATGATATTTACTATGACGGCGAGAAGAAATGCTACGTCATGGTGCTCGACGGCGAGATCGACCCGTACGTGTCGCTGCCCTTCGGCCTGCTGTCGTCGCTGGACGACAATTATACCGTTGACTGCGCTGAATGCGCATATATGCAGATCGGTACGCGCTTTGACGCACCCAATATCGGTGAAAAAGGTCAATTCTTTTTCCAGACCGATGAATACACCGGCATCGACGAGGTCCGCGACGTGCCGATCAGGTGGAAGAATACCGCCGAAAAGCAGTACGTAAACGTCAATCTGGGTAAGCATAAGCACTGGAAAGGCCTGCTGATCGATTGCCGCCTCGACCCGCAGAATCCGCCTAAATCCGAGTGCGAGATGGAGTTCTACTATATAGCGTTTTTCCCGAACGAGCAGGCGGCCAACGCGTTCGGCGACAAGTGGCTCGAGACCGGCGTTCTGGATGTTCCGACACCCGCGCCGACGCCTACTAAAGCACCCACCGAACAGGCTACTCAGGTTCCGACTCCCGTGCCTACCGAAGCGCCCGCCGTCACCGACGTTCCGGTCTCCGAACCTACGCAGGCGCCTTCCGGGGACAATACCGGCACCGGTGACGATAAGTCCGTTTCGGACAACAAATCCACGCCATGGCTCGTCATCGGCATCGTTGCCGGCGTGCTGGTGATTGCGGCAATCGTGATCGCGCTGGTGATTGCTTCCAAAAAGAAGAAGAAAAAGTGATTTTTGAACACGGGGACAGACCCCGCGTCAGAAAACAGGCCCCGGGGTCTGCACTGAGAAGACAAAAAAACGGCCCCGGGCAAAACCCGGGGCCGTTCTCTATGGGCAACTGCGGAACTAGGATTCGAACCCAGACAAAATGAGTCAGAGTCATTCGTGCTGCCATTACACAATTCCGCAACACATTGCCGCCGGTTTTTCAACCGGCAAAGCGCATTATACCACCCTTAAAAATAAAATGCAACAACTTTTTTTTGAGGCCGCGAATTATCGCGGAATTATCCCCTGAATTACCCATTTGGATCAGGAATTCACCTGCGGAGAAAATTTTGGAAATCCGCGCCAACGTGCTTTTAATTTTAAAAAGACTATGATATAATACAGGAACAGACATGCGGGCGTTACAAGAGAATACGCTGATTCGAGGACCGTACCCGGGCAACCGGGAAGGGCCGGACGGATAAGCATGTATGCAAGGCGGCACAGCTGCGAAAAGCAAAGCAGCGGCGCGGAGCGTTGACCCTGCGCGGCCGCGGCACGCGAGCCGCCGGAACACGGCGGAAATTGACATCAATCAAGCCCAGGAGGACTTTATTATATGAACATGATAACTAATAAGACAAAAAAGCTGCGCATTATCCCGCTGGGAGGCATCCGCGAGATCGGCAAAAACCTCACTGTATTTGAAACAGACACCGACATGATCATTGTTGACTGCGGAATCGCGTTTCCCGACGCGGACATGCCCGGCGTTGACTCTGTCATACCCGACATGACCTACCTGACCCAGAACAAGCACAAGATCCGCGGCCTCTTCCTGACCCACGGCCACGAAGACCACATCGGCGCGATACCATTCCTCTTCAAAGAGATCAACGTACCCATCTACGGCACCCGTTTCACCCTCGGCCTGGTGGAGAAAAAACTCGACGAAGAAGGCATCACCGCCGGCGTCGAGATGATCGAAATGCACTACGGCGAGATGGTCATCAAAGGCGACTTCTGCATAGAATTCATAAGGACGAACCACAGCATCGTTGACGCCGCCGCCCTCGCGATCATAACGCCCTGCGGCATAGTGCTGCACACCGGCGACTTCAAAGTTGACTATACGCCGATCAACGGGCAGCCCATTGACCTCATGCGCATGGCCGAACTGGGCGAGAAGGGCGTGTTGCTGCTCATGTCCGACAGCACCAACGCCGAGCACCGCGGCTTCACGATGTCCGAGCGCACCGTCGGCCGCACGTTCGAGGAGATCTTCGCGCGGACAAAGGGACGGATCATCGTGGCAACGTTCTCGTCAAACGTCTCGCGCGTGCAGCAGATCATCAACACCGCGGTGCGCTTCGGGCGCAAGTGCGTGATCTGCGGGCGGAGCATGGTGGGCGTCATTGACGTCGCGCTGGAAAAAGGGTACATCGAGGACGCGGAGGCGCTCATTGACCTCGAAGAGATCGACAAATATCCGCCCGAAGAGCTGGTCATCATCACCACCGGCAGCCAGGGCGAGCCCATGTCCGCGCTCACTCGAATGGCGGTGGCAACGCACCGGCAGATCGACATCGTTCCCGGCGACACGGTCATCATTTCCGCGAGTCCTATTCCGGGCAACGAAAAACCCATTGCCCGCATGATCGACGAGCTGTGCAAGCGCGGCGCCAACGTCATCCACAA
>JAEEGL013496115.1_pt1 | contig 16086 bp, 11 predicted proteins | sample 9134231 | NCBI WGS metagenome assembly JAEEGL01 (sample SAMN16246548, study PRJNA631951) | gut metagenome | biome: gut microbiome; feature: rumen; material: fiber-attached | host: Bos | place: Iran: Karaj | collected 2018-10
CTGGGGAAGGAAGTCCTTCCCTTTCCGTCGATCGCCGTCTTGGCGTTACCTATGAAATACGGTAAATTCATTTATTCCTTCACCACACTCTGACACAACACAGTACAAATATACCACTTTCACCCACTTTGGCAACAAAAATTATTGTTTTGTTACAAAAAGCTCTTAAAAAAGTTCGACCTGCCCCGCAGGTCCGGGACAGACTTAGTGAACATTTGTATAGACATCTAATTTCGGGGAAAAAATTATAGATTACCTAGAAGGAAACATGTTTTGAGGGGGCGTCTATGCAAAAATGGTGGCGAAGTCTTTCTTTTGCCCTTATAGCCGTTGTTGTAGTGTTCTTTGCAGCCTGCGGTGGAGACAACGGCAGTTCTTCCGACACGGAGAGCGTGTACGAATCCCTTTCCGACCTGCCTAAATGCACTAGGGCCAAGGATGGCCAAGTCCTTAGTGTACAGGGCAAGAATTACGTCTGCGCATTTGGCGAATGGCTTCCTGATGAGCCGGAATTTGATTCCAGCAGCGACGAGCCTGAATCTAGTTCCTCCGAAGAGGAATCCTCCAGCAGCGAAGAAATAGAAAGTTCCTCCGAAGAGGAGTCTTCTAGCAGCGAAAAACCAGAAAGTTCCTCCGAAGAAGAATCTTCCAGCAGCGAAGATTCTTCAGACAGTGAAGAGTCCTCCAGCAGCGAGGAATCGTCCAGCGGCATTGACGACAGCGAATACAACTCGGAAAACAACACCCTTACGGACCTGCGCGACGGCAAGGTCTACGCCACCACCACCATCGAAATCAACGATGATGAACGAGGAATAGCCTATTCTCAGGTGTGGATGGCAGAGAACCTGAACTACCGCTATCTACAGCCTACGGGAACATTAGACTCCAGCAGTTTCTGCTACGACAACAACCCAGCATATTGCTCCATGTACGGACGCCTTTACCTATGGAGCGCCGCCATAGACAGCGCTGGCGTGTGGGACGAAAACGGTAGTGGCTGCGGTCTTGGCAAGATCTGTCAACCCACGAACCCTGTCCGTGGGGTATGCCCCAAGGGCTGGCATCTGCCAAACGTAGACGAAGTGAAAGCGCTATTCGTGGCTGTTGACGGCACCATTACGACATACGTCCGTCAAAATGAGGCCGGTAAAAAGCTCAAATCCAAAGCTATCTACAACGCCAAGGAAACCCCTTACGGTTGGAAGAATTATGAAACCTGGAAAGGCAATGGCACCGACGACTATTCCTTCGCCGCACTCCCTGCGGGCCGTCGGCAATGCGATCGATACTCAAACCCCACCAATGAATACTATAACAAGGATTCCGTCGCAGAATTTTGGAGCGCCTCCCAGTATATAGAGGACAAGATAGATCAGGCGTTCAAGTATACCTTTACCAACAAGAATTCCGAAGCACACACAGATTATTCGGACAAGGACAACGGCTTCCCCATCCGCTGTATCATGGATTGATCTATGCATAAGTTAAACAAAGCCATCTTTGCCTTAGGATTGTTCTTGTCTGCAGCACAGGCTTTCGGGGCCGTGTATTACGTGGCTACAAACGGCAAAGACAGCTACTCGGGTACAAAAGACAAGCCCTTCGCCACACTCAACAAGGCAAATAAGGTGGTAGCCGCAGGGGATACTGTCTGGATTCGCGGCGGCATTTACGACCTGAAAGATACGGTCTTTTACCAACGCTACAAGATGACGGCGGGCATATTGTTGACCACTAGCGGCACAAGCGATGATAACCGCATTCATTACCTGGCTTATCCGGGGGAGCGCCCGATTTTTGACGCATCAAACCTTCCCGTAGCCGCAGGCGGGGAGCACAGCGACGGCACTCCCGAGGGGGCGATGTACACTTCGCCTATCGTGATTGCGGCGAAGTTCCTTCACTTGAAAGGTTTCGATGTCCGCAATACGCCCATGATACACAATTCCAATTCCGGAGTTTTCCTGTACGCGAGCAAGCACATCTTCTTGGAGCAGATTGATAGCCACCACAATGCGGGCCCCGGGTTCTTCGCGAATGACGGTGCTGCCGATGGCGGTGGACACATCTTCTTGAACTGCGACGCCCACGACAACTACGACCCCTTGGGCTGGCAGGGCGATGGCGAAAATGCCGACGGTTTCGGCGCGCATTACCAGAAGCCGGGCGAGGGCGATACGACCAAGTTCATCGGGTGCCGCGCCTGGTGGAACAGCGACGACGGCTTTGACTTCATCAACCAAGAATTCCCCGTTGTGCTGGAGAACTGCTACGCCATGGGGAACGGCTACAGCGATTACGGGCGTGGCAATCCGTCGCATGGCAACGGTCACGGCATCAAGATGGGCGAAAGCACGCTCGGTGGCGGGCGACACACCATCAAGTTCTGCGTCGCCTGGAAAAACAAGTCCACGGGCTTCTACGCGAACTACACCGGTGCCGGCAGCAAGTGGATCAACAATACATCTTATGAGAACGTAGATCGCGCTTTCAGTATGGCATCTACACTCTTCGACGCCAAGGGCAACCGCTTGGCCGATGTCGCACCGCTCACGGGCGATAATGCCCATGTGCTCAAGAACAACATCGCCTTTCCGAACAAACTATCGCAAATCGGGGAATGCTGGGAGAAGATTACGAGCCAGAACATCGACCACTATGTAGAATGTCCGGCGGGTGAAAATAACACATGGAACTTAAAGCTTGATCTGACGGTCGACGACTTTATGAGTCTCGATGATCCCAGCATGACCATCACCGGTAAGGACCTCTCGACGATTCCGGGAATGCTTGGCCCCCGCAATTCCGACGGAAGCCTCCCAAACGTGGACTTCCTGAAACTCAAAAAAGGGAGTCGCGCCATCGACAAGGGCGAAGATTTCGGCTTCCCGTTTGCAGGGGCTGCACCCGATTTGGGCGCTTTCGAATACGGAATGCCCTCCAGCAGCTCGGCGGCATCTTCTAGTTCTGCAGCAGAATTGAGCAGTGCCGCCGCATCGTCTAGTTCTAACCATTCCAAGTCCAATCCTGAATCTATCCTAGCCCATCTTGGCCTCTCCAGCCAAACGTCGGTTTCCGCCCAGCTATTTGATATGCAAGGGCGTTACCTGGGAAGTTTGCCGGCCGAACAGCTTCGCGAGTCCGGAGATAAGCACTTCAACCTCGAAGCTGCCCTCCGCGCAAAAATCAAGAATCCCGGAGCATACATCGTGCGGCACAGGAATAAATTGCAAAGAGTGAATGTGAGGTAAAAGCCTACCTTCAACCTCTTTGCTTAGGCATGTTCTTCACTTCTTTCAAAAGCTTTTCCGGACCGATCTTTTCGTAGACCAATTTCAATATTTCAGCGGCAGCCATGGCATCGGCCAGGGCACGATGGTGATTGAATTCGGGCAGCTCCAGGGACTGGGTCAGGTTATGCAGACTGTAGCTGGGTAGCCCCGGAAAGAACCTTCTGGAAAGCTTGACGGTGCAGAGCCTGGGCGGGTCAAACTTGATACAGCAACGTTTCATTTCCGCTATCATGAATCGGCTGTCGAACTGCACATTGTGGGCTACAAAGATTCGGTCTTGCATCAGTTCACGCATAGTTTCGGCGACATTTGCGAACTGAGGCTTGCCCTGCACCATTTCATCGGTTATGCCCGTAAGCCGCTGCACAAAGGGCTGGATCGGCATTCCCGGATCTACCAGTGTCTGAAACGTATCCACCACGCAGGCGTCGTCCATCAGAACGACACCTATTTCGGTGATACGGCCATCGGCAGGTTTCCCTCCGGTGGTTTCCAAATCTACAACAGCAAATTTCACGGTTAATTTTTAAGGAAATAGCGCCCTACTGGATAGGAATGTCGATATCCAGAGTCTGCTTGGCGGCGCGATTCTCGATACGTGCCTTCATGACCTTGGCCTTGGGGCGGCCGTAGACGGGCACGACCAGCAAATTGGACACGCCAGAGTCTTCACTAGGTGTAGCCTCCGTTTCAGCCACCGTCTTGGTAAAGATGGGATTCTTGCCTTTGTCGTAAACAGAATAGGTGAACTCGCGGTTCAGGCCCTTCTTGATTTGCTTGGTAGGCACCTGGAAGTAGATGATTCCACCCTTGGGAACCTTGCGCAGGCTGTCCTTAATTTCTTCTTCGGTGGCAAAGTCCGCCTCTAGGGCCATGCGCACGTTCTTCTTAAGCTTGTCGGCACTCTCGTAAAGCACAGAAACGTTGAACTTGGCGTCTTCAGGAATTGCCTCCGGACGCACGTCCCTAATTTTCGCATTATTCTGGTAATACTCCCAGCGTCCGTTATCGTGCAAGAGCACCGTCGAGCCGTTGGAGGTTGTCGCTATAATATCGTCTGCAAGGGCCGACGCTGCCATAAGAGCGGCAACGCACAGCCCCCCTTTCACCAATCCACTCAATTTCATAACCACTCCGATTGTTCGTCGTTTTCAAAAAATATAGTATTAGTCCGCTTAATTATATTTACCCCTGTGAAAGGAAAAACGAGATTTGCCCCAAGCCCCACAGGCTACCTCCACGAAGGCCACCTGCTTTCGGCGCTGTACGTGTGGGCGGCAGCCCAGAAGTGGAATCTCGATGTGCACCTTCGCATAGAGGACCATGACCAAGAAAGGGCGAGGCCCGAACACATCGCCGCCATCCGAGAAGACCTGCAATGGCTCGGGTTCACATGGCAAAGCGAAAGTATCCAGAGCGGCCACTTCGATAGGTTTGAAAAGAAGCTAAAGGAGTTGCAAGAAAGAGGCCTTGTCTACCCCTGCTACTGCAGCCGCAAGGAGCTGGATGCGGAGAACCCCAAGAACGAGTACGGCGAGGTCATCTACCAGGGGAAATGTTTTTTTGAGAAGAAAGACTCCTCCTTACCCCACAGCCTGCGCATTCGTATTCCAGATAAAGTAATTCACTGGAAGGACATCCGACTAGGAGACTTTGAGGAAAATCCGAAACTCCAGTGCGGAGACTTCCCCATTCGGGATAGAATCGGCCAATGGACATACCAGTTCGCCGTCTGCGCCGACGACATCGAAGAAGGGATAACTCATGTTATCCGAGGCGAAGACATCAGGAATTCCACCGCAAGGCAGATTGCCCTGATGAAACTGATGGGCAGAACTGAACCGCCCCAGTACCTGCACCATTCCCTCATCGTTGACCCTTCTGGTAAAAAACTTTCCAAGCGGGAAAAGGCCCACAGCATCCGCCAGGACCGGGAAGCGGGAGTATGCCCACAAGAGCTTTTGGGCAGGGTGATTTTCAAGGCCGGATTACAAGCCCTCGCCGCACCAATCGACCTGAACACGGCCCTAGACCTGATCAGCCAACACATCTAGCCGCTAAAATATGTATATTCAGGGCATGTCCAACGCAGCCTTGTCCGCCACACTATTGAAGATTCGCCAGGAATCTGCCCTGTTTGATTCCAGAGACCCCCTTCTAAATTTCAGCACCAAAGGGCTATACCAGACACCCCTGTTACTAGAAACCGGCGACTTATTCTTCGAAAAGTGGAAACAGACACAAGGACCGTTGCCTCTAGATTCCTTCTTACCCAAGTCGGATAACTTCACCCCCCAACAAAAGCTAGAAGTCAAGGAGCACCTCCTTCAAGCGCTCAAGGAAAAACTGGAGGATTTCGGCAGCACCGACTTATACTTGCTGCTAGGATTTCTGAAATGGGAAGGGAACGCCCTTTCCCCAAGCCTCCTGGTTCCCCTAGACGTGAACCTTCAAGCACAGACGGTTTCACTTTCCTCCAGGCCTCCTCTGGAAAACATCGTCCTACGGGAGCGGTTAAAATCAGACATTGAGCTCCCGCGCGTAGAAGACGCCACCTTAAACGGGCAGTTCAGCATCCTTCTCTATTTTTCTCTCTTTGAGAAGGCCGTAGCAGCAAAGAAGAACTGGAAATTCACACGGCACGGACTCTGCCTAGCCTTCTTTGATTCAGTCAAGCTGGGCTTGAAAAAATGTATGGAACAGGGTTTGGACGAATCCAATGCCAACGCCGTATCCACGACGCAGTCCCTATTTTCTGCCGAAGGATTCCAGACCAAAGACTCTAAATTTGACAACGGCAGTTTTGACAGGATTTATTCCCCACTAGAGCATTACCCCCTGTATATTACGGACTCCCACACCACCAAGGTGGTAGAAGACGCCAAGGAGCCCGAAAACAAGGCTTACGCCATCCAGGTTCTGCCCGGTACAGATTGGGCTAGAGCCTCGGCAAACCTGGTAGCCGATTCCATCGCCGAAAAGAAGAGCACTCTGGTGGTCTACCGCAGGGCGTCCACCGCCCAAAAGTTCAGAGACTGCCTGTTCCCGCAATTTCGCAATTTCAACGGCCCCGAAAGGGACGCTATCCTGCCGAACCTCCAGAAATCCCGAGACGGATTCCTGCGTTATTACGAGGCGGTGAACAACAACATCCAGCCCTCCGACGCACCCCTTTCGGACCTGCTGGCAGAGTTCGTCCAGAATCCGGCAGTCAAGATCAAGTCGTCAGACGCCCTGTTCCAAAAGATTGCAAACCTGCCCTACCAAAGCTACAAGGAACTCAAGGCCGACCTGGACGAGATTCTTTACCTGTACTTTGAAAAGAAGGGCAAAGAAGCCCGAAACGCATTCAAGGACGTGCGTGTACCAAGCCTTACCGTAGAGGAACAAGAGGCTATCGCCAGGGAACTCTCCTTCGCCTCTACCAAGGTTTCCGAACTGAAGCCCCTGATTGAGCTGGTTGAAAAGACAGGGCTGTTCCCCACAGGAATCTACCTATCTGGCCTTTCGGATATCATCGACCTGATTCTCAACAACTTCAACCGAAGTACCCCCGTATTCGAGGATTGGGAACTCCGGTCCAACAGTTGGGAAGATTACCAGGATTCCCTGAAGGCCCTTCCCGAAGCGGGAGACAAGTGGGTCCGCTACCGTCGGCAGACATCTGATATTTACACCGACAACGCCGTTGACGAAAACATTCTTTCCATCCGCGACGAATTCGCAGACAGCCTGAAGGCGACCCTCAAAGGTCTTTCGGACCGTTACCGCAGTTCCAAGAAAAAGCTCCTAAAAGTCCTGAAGGATCCAAAATCTGTCACCTCGGACAACCAACTGCTAGACCTGATCGACACGCTGATAGAGCTGCAAGAGAACAAGCGTGCCTACAAGGACACATCCGTTCTCGGAAACCACCTGCTGGGACGGGACTGGCTCTACGAGCGTTCTAACTGGTTCGAGCTGAACAAGAAGATCACCTATATCTACGACTTTAGGGAGTCCCACAAGAACGACCCCCGTCTGGACCTTCTTCTCCAAATTCTAGAGCAATGGCAACTGTTCAAAGACGCCCTACCCCAGATGAAGGACTATGCGAAGGTCGTGAAGGAACTTCAGGAATCCACCCGTAAGATTACAAAGGGCCTTTCGCTGGAAACACCTTTGGAAAGCCTCTGTATCGAAAAGTGGCTGGACGAAATCCAGCTATGGAATGCAAACTGGAGTAATCTGGAAATCCATGTCCGAACAACCTCCCTGTTGCAGTCCATCGAAAGCTTCGGAGCCAAGGAGCTTTGCGACTACCTTAAGGATCCAGACAACGTAAGCCAGAACATCGCGCAGGCTTTCGCCCATTTCTGGGCAGGTACACAAATCCAACAGGTCAGCAAGGAATGTCCTGAACTATTCTCCCTGCAACCCAAGGCTCGGGCTCAGAAAGCAAAAGACTATCGGTCTCAACTGGACCAATTCTGTAATGCAAACTTCAGGCTTGTGCACAGCGCCGTCAAGGACAATCCGGAGATTTTCGCCTTTGCTTCCCTGGAACAAAGTTTCTACTTGCCGGCTTCCAAGAAGTTCCAGACGCTAGTGGTTCTGGATGCGGACTGCATTACCGTTTGCGAGGCGCTCCCCGCCATATTCAAGGCACAAAAGACTGTCCTAGTTGGAGACGCCAAGGCGCCCCTCCTGACACAGCTGCCCCTAGACGGATACCCAGAAGACCAGACGCCCCATACGCAAGCCTTCCAGGAATCTATCCTCACCATGAGTTTACGGCAGGGCATTCCCACCAGGGAGCTGTGGTTCTCCACAACCTACGCCCATTCCTCCATGGTGGACTTTGCCAATTACAAAATTTATGGCGGAGGCATTCGGCAGCTCCCCTCTCCTAGCCGTGAAAATGTCAAGAACCAGTCTTTGAAGGTGGTTTCCGACAAGATCATAGAAATAGCAAGGGCCGCCATACATCACGCCGAACGGCAACCTGGGCGAACGCTCGGAATTATCGCCCAGCACCAGTCCACCTGTCTCGAAATCGAATCGGCCATCAACAGCCTCACGCCCAAGGATTCGCCGGCGGCAAGATTTTTCCAGCCAAGCAACCCGGCCATCAGCTTCTATGTAAAGACTCCCGAAAGGGCCGTAAACCGCCCAAGAGATACAATCCTCGTGTGTGCCGAATACGACACCACCGAAAAGCGTTCCATCAATTCCAAGCTTTCCGTGTACACCACCCTCGCCAAGAGCGAGCTCCAGGTGTACCTTTCCGAAAGCGACATGGCCCTGAAGCCCAAAGAAAAACCGGATCTTTTCTGGGAATGGATTCTATACCTTCAAAGGGTTCTCACCCTAGACACTTACGACCAGCCTCCCAAGGAATCGGTCCTTTACCCACAGGCATTGAAGGCACTGCAAGACGAGAATATAGAGGTCGAACCCTATTTCTGCCAAGGTGGAATTTCCGTGGGTCCCGTCATCGTAGATGCCAACAACCCCAAGCGATTCCTCGCCATGGTAGAAGACGACTGCACTACAGAGCGTTTCAGGGAATCCATCGAAGACCGAATCTATGTCCGGCATACACTTCTCCGCCAAATTGGCTGGAAGGTACTAAACTTGTGGACACCCTTCTGGTACATGGCCTACAATGACGAAGTGAGCCATATGGTAACAACCATCGCTATTGAGCAGAGTGTGGCTCCTCCACCCAAGGACGTTTCCGAAGAAGAAGCCGATAGCGCAAGCGTCATTTCTGCCGAAGATCTGAGCGTCATTCCCTATACGGTATTGCATCCGAAAATCGAGGGAACGCCCCACGACAAGCCCATCAAGGAGCTTTCCGTAGCCTCCATTATCACGCAGCTCAAGTTCTACGTGGACCACGAGTCCCCCATTCACGAGGAACTCTTGCAACAGAGACTGTTCGAGCTCCACAAGGAGCCCTGGCCGAACCCCGCCCTAGTGCCCCAGATTATAGATGCTATCAAGCAGGGCATCAAGAGCCAAAAGTTCATCCAGACAGGTAAATTCCTGTATTCCCTCAAGAACCCCGCCGTGGAACTGAGGGACAGGAGTTTTCGCCCGTCTTCGGAACGGAAGATGATCTACGTGTCTCCGGAAGAAAGAATGTTTATCCCGTCATCCATGGACGAACGGGACATCAAGCAGTTGCTTGGTCTGTTGGAATAATCCGAAAAACTAACGGACCTTCACGACGAAAGCGCTGATATTATAGGCCGACAATTCGCGAGCTTTGTCGTCGGCAGCCTTCTTGTTGTTCCAGCCACCGGCACGGAGCTTATAGAAGGGAGCGTCAAACACTACCTGAATGGCATAGCCTGTGCTAGCGGAAAGCTCGGCACGACGACGCTGGGCCGCGTCGAAATCGCCCACTGCTTCGAATTGCAAAACATAGAGGTCCTTGGAGGCCTTCTTGTCGGCATTGGCCTTGCCAGAAACCGCAGGGCCTGCAGCAGCGGAAGTATCCCGCAAAGAGGCGGAAAGCTCCGGAGAATACTCGTTACCACGGAAAAGGGAATCCATATCCGTAGGGTCGCCTGCAAAAGACAAGGCCGCAGCAAATCCAACAATAAAGGCAATAGGCAATTTCATGGCACTAATTATAAAAAATTTTCTCTATCTCAACACCGGGCATCTCGGCAACAACGCCCCGGTGGGTAATGAAAATCATGGTCTTGGCCGGATAGGCCTCGAAAAGCCTACGGAAAAGTTCCCGTTCCGTAGGCTCATCCAAGGCTGAGCTGATTTCGTCCAGCAGCAAAATACCGCCGGGCCGTAACAGGCCTCGGGCAATGGCGATACGTTCCGCCTGGCCTTCGCTGAGCCCCATTCCCCGCTCCCCAAGTTCCGTATCCAAACCGTTCGGCAAATCATGTACAAATTCCGCACAGGCAACCCGAAGCACATGGCGCAATTCCTCCTCGGTGGCGTTCGGTTTTGCAAGCTGTAAATTATAACGTATCGTTCCGCTCATCAGGGTATTCCCCTGGGGAACATAGACAAAGTTGTCGCAGGTTTCCGCCGAGACCGGGCACTCAAAATTCTGCGCCGGGTCGCGAGAGTCTGCGGAGTAAACAATCGTACGTCCCTCCTGGGGTTCCACAAGGCCAAGCATCAGGCGGAACAGCGTTGTCTTGCCAACCCCGGTCTCCCCCATGATGGCTGTCTTACTGCCGGGCTTAAAGTCGTGAGTGTAATTCCGGACGGCATCGTGATCTGCGACCGCATAACGAAAACGGACACTTTCCAGACGGACTCCCAAGCGGGCCGGACCGCCGGCAGACGGCGACGCCTCTTGTACCACGCGGGTCGCAGGAGATGCAGCTTTCCCGCCCAGCGACGGGCCATCAGCATGTAATTCCTGCAGGCGATCAATGCTGGCGGTGGCGTGAATCAAGCGGGGGGCGTTATTCAGAATCGAAAGTATGGGCCCTTGAATCTGCCCCACCAACTGTAAAAAAGACGTCATGACGCCGAAGGTGATGGTTCCGTTCCGAAGCCCAAGACCACCCCACACAAAGGCCAGCAGATACCCTAGTCCGAAGGCGCCACCAAAAGCAAGTCTAGAAACCACCGAAAAGCGGGTCTGACGCACCACGTCACGATGGAGTTCATTCTGCATAGAATCCAGACGTTCCGAGACCCAGGGGGCACTCCCCAGACTGCGGAGGACGGCGTTGTTCTCTACGCCCTCCTGCACGTGCATCTGGATACGGCTTTCACCCTCGCGGATTTTCAGGGTCATTTTACGCAAGCGGTAAGAGACGAACTTCCCGAACACAAGGGCTAGCGGCGTAAGGATTACAAGAGCCCAGGCGAGCCGCGGGTCGAACCAGCGAAGCATCAGGAACGCCCCCAGAAGCTGTATTGCCGTCACCATCATCTGGGGAACATTCGCCGTGGCCACCTCGCTGACCAACTCCACGTCCTTCGAGAATCGAGAGGTCACGTCTCCCGAAAGAAGTTCCTTCTCGCTGTAAAGCTTGCGGGTGAACAACCGGCCGAACATCGAGAGCCTAAGTGCATTAGACTGCCGGATAGTGGCCATCGACGTGAGGTAATAATAAACCTGACGGAGTGCTACATTGCCCACCACCGTGAGCACCAGAAGCCCTACCATAAAGAGCACGTCGTCATCGCTGCCGTTTCTGATGGTATCGTCAATGAAGCGCTTGCTAAGCCACACCATGGCAAGGCCCAGGGACACCTGCAATGTCCCCACCGCCACGCGGAACGCCACATTCAGTCGTACCCCGCAGATACTTTGCCATAGCCAAACTACGTAATTCATTCCAGCACGTTCACCTTCTGCCAGCTTTCCACGATGGCCTGCACGTCGGCCTCTGCGCGGGAGCGTTCCACCTCGTATTCTTCACAGAGTTTTTCCGTCAGGGAATCTACGGTAAAGTCACCCTGTTCTACGGCAGCATTCCACAAAAAGGCCGCTGTCTCGTTCAGGCACAAAAGCTTCCCGAAATCGAGAGCCCCGATGCCCTCGCCCATGATTACCTGTTCGCCGCAAACTTCACGAAGTACAAAACCGTTCTTGATTCGCATAATTCTTTCCTCTTATAGCCCTAAAATAGCTTATTCAAGAAATAATTTTTTTTTACATACAGCCGATTTTATTCTCAAAAAAAGCCTGTTTTCTAGTGAAAACATTTTTTCTACACCGGGGCATTCAAGCCAGACTCCTGAAATATACTTTTAGAGGGTCTAGAAAAGGAAGCCCTATGAATTTCAAAAAAGTCCTCATTCCCGCACTCTGCGCTGCCAACGCCCTATTTGCAGCCACAGTTTACCAGAACCAGGTAGGATTCGTTTCAAACGGCCTGAAACAGTTTGTCGTCATCGACGGCGCCGGCAAGGAAGTTTCTCTGAAGGATGCCGACGGAAAGGTTGTTTTCAGTAATACCGTTCCCGAAGCTCAACCATGGATACCCGCAGGAAGCGACGGATCGCTGGTAGATTTCAGCGAGGTCAAAACTGCAGGCACTTACAAGATTTTCATAGACGATGAGGAAGCCGGCCACCCTGTCATTATATCAGACAACGCCCTTGAAGGCGTCACCAAGGGATCCTTGAAATTTTTCTACTTCCAGCGCGCCTCTACAGCCCTAGACGAAAAGTACGCAGGTGCCTATGCACGTGCGGCAGGCCACCCAGACACCTCTGTCAAGTACCACCCATCTACCGGCCACGACGTCTCCCTGAATGAAACGTTTAAGGCCTCCAAAGGTTGGTACGACGCCGGCGATTACGGCAAATACATTGTCAATTCCGGAATCACCACCTACACCCTTTTGCAGCTTTACCAGCAAAACAAGGACTACTTCGACACCCTCAACCTAAATATTCCAGAAAGCGGCGACAAAATCCCCGACCTTCTAGATGAAATCCGTTGGAACCTGGACTGGATGATGGCAATGCAGGACAAAGACGGCGGAGTATTCCATAAACTCACCACAAAGCAGTTCGCCGGCATGGTCATGCCCGAAAAAACCACCGCGCAAAGGTATGCCATAGGAAAGGGTGTCGAGGCAACCTGGAACTTTGCAGCCGTGATGGCCCTTGCCGCCGACATCTATTCGCCCTACGATAAAAAATTTGCAGACTCCTGCGCGAAAGCCTCCGAAAAGGCCCGCTGGTGGGCCAACGAAAATCCGAACGCGTTTTATGAACAGCCCGCTGACGTCGGAACAGGGTCTTATACAAAAGCCATCACCTGGTCAATCAAGCTTTGGGCAAATGCGGAACTATTCCGTATTTCAGGCAACAAGGCATTCGAAGACTCTCTTCACGTTCTCAAATTCGGCCGCACCAAGGCCTCCCTGCAGAGCTGGTCAAACAACCTGATGCTCGAAGCCTTCACCATTGCAACAAATCCCAATGTATTCTCAAAAGCCGACGTTGATTCGGCCAAGGCCTTGATTTTCTACCTGGCAGATGACTATGTGTCTTCCCTTGAAAATAACGGTTTCGGAATTCCCATGAGCAAGAGTGATTTTTATTGGGGTTCCAATAGTGTTGCCGCCAACAAGGGCATGGTCCTCATCCACGCCTACATCATCACCAAGGATGAAAAATACCTCAATGCGGCCATTGGCATTGCAGATTACCTCCTGGGAAGGAATCCCCTAGACCTGTCCTATCTGACCGGGTATGGAGTCAACCAGGTTATGCATCCACACCATCGTCCTAGTCAAGCCGACGGCATCGAAGCTCCCGTCCCCGGAATGGTTGCCGGCGGTCCAAATGCCGGCGCAAACGATGCAAGCTCGTGCAAAATTGATTACGCCAAAGACAAACCCGCAGCAGAAGCCTACTACGACAACACCTGCAGTTATGCAAGTAACGAAGTTGCCATCAACTGGAATGCACCTTTTGCATACCTGGTAGGTAGCATCCAGGCAATCCTCGCCACAGGAAAGGTTTACGATACTTCTAAAGCCAAGAGCAACGCCTCTTACGAACTGGTCAATGCCCGCGACAAGAGCGATGACGCAACAGCTATTGCCGCCAACAAGGTCAATTTTAGTCCCGTAAAAGCCGGAAGCCGCCTCGTCGTCAAGGGTAACAGTGTCCTCCTGGAAAGAACCTCACCGGATGGCATCAAGAAGTACTTCAACCTGCGTGGCAAAAAGCTCCACTAGAATATCGAGCGGCGCACATTAGGGATCGTATTCGTCAAATGACCTTTTTTCTGCATAAAGGTCATTTCCTCTCCATTCAAAAAGAGGTGCGCCCCAGTCTCCTCCCTGGGTTGGTTCCCACAGGAAGGCCCCAATCCAGCGGTCAAGACCACGAACCATCTGGTCGATGTGTTTACGCGAGCCGTCGTATTCATAGTGATTTCCTTTGTCTCCGCCATTGTACTCGGCAACTATAAATTCCAGATCCGGGTATTTCGAAGAAAGTTCCTCAAACAGGCTTTTCCAATCTTCCGGAGGGCCATCGCCATAAGCCGTATAGGCCGAAAAGCCCATCACCTCGGCAGGAACCTTCTGGTTCTTGAAAATTTCTTCCATCCACCAATTGACCGTCTGAGGCTTACGTATACTTTCGATGTGCAATACCGTCTTGGTTTGAGGCGATACCGCCTTGACGGCACGAATGCCCGCCTTAAAGTACTTGGCCGCATTAGCCTTTCCACTAGAAGTTCCCATGTCACCATTTATACTTGTAGAAGCCTTGTCAACCCCATTGCCCCAGCAGTCCGTGTCGCTATTGGGGACATGAATCAGTATCCCGGGTGTCGTTTCGTTTCCTATTTGCACCATGTCGGGACTCGCGTTCACCTTTTTCAGTGCACTGATCAGGTCATACGTGTATTGGTAAACCGAATCCGCCATCTCTTCTGAATCCTTAGCACCACGCCAACGGCTCGGGATAATCTGTTTACCCGGATCGGCCCAGTTGTCACTGTAATGGATATCAAGGAGGAACGCCATGCCGGCCGCCCTGACTTTTTGCGCATAGGCCACCACATGTTCCTTGTCGCCGTACGATTCATCGGCATGGCCACAACCTGCCGCAGCGTACCCATACTGGGCACTAGGCGAAACAAAGGTTCTCAAACGGACCGCATTGAAACCATGCCTCTTGAGCAAGGTAAATACATCTGTTTCAGAACCATCCACATCAAAAAAACGGGTACGGAAGCGCTCGTACTCCTGAACCGTTGAAATGTCTGCGCCCCTGTAAAAGTCAAAAACAACCGACGACGAAACTGGCTTGGCCTCCCCCGAAGAAGACTCCACAGGCGCATCGGACGAAGAGGATTCTGCAACATCAGAAGAAAGCTTGTCCACTAGTGAAGAGGACTCGGCTGTTGCCGACGATGACACGCCTACCTCAGATGAAGACATTTCGAATGATTCCGACACAGAGGAATCCGGCATATTCAAAGATACCGACGAACCGGAATCTTCACTGCAGGCCCACAAAAGGCAGACGCAAGACACAAGCGGTAGGATACGCATACAGAAAACCTTCTGAATCTAAGATAGATTATTTAACAAGTTTGGCGGCCAAAGGCAATCAGCGCCCTACCCATTTGGAAAACACAAAATTTACACAAATGGGCACTTAATTGTCAAAAAATTACCTTCCGGTTTTCTATATTTGGCCCACTATGGTCGAAGAGGCTCTTGAAATGGACGTGCCCGCCGAAGCAGCACTAGTGCAGGTGCAGGCGGGCGAACGGGTGACAGAGGCGCACCCGCAGCTCCCCGATTTCGACTTCAAGACCTGGAAAGACTATTCCCATATTCTGCCCGCCATGCTACCGAACTTCCCGGATTTCTGCCCCGCCGGGAACTTCCGCAAGAGCTTCGCCGATGAAATGGAATCCTGCGTCAAGTTCATGGGAGGCTACGAAGACTTCAAGACCTTCACGGAACATTTCGGGGTCTACGACTTCAAGACCTTCCTGACGGAACGTGATAACCTGAAGATGTTCCACAAGCCGGGTTGGCACTGGACATTCCAACAGGAGAAAGACGGAACAACCCTCCAGTCGGAACTTACGGTGGCAAACATCATGGGAGCCCTGTGCCGTATTTCACCGGGGAACTTCTCCTGGCATCACTACACGACGCGATACCTGCACCTGATGCTGAAGGTGGCGTTCCACCTGGTACGCAAGGGCTGCATCTACCCGCAGGTTTTCTGGGTCCAGAAAGATACGGCCCAAATACGCTGGCTCCCCACCACGTTCCTACCCGAAATCAAGACTCTTGTAGACCAGCTGGAGGCAAAGGCCCCAGCC
>JAEEGL015543176.1_pt1 | contig 16086 bp, 13 predicted proteins | sample 9134231 | NCBI WGS metagenome assembly JAEEGL01 (sample SAMN16246548, study PRJNA631951) | gut metagenome | biome: gut microbiome; feature: rumen; material: fiber-attached | host: Bos | place: Iran: Karaj | collected 2018-10
CTCTATAATTTCTTTTAATTAAGGATTTAAAAGCATTTATAAGGCCACTATCTCTTTGTAACACCTTAAATGTTTTATTTAAGTTCTTAACAACAATAAAACTCATACTTCCTCCTAATTGACATCTAAAAAACCTAAGGGTTAAAAACTATCCTCCTTTCCTACAACACAAAAAACCACATTTCCATGTAGTATACCCTTATCATGCATCAATGCAAAAATTTTTCAAAACGTCAAAACAAATAATACTACACATTTTTATACTTTGCAAGAAAAATCTTGATTTTTTTCAAAAAATAACAGTAATAATCAAGCTTGTTACACAATAGAAGAAGACATAATACTGCTCGAGTGTAGAAAGTCAGCATTATTGATATAAAAAGAATAGATATTATCATTATTTTCTGTCAGGAAAAATTAACAAAAGTTTTATTGAATCTTTCCATTATCAGTGATAAAATTTATCATATGAAATTATTTCAAAAAAGAAAGAATGGATACTGTATCATATGGGAAATAAAGATGACAAAAATATCATAAAAACAGTGACTTTAGGAGGGCTCGAATGAAAAAAACAAAGATGTATTCAAACGATACCAGGATAAAAGGCACATTAAAAGAATATAAAAAAAAGGAAAAGTTATACGAAAGAATAAATAACGCTCTCAATATACTTGGAGACTTTTCAAAAAGTATTGAAGTTAATTTATACAGAGAAATAAACACCGATGAAAAACAACAAATTAAATTATGGTGTGGTGATGACGAAAATAGAATTTTTATTTTTTGTCCCTCATCAACGGATAAAAATGATACAACTATTATAGAATGCTATGATAAGAATTCAAACTGTACATATAATATAGCATTGCTAAAAAAACATGAAATAACTAGTGATAATATTGGATTAGCAAGATTTGACAAGCAGTATAACTTTAGACATGGTAGATTGATAACTGATGAAAAAACTTATTATAGTGTTTTTATATCAAATGATGTTGCCTATCAAATTCAGTTTGCTAACAAAGATATTGTAGTTCCAGCAGACATGGTTTTAAATCAACTGAATAATAGCAATAGCATATCTTTTACAGCTTTTAAAAGAGTTTTTGACCAATTTTTACAAGAAGACTGTCCCATAGAAGCAAAGGCTCTTACTGCATATAAAGACTTTGAAATTATAGGTCACATTAGCTTTGAAACACATAATGGAATAAAAAGAATAAAAAAATGTTGACAAAATGAAAAAAAAGGTCTAAAATCAAATTCAATAATTTGAAAAAAAGAGGTGGGAATATGATAGATTTTATTAACAAATTAGACTATGACTGCTATATTGATTGTCTTATTCGCGCTTTATCAAGATTTGATAAATTTTATTTAATGCCTAAAAATGATACTGTGTAGCTCGGACGAGCCATAGTGTCATTTTTTTGTTATAAAAAGGAGGGTAAGGTAATATGGAAACAGAAGAATTAAAAAATGAATTATTTAACAATTTAAAAAATTACACAGAAGAAGAAAAAAATGAAATAAGAAAGGCTTATGAATTAGCAAAAGATCTTCATAGTACACAATATAGGCAAAGTGGAGAACCATACATAAATCATCCGCTTGCAGTAGCTATTATTCTATCTGAAATGAAAGCAGATAAAGACACCATTTGCGCAGGATTGTTACATGATACTATTGAAGACACACCAATAACAAAAGAAGAATTGGCAAGAGAATTCAACACCGATATAGCTAATTTAGTAGATGGAGTAACCAAGATAAGTAAGTTAAATTTCTCTAGTAAACAAGACAGGAGTCTAGCAAATACAAGAAAGATAATCGCAGGATTAACAGAAGATGTAAGAATTATAATTGTAAAGTTAGCGGATCGTCTTCATAATATGAGGACATTACAGTATAAAACAGAATTTAAACAAAAAGAAAATGCTCTAGAAACAATGGAAATATTTGTGCCACTTGCATATTATATCGGAGCATATAGAATCAAAAGTGAACTTGAAGATTTATCACTAAAGTATTTGAAGCCTGAAGAATATAAAAGAGCAGAAGAAAAACATCTAATAGTTGAAGAAGATAGTAAGCAATGCCTTGAAGAAATGCTATACACAATACATAAAATATTAAACGATAACAATATTCCAAATGAAATAAAAGCAAGAACCAAAAATATTTATGGATTATATGAAAAGTTAAGTAAAGGAAAAAAATTGGAAGATATTCATGATTTGTTAGCACTAAAAATAATGGTAAATGAAATTAGAGATTGCTATATATCATTAGGATTGGTTCATAGTAAATATAATCCTATAAATTATAGATTTAAAGACTATATTTGGAATCCAAAAACCAATATGTATAGATCACTTCATACAACAGTATTTGGGGCGGATGATAGATTAGTACAAACACAAATAAGAACATTTGAAATGGATGAAATAGCATCGTTTGGATTAACGTCTTATTGGAGTCAAAATAAAGATGATGCACGATCGAAAATGCAACAAGATTTGAAAGATAAATATCAATTCTTTAAATCATTGACAGAAATAAATACTACATTCGGAGATAATCAGGAGTTTTTAACTCAAATAAAGCGGGAGTTATTTACAGATAAAATATATGTATATACTACCAAAGGTGATATAATAGAGCTACCGAAAGGGGCCACCCCAATAGATTTTGCATATAGAATACATACAGATATAGGAAATTCAATGGTTGGGGCTATAGTAAACGATGATAAAGTATCAATATATGAAGAATTACAGAATAAAGACAGAGTAAAAATAATAACAAGTAATTTGAGTATGGGCCCAGGAAGAGATTGGGAAGAAAAAGCAAAAACAACAAACGCTAAAAGAAAAATAAGGGAGTTTTATAAAAGATAAAAGGAGGGATTTTAATGAAAAAAAATTATGTACCAAATACTTGGACTAACCCCAAGACACATTATTTGAAGGCTATAGATAGTCCATGGTATAGACTGTTAATAAAACTACAAAATTTGCTTTCTGTAGAAACTATGAAATTTTATCAAAAAAAACACATTTCTACAATTCATTTACCTGTTACTACTGGATCAATTTCTAGTCCTATGGGAAAAGGTAGTGATTCATTTCCAGTAAAAATCAATTTGGAAGGAGTAGATACTTACTTAGCAGATTCTATGCAATTCTTATTGGAATATGGCTGTAGATTAACTGATAATGGTGTTTATTACATCATGCCAACTTTCAGAGGAGAAAAAGCTGATGCAAGGCATTTATGTCAGTTTTATCATAGCGAAGCCGAAATTATTGGTGATTTAAATGATGTTATGAATTTAGTAGAAGGATATATCAAATATCTATCAAAGCAAATTGTAAAACAACTAGGTGATGAAATAAAAAATATGATTGGAGATATATCACACATTGAAAAAATTGCAAATTATAAAGGACATTTTCCAAGACTTACTTTTGATGAAATTGAAAATAAATTAAAAGAAAAATACCCCAATGAAATAGAAAAGTACATTGAATACAATGATGGTTGGAGAGACATAACACGTCTTGGAGAAAAAAAGGTTATGGAATTATTTGATGGAATTGTATGGATAACTAATTATGACCTTTTAGCAGTACCATTCTATCAAAAGAAAGATACTGACGGAAAAACTACAAAAAATGCCGATCTTTTAATGGGAATTGGAGAAACAGTTGGCTGTGGTGAAAGACATGACAATAGAAAAGAACTTCTTGAGTCTTTAAAAGAACACAATGTTGATCCAAACGAATATGAGTGGTATGTCGAAATGAAAAAGCATTATCCACTTAAGACGTCAGGATTTGGTATGGGAACAGAAAGATTTCTAATGTGGGTATTAAAATGTGATGACATTAGAAATATGCAAATCTGTTTAAGATTTAATGGTGAAAATATTATTCCATAAGAATAGGTGGTGATCGTAATGCCAATTGGAACTAGTATGTTTGATAATTATCTCAAACATCATAAGGAAAATACTAATCTATACATAATAGATGCACATAGTCATTTTGGTGAAGATGGATATTGGCCTAATGTAGGAGATTATGCAAAATATATTGAAACATGTGAAAAACTACTTATCAATGAAGTATTTGCCATGCCTGTACCATGCCCAGTAATTATAAAAGATGATGGTACCAAGATCTTATTATCAAACCATAAGATGAGTGGTAACAATTTAGAACACTATCGTGTAGAAAAAAATAATGGAAAAAGAATAGAGATACCACATTTGTTAAATAGCAATCCATATAAAGAGGCTAATGATAAGTTATACGAAATGACAAAAAATAATGATAGCACAATAAAAATGAATTATGTTCCTCTGATTCATCCATATTATTATTCAAATGCTGATTTTGAAGAACATAGAAATAGAGGAGCTAAAATGCTTAAAATCCATGGAATTGCTTGTGGAGTAATTCCTGAAAAAATAGATGATAAGTTTTTTGAATTACTAGAAGAAATTCAAATACCAGTTATAATACATACAGATTATAGTAAAGATGAAAATATTTTATCATATAATAGTGCAATAAACTGGATTAGCCGTTTTGAAAATTATGATATAAAGGTATATATCACACATGCGGCAAGGTTTAATGATTATGTCACAGATATGATTAACAGTGACGATAGATACATAGTAGGAATAGGACCAGATCAATTGTTGAGTTATCCAGGGCAAAATGAAAAAAGTCCTTCTGATTATCTGGAATGCTGCCTACAAGAATTTGATATAAATAAAATAGTTTTTGATATTGATTACCCATGGAATGTTCAAGGTATTGATAACTATGAATACGACTGGGGATCAATATATAGACTAAGTTATAAACTAAGTATTGATGAAAAAGAAAAGATTTTTTCAGAAAATATAAAAAGATTTGTAAGGGAAAGGTGATAAAATGAAAAAAATTAAAGATTTAACTTCTGAAGATATTAAAGCAATGAGTTATAATGAAATAATAGGATTAGTAAGAGAAACTAATAGAACTCCAGGTGGTTTAAATACCATTAAGACAGTAGCAAGAATGCTTAATTTGAATAGTAATTCAACTATTTTAGACATAGGCACAAGTACAGGTCATACTGCACTTGAGTTTGGTAGGTTATTAAACTGTACAATTGTTGGGATAGACATTAATGACGAAAGTATAAAAACAGCAGAAGAAAGATGCAAAAGATTTAATCTTGAAAATGTGTCTTTTAAAATTGATGATGCTACTAACATGTCCTTCAAAGATGGAACATTTGATGTTGTTTTTGCAGGTAATGTTACATCACTAGTTAGTAATAGAGATGCAGCCCTAAAAGAGTATTGGAGGGTATTAAAAGAAAGTGGATATTTGGTAGCAGTACCAATGTATTATCTACAAGATCCAACTGATGATTTATTAAATAGAGTTCGTGAAGCAATTCAAGTTAATATACAAGTACAACATAAAGATGATTGGAAAAAATTCTTTTTGAGAGATAGTGATGAAATATTTGAAGAAGTTGATTTTAAATTTTTGAAATGTAGTGATGAAGAAATTAATCAATTTTGTGATGATATTTTAGCTCGTGATCATTTGAAAGAGTTATCAGAAGAAGCAATGAACACTCTTAGGGAATGCTACTACAATTTTATGCATTTATTTAATGAAAATAATAGTCATATGGGATTTACTGTTTTTATTCTTAGAAAGAAAGAAAGCGATATATTCAACGACCCTGAATTATATCACAGTGTAAAGATAAATGAATAATAGAGTAGGGATTATATCTCCTTCAAACATTCTAATAACAGAATTTCCTAATAGGTTTGAACAAGGTCTTAAAAATTTAGAAGAACTCGGATTTAAAACAGTTCTCTCAAATAATCACAAAAGAAAGAATTCATATACAAAAGAATCGGTTAACGAGAGACTAAAAGAATTAAATGAGATATTAAATAGTGATGTAGATACAATTATTGCTTCAATTGGAGGGTATCTGTCAATTCAACTATTGGATCAAATTGATTATAATTTTATAAAAGAAAAAAACATAACCTTCTGCGGTTGTAGTGATATTTCAGCCCTTTTATTAGCAATTTATACAATGACAGGAAAAACGGTTCTTTATGGGCCAACATATACAGTCAATTTTTGCGATTATGATGGTATTGATGAGTATACTTTAGAATATTTTTGTAAATGTTTAGAAAAAAAAGATATACAATATCAACCATCTTCATATGAGTATAAAGATTTTATAGATTGGGGAGTTTTAGAAAACGAACCACAAAATAGAAAGAAAACAAAAAAAGCAAATGATTGGCAAGTAATAAAAAAAGGAACCGCTAAAGGGCATCTACTTGGAGGCAATTTAGCAACAATCCTATTAATATTAGGTTCAAAATACTTACCGGTTGAGAATTTTAAAGATAAAGTTTTGTTTCTTGAAGACTGCGAAACAAATACTAATGAATTTTGCTCATATTTAGAAGCATTGAGAATTAATGGAATATTTGACAGTATAAAAGGCGTGATAGTAGGAAAATTTGATAGTGATGCAATGAATAAAGAAATGCCTGCTTTTCTAGAAAACTATTTCCAAGATTATGATTTTCCTGTTGCCTGTAATATAGATTTTGGTCATGTTTCTCCAATGATTACAATTCCAATTGGAGAAGAGTGTGAATTAAATTGTGACAAACACGTAAATTTTAGAGTTCAATTTAAAGAGGAAGATAAATAATGAAAGTAAATGTTGACATTGACAAATGGAATAGAAAAGATCAATATAACTTTTTTTCAACATTTGTAAATCCATATGTTTCTCTAACCAGTATCATAAATGTAGATAAAATTGTAAAGTATTCAAAAAAACATAATATATCTTTTTATGGAATTATGTCATATGTTGTTCTAAAAGCAATAAATGATATAGAGGAGTTCAAATACATCTTAGAAAATACCAAAATATACAAATATGATAAAATACATGCAGCATTTTCTGTGTTAACTAAAAACAATGAACTGCGTTTTACTAAGGTTGTAGAATACAGTAATTTCAACATGTTTATAAATAATTTTGAAATATCAAAAAAAGAAGCTGAAAATAATAAAAAAACAGCATATACCGAATGTAACAATAAGGTTTATATTACATGTATACCATGGATCAGGGTTACTTCGTTAACTAATCCAATGAATTACAACTCCAATGATAGTATTCCAAGAATATGCTGGGGGAAGTACTTTTTAGAAAACAACCAATATATGATTGATCTTTCAGGAGAATTCAATCATGCTTTTGTCGATGGCTATCACATGGCAAAGTTTTTCACATATGTTCAAAACAACATCGATAATTTTGACAAAATAGTATCCGAAACTAAATGAGGAATAATAATGAAAACTATAGAAGTTAACAAAAATTTAAAAGAATTTAATGATATTAACAATTTATGCAATTCAATAAATAGAAGCTATCAAATAAAAATAGATAATATAAGCATAATTGATGGTGGTTTTCTTCATAAGAAGTATTTAATCACCTCAAAGAGTGTAAAATATGTAGTAAAAGTTTTAAATAACATTAAATTCCAAGATGTATCAATAGATTTTCCAATAAACGCAATAAAATACCAAAATTATCTCCAAAAAAACAGAGTTTTAGTTCCGGGTGTAATACCAAATATTCAAGGGGAATTATATAGCATCAATCAAAAAGGTGAATACTATTTTCTACAAGAATGTATTGATGGCAACATTTTAGAATCAAATCAACTAACCTTGAATCAAATAAAACTAGTAGGAGAAAATATTGCGCAAATTCATTTAATATCCAGTGAATTTACTAAAATGAATAATAATAAAAAATATAAAAAAATCAAAAACTATAAGATACTTCAAGAGGAAGCGCAAAAAAGGGAAGTGGAGATCAACGATTCATCAACTGAAAAAATAAAAATGGTTGTGGAAAAACAAAACGAAATAATAGAAGACATTAAAAAATTAGGACTAATTGAAGAACTAGATTATAGTTACATCCACAATGATCTAACTGTTGATAATATTATCATTGAAGGAGATAGTCTCAAAAGTATTGTTGATTTTGAAATGAGTAGAGTTAATTCTCCACTTCAAGATGTAGGAAGATTTTTATTAACAATTTCTTTTGATGGCAAAAATTTTAATAATGAGAAAATTAAAGCATTTATAAAAGGATACAATAAGTTTTATAACATTGGACTAGAAGATATAGTAAAAGCTTTGCAAATAGTATGGATAAACGAATCTGGAATTTGGTTAACAGATAAACTATATCATATATACAATCCACCCAAAGTACAAAAGTTTATGTCTGAATTAGAATGGATTACAGATAACTGGTTCGTTTTAAAAGAAAAATTGGAGAGTGACATTAATGAAAAAAAATAATATATACATAAGTGATGTTAATGTTAAAAAATACAAAGAATTATTAGCCAGAATAGAACATGAAAAAGATATAGCATGGAGAAAAAAACTGGTTAAGTACAATCAAATAATAAATGAAAACTTTGATGTTTATGATGGTATAGATAGCATATATGAATTCAATACAGGAGCAGTGTTTTTTAAAGATTATGAATGGGAAGAAATAAAAGATAACAAAATAAAAGATTTATTTAACTTAAAAAAACAAAACTCATATATATATTCATTACCTCTTGACAATGGAATCATTTTAAGAGGCTCTGATATATATTATTTTTTCTTAACATTTATAAGTAGATTTAATGAAACCAAAAAAAGTGATCTTGAATTATGGGAAAAAAACTGTAATGATTTTTTTGATATATGTCGTGAAAGTATAAAATCTTATTTTATAAATAATAATTATGATTTAAGATTATTACTAGGTATAATAGATAATTTAAGAAACATTATTTTACTTATGCTTAATGTTGAATTACTAATGCTAGAAAATGAAAATAATTTTTTATATTTAGATACCACTAATTCAAAGATCAATGCTTATTACAAACTGATAGATACATATCAAGAACTAACTAATGAAATATTATTTGTTAGACCTTTAGGTTTAAGCATCGTTGATGAAACTATGAAATTACTAGAGCAATTAGTGGACCTATATAATAAAACTATGCAAAACGTGTTAAAGACAAACAATCAATATGTTTTTAACAAGGGGTTTAATAGATTAAGAGAGATAGATCACTATCTTGAAAACTATATAGGTTGCGAGTATGCAGTTGAAGAATTAGAGAAAAAGAAAAAAGTCGAAAAATTTAACTTAATCGGAATACTATATGGCGCATTGGAATTGCCTTTTATCATTAAAAATCATTTTAACAAGAGTGAAATAAACACTGGTTTATTATTTCAAGAAAATGGCAATTATTTTGAAAAGCAAGAGAATAAAAAAACTACAAAGGATATGATTATTATTGGAAATATTGATAAAGATTTACCAACAATAGTTATTGATGATAATTTAATGAGCGGAGTAACAATTCAAATAGCAATAGAACAACTGCTGACAAAGAATATCAATGTTTCAGCGGTATTAGGTATAAGACACCCAAATATTAATAGAGTATCTCAATTAAATCATTATAATACATATCTAAACTTAGAGTTAATAGATAATTATATTTTGGGGTTGCTAACTAGCACACCTTTTACTAAAATTAAAGAAAGCACAAATAATGATGCCAGATTCGTAAATGAATTAAATATATATTCTATTCAGTCAGAAGTATTTTTGAAAGCTTTATATATAAACAATAGATTTATAAAGGCTAGTGAAGTTGACATATTTTTAGGTTTTTCCACTGGCTCAGAATCTGAAAAATGTTATTTCATAGATTTCGATGGAGTGATTCTTGACTCGGAAGAATCGGCTTTAAAAGCAATAAACGATAATGAAAGCTGGGAATCATTCTCGGAAAGATTAAACTGGGATGATTTCTTAAAAAATGAAAGAGTAATTAATAACAGTATTAATCAATTACAAAGATATCAATACATATATACAATATATATCATAACAAAAACAAATTCCTTGAAAGAACAAAGAGCTAAATTAAAATTTTTAAGGGATAATCAAATATATGCACCAATCATTTTTATTCCACCTGGAGCATACAAAAGTGATGTAGTAAAACCAAAAGAAAACTATATTTTATTAGATGATAACATAAATAATGTAGATGACTGGTGTGCAAAGGGTGGCAAAGGTATATATTTTAATGAAAATAATAAAAGCAATGAAAATGGAATATCATATATAGAAGATATATTTAAATTATAATAGTAGGTGATGAAAGTGGGAAAAAGTTTAAGCGATATATATTTTGATAAATATAAGGATATGAACCTAAAAGAAATATTTGTTGAAATGGATAATGACACAATAAATCAAATTTTACTAGAAATATTTAAGGAACGAAGTAAAAGCATAACTCCTAATAAAGTGTTAGAAAGATATATAAAAAATAGTGAATATTTTGCACCAAGTTCTGTGCCTTTAGATAAAACATTAAAATATAATTTGATATTCTTGAATCTTTTACCAAAACATTACAACTCATTAGATTTGTCATTAATTAATCCTTTTGGGACTAATTCATCGGTAACAGAACTAAGTCAAAATCTAATGTTAACAACAATTAAGAATTCAGAAGTGTGCGGAGACCCTACAACAGCTCTTACACTAGAGGCTTGCAAAAGAAGAAAGGATATTATAAATAGTAGCAAAGACATTTATGAAGAAGTTAATTTAGCTACAGTTAATCAAGTTTTAAGAATGCAAAGATTTGATGTATCAAAAGGATATATGCAACATTTTAATCTTTTTGGAATGGTTTCCTCAACAAGAAAACAATCTAATGTTAGATTTGATATACTAAAAATAAAAGAACATTTAGCAGTGTGGCTTAATCTATGCGAGTCTCTTAAAGAAAAAAAATTTAGTTTAGGACAAATAGAAGTTGGTATTACTGATATTTCATTTGTAGAACATTTAGTAAAAAATGGTTTTGTCGATAGAAAAATTGTGAATGAAAACTCGTTTAATGATTATGATCTATTTGAAAATCAGAAGATACTTATCCCGAAAAAGATTAAAAAATATTCAGACTTAGATGATAATACAATAGAAAACTATAAATTATATTTATTAAAGAACAAAATAGAAGAAATAATAAATAAGATAATTGAACCGCTAGAATCAGAATTTCCAAATGTCAACTTCCATATTGAAATGGACAGAAAAGGTGGATTAGGTTATTATAATGGACTTTGTTTTCACATATACTCTAATGACGAAGGAAATATTGTACCACTATGTGATGGAGGAACAACAGATTGGAATGCTAAGTTACTATCAGATAAAAAAGAAGTTTCAGTGGCATCTGGTTTTGGGTCTGAGCTAATAATAAAACTATTTGGTAATGACGCGGATCTTTAATATTAATAAAATGACTAATTATTGAGACATCATTGCAAAAATCATAACGATATGATATAATAATGTCGTCAATTTAAGGGAGCAGTGTTTATGAATAATAATGAATTAAAAATTTTCAATGTTTTAAAAGGAAAAAAGGAAAAATTTGTATCACAAGAACCTGGTAAAGTAAAGATGTACGCCTGTGGTATTACTGCATCTGGTGATGCACATGTTGGGCATGCCTATCAAGCTATTGTTTTCGATGTGATTAAAAAGTATTTAGAGTATCTAGGTTATGATGTTAATTATGTAAGAAATTATACGGACGTAGATGATAAGATTATAGTTAAAGCAAACGAACTAAATGTTGATCCTATGGATTATGCGCAAAAAATGATGAAAAAAATTGATAGTGAATTATCACAAATATATGTTGAAAAACCTACGGTACAATCTAAAGCTACTGAATGTATACCTGATATTATAGAATTTATTGAAAAACTTATAGAAACAGGTCATGCATATAGTACAGAATATGGAGACGTATTTTTTAAAGTTTCATCTTTCCCAGAATATGGTAAACTTTCACATAGAAATATTGATGATGAATTAGCAGGAGTAAGAAAAGAAGTTGAACCTGGGAAACAAGATGATAGAGATTTTGCATTATGGAAAAGTGCAAAAGAAGGAGAAATATCATGGGATTCACCATGGGGTCCTGGAAGACCAGGATGGCACATAGAATGTTCAACAATGAGCATGAAGTATCTTGGAGAAACATTAGACATACACGGTGGTGGAAAAGATTTAATTTTCCCACATCATGAAAACGAAATTGCCCAAAGTGAAGCCCTAACTGGAAAACAGTTTTCTAATTACTGGATACATAATGGGTTAATAAAGATAAATGGACAAAAGATGAGTAAATCTTTAAATAATGGTATTTTACTTGAAGACTTATTAAAAAAATATAATCCTGAAGTAATTAGAATGGCTTTAATAGAAAACAATTATCGTTCTGATTTAAATATAATAACTGGTGTATTTGAAGAACATGAAGGCAAGATTTATATGCTATACAAGTTATTATACTTAATTGATAAAATGGGTAAAAACTGTAAAGCAAATCCAGAATCAGATGATTGCATTAGAATTGAACATGATTTTAAGAAAGCTATGGATAATGATTTTAATACATCTGTTGCAATATCTAATATTTTTGAATATGTTAATACAATTAATAAATTGATAAATAAAAATGATGTTCAAAGACTTGTAGATATAAAGTACGCTTTAGTAAAAGTTTATAAGGTTTTGGGACTTTTACAACAAGACCCTAAAGTAGTTATTGATGAGATAAAAGAAAAATATCTTAATATTAGTGACATCAGCCAAAGTGAAATAGAGGAGTTAATAGCTGATAGAAAAAGATATAAAGAATCAAAAAATTACTCTGAAGCTGACAAAATAAGACAAGTATTATATGAAAAGGGTGTTATTATAAAAGATTCTAAAAATAACACAGAATGGGATGTAGAAGTTCCACCAAGAAAAAAATAATAATATAATCCAAATATATTCAAAATATATTTGGGTTTATGGGTCTGTAGCCAAGTGGTAAGGCATTGGAATGCATTTCCTTGATCATTGGTTCAAATCCAGTCGGACCCTCCAAAAAAATAAAAAACACTAGATATTTCTAGTGTTTTATTTTGAATTTAAGTCTTCATTGAGATATAAATTTTTATAGATTGAACAATTCTTTAGTAGTTCTTCATGCTTTCCGCTAGCAAGTAAACGACCTTTATCAATGATATTAATTTCGTCAGCATCAACGATAGTAGATAATCTATGCGCTACGATTATAACAGTATGATTTTTAACTAATTCATCAATAGTTTTTTTAATGTATTCTTGAGATTCATTATCAAGAGCAGATGTAGCCTCATCAAATAATATAACTTTTGTATTTAAAAGTAGTGTTCTAGCAATAGCAAGTCTTTGCTTTTGACCACCTGATAAGTTTACACCACCTTCACCAATAATAGTATCATATCCATTAGGAAGACTCATTATATAATTATCAATATAAGATTTTTTACAAACATCGCGTATCTCATCTAGCGAAACATCCTCTTTTACTAATTTGAAATTATCAAAAATGCTCAAATTAAATAAAAATGGTGCCTGTCTAATAACAGATATATTATCTCTAAGAGATTTTTCTGTTAAATCCTTAATATTGATTCCATCAAGTAAAATTTCTCCCTTAGTAGTATCAAAATACCTAAGTATCAAATTAAACAATGTGCTTTTACCATTACCACTTTTACCAACAATTGCTATTTTTGTATGAGGTACAAGTTTCATACTTAAATTATTAATAACATTTTGCTCATCATCACTATACTTAAAACTAGCATTTTTAAATTCAATTAACCCCTCACAATTATCTAAACTCTTTTTACCAAATTTTTCATCCTCATATAGTTTATTATTAATCAATTCATCAATTCTATTAAGCGATACAGTAACCTTATTATAATCTATTCCAAAATCACTAATACTTTCAACAACTTCATCAATTCTCCATATATAAGCCTCTATTACAATAAACATACTATATGGAATTTTTCCTGTACATACTAAATATCCACAAGAAAGAAATATAATTAATTGTAATATAAAGTATACAAGACTACTTAAATTATAATAAACAATTTCATATTTTTTAATTTTTACACTTTTATCAAATAATGAATCGATTTTAGAGAACATTATTTTATTAACTGTTCTCTTAATTCCTAAAGCTTTTATCTCTCTTATTCCAGTAATATTCTCTGTAGCTCTTTTGACATATTCATCTGAATCTTCTTTAATTGCCTTTTGAATTTCTTTAATTTTAGGGAAGAATTTATAAGATATATATCCCATAATAAATCCAAATATTAATACTTCAAGTCCCAATATCCAAGATATATAAAAACATAGTCCAAATACAAGAAGTACTACTGTAGATTTGCAAACAAGTTTAATCAAAGATTTAAGTAAATCCATAACTCTATCTGGATCAGTATATAATCTGTTTATAAGCTCTCCAACACCTTTTTCTTCAAAAGCTTTCGCAGGTAAATTACTTATTTTAGAATATAAATCTTTTGAAACATTCTTTGTAAATTTTATTTCTAGATAGTTATATAACATATCTCTAGGGACTGATAAAATTACAAAAAAGAAAATCCAAATACTTTCCCAAATAATTAAATATATAGCAAAACTATCAAAATCTTTGACAAATAATTTTTCTAAAGCATAACCCCAAAAGAAGGCTGCTAAAAATCCAGGTAAATATGAAAATAAAACAAGTATAAGATAGATAAATAACTTTAACTTATCATTTTTTAAATACTTAAAAATGATAGAAAAAGTATTTTTCTTTTTCATATTTCCTCCTTTTTTTCAAATAAAAAACTACTAAATTTTAGTAGCCATAGTTTAAAGAGAAGGGAATACCAATATACCTTCTTTTTTTCTCCTATAACTACTGTTGTTGAATCTAATATCTCTATTCATATTCCCACTCCTTTCCTTAAATTCCCCTTAAATATAGCACAATTGAAGAGTATTGTCAAATTATTTACACATTCAAAATATTGATAAAAAACAATATTTGTGTTAATATTAATACCGATAAGGAGGAGATATCATGAGTAAAAGAGATATTTTAATCGGAGGTGCATGGCCATATTCCAATTATTATTTGCATGTGGGGCACTTGGCATCTTTACTTCCTGGAGATATTATAGCTAAATATTATAGGTTGTGCGGAGATAATGTAATGTACGTATCTGGATCAGATTGTCATGGTACTCCAATAACTGAAAGAGCAAGAAAAGAAGGAACTACTCCCAAAGAAATTGCAACAAAGTATCATGAAGAATTTATAAAAACATTTGATAGATTAGGATTTGAATATGATAGATATTCTTGTACAATGGAAAATTATCATCAAGAATATGTACAAGAGTTGTTTAAGTTAATGTATGAAAATGGCTATTTATTTGAACAAGAAGAAAAACAAGACTATTGCGAAAACTGTAAAACATTTCTTTCAGATCGCGAAATAGTAGGTACTTGCCCTAATTGCGGAGGAGCAAGTACTGGTGATCAATGTGAAGTATGCGGTCTTTCATTAGATAGCAGTGAAGTTTTAGATAAACATTGTAAAAGATGTAATCAAAAAACAGTTTTAAAAGATAATAAACATTTATATTTTAAACTTCCAGAGTTTGAAAAAGAATTACAAGAATTAATTGATAAAAACAGGAATAAATGGAGAAAAAATGCAATTGGAGAAGCCCAAAAATATATAGATATGGGTCTTGTAAATAGGGCAGCTACTAGACAAATTGATTGGGGAGTACCTGTGCCTATAAAAGGTTATGAAGATAAAAAAATATATGTATGGATTGAAGCAGTTTTAGGATATAACTCAATGGGCGCTTATGTTGCCAAAGAAAGAGGTATCAATTTTGATAAATTTTTATCAGATGATAATCCAAATTTAACAACATATTATGTTCATGGAAAAGATAATATTCCTTTTCATAC
>JAEEGL016359540.1_pt1 | contig 16086 bp, 10 predicted proteins | sample 9134231 | NCBI WGS metagenome assembly JAEEGL01 (sample SAMN16246548, study PRJNA631951) | gut metagenome | biome: gut microbiome; feature: rumen; material: fiber-attached | host: Bos | place: Iran: Karaj | collected 2018-10
AGCCTGGACAGAGCCATTTGTTCCATTAGTCACCGTAATTCCATACTTGCTTGCAGGGACAGCTTCCCACTGGGCATAGAGCACCCTGGTTCCTGTATCGGTGGTGGATATCTGTTCAACTTTACTTCCGCCTGTAGGTGCAGTAAACCAGCCTTTAAAAGAGAAATTATCCCTAACAACATTTGTGGGAAGAACAGTTCCAAGGCCATAGGTGTAGCTTGTAACGTTTCCGGACTTGATGGATCCTCCTGTGGGATCAAGTGTAACCTGATAAGAAAGAGCCTTAAAACCAGCGCTTAAGCTTACTGCTCCTGCAGGCATGGTAAATGAAGTACTCTCACTTGAAAGTGAAGCACTTATTCCCGTATTTCCCTGAATGTCTGACCAGGATGTAAACTCATATCCCGTATCAGGCACTGCAACTATATATACAGTATCTCCAACAAAAGCCTCGGTTACAGCAGCACCACCTATATTGGCAGTTGCTGTGCCGCCTGTTCCGGCACTCAATGAGATACCATACTTTCTCTTTGTCTCGCTGTATGTAGCTGTGTAGGTCACTTCCGAAGTAACGGCCGGAAGTGCCTGATTTGCTGCATAATTCGTACCTGCACTCGCCCATCCGCTGAATGAATATGTATATTCGCTGCTTGCATTCCTTGAAGGAGTGTTTCCTTCATAGGCAGGAACCGCATTCTCTTCAAAGGACTTTTTAAACAGCTCACTGCCGTCAAAGTTTTCAAAGGTTACAGTATATGTAGCCGGCGTAGATGCCGGTGTTGTACTTCCCGATGTCGTGCCACTTCCGCCAGAGGTTCCGCTTCCGCTCGAGCCACTCTCACCTGTGCCGGAAGTTCCGCTACCAGCCGTGCCGCCACCATTACCTGTAGTCCCGGAAGCTGTTTCTCCGGTTCCGCTCGCGCTTCCCGAACTTCCGGGATTTCCTGCGGATGCACTTCCTGCGCCGCTTGTATTTCCGACAGTTGTGCTTCCGGAGCCATCAGTTTTACCTTGCTCTGTAGATGTGCTGCTGCCTGTAGTCTCACTTCCTGCACCACCTGCAGTTCCTTCTGATGTACCTGCCGCACTGCCTGTATTTCCTGCAGTCGAAGTTCCTGTTCCACCTACAACTTCACTTCCAGCACTACCTGCGCTTCCTGTAGCTTCGCTTCCGGTTCCGCCAGCCGCTCCATCTGATGTTCCTGTAGCACCTGTGCTTCCGGATGCGCTGCTGACTGTACCATTGTCTCCTGATGCCGCACCACCTGAAGATCCTGTTCCATCCCCGGCATTTGAAGATCCTGACTCCCCTGAACCGCTTGATGAACCACCGGACTCAGAAGATGAAGAAGTGCTGTCACCTGATGTTCCTGTAATAGCTGTTGTTCCTGCAGAACCCGCACTTCCAGCTCCTGTAGTACCTGTTCCTGTTTTTGCCAAACTATCTGAACCAGCAAAAGCACCCGCTCCTGCTGTATTCCCATTTTCGGCAGCATCACCGTTTCCGTCAGCAGTTCCCTTGCCATTGCCGTCTGCGCCTGCTCCGCTCTTTGCAGATCTTGTTGCAGGGGCGACTGCTTTTCCCATTCCATTGCCATTAGCAGCTTCATCTGTTCCGGGTTTTGAAACCAGTGCAACCGGAAGCTACTCAATTACTTTTATTGCTGCGGCAAGAGCCGGTCCGGTTTCTCCACTGGAAACTCCGTCCTTAACCATCTCTTTTACGAGTTCGCTCTTGTCGCTGACTGCAGCCACGATATCCAAAGCGTCTCCGCCTTCTGAGACAGCCTGTTCAATAGCCTTTACAAACACCTCCGAAGAAACTGAAATAGCGCTGTTGATGTCCTGTGAAGAAGCATCGCCCTGAACCATTTCCGCGGCAGTCTCAACTACTGCGTCAGAAACCACACCTACAATAGTGATAAGCTCCTGACTGGAAACCCCGGACTCCATAGATGTGACGCAGACCTGCTCAACACAGTCAGAAGATGTGACCATAAGATCCGTAAGAGGCGCTTCCTTATAACCGGCGCCAACGCCCACGTCAAGAACTCCTCGAAGACCTGTAATGATAGCCACTTCAAGAGGCAGATCATCCTTTGCGATATCCACAGCCTTGTTTGCTGCATCCACCATCTCTGCTGCAGGCTGGCTCATCAGAGGGATAGCATCCTCCACACCTTCCTTTTGCAGTTCTTTTACCGCTTCACCAAACATGGTAACTTCCGGTCTGCTTGAGAGCTTTGCCAGAGTCTTAAGCTTTTCATCGCCAAAACCGGAGGCTTTTCTTACGCGTTCTCTTAGGGCTGCGTTCTTCGCAATAGTATCCAGCGCCAGCGCAGGAAGATCCTCTTCCTTAAACTTGCGCATCTTTATGGAGATGGTCGCATCTCCCTCAGCCTCATCATCCAGGTAAATTGTGATCATATTTGGGGCAGGTACTTCAACATGGATGGTCTCACCGGTGACCGGGTTCGTGGCATCAACCACCACGATTCCGTCAGTTACCATAAGCACTTCATGACCCGTCATGTCTTTTCCTACATAGGCGGAAGTACCGCGGATACCGCACACCATGTCGGAGGTTACGATATCAAAACGCTGATCATCGGAGAGTTTCTCTGTCACATTAAAGAAAAGATTTCCCTCCTTCAGGTCAAATTCAAGAGATTTCCCCCTTGCCTTGATATCTGCCACACTGTTTTCTTCCAGAGTAAGGAGCTTTATCTCATCAAGGGACACCATTACAAGGCTCTCCCCTGCGGTCTCCAGGCTCTGCCCTGATTTCAATGTCATCTTTTCCTTTAGCGTCTGGGATTTTCCTTCGTCATTGTATAGACACACGTCTCCCACCAGTCTCTGCAGACGCATGGTCACGGCCGTGATTCCCATATTTCTGATATATAATCCAAGCCCTGCTCCCAGTAATAGCAAAAGGCATATAATCGAGATTATTATCCGTTTTTTCTTTTTAGACTCCATGTTTCCCCTCCAAACACATATGCCAAAACGCCTAAAAAAGCGCATAAGTACCCCATAGTACCTATATCCTTCAAAATTTTACCAAATCGTTCCCAACCGCAATACGTACTAAAGTACACATTGTACGAAATAGCAACTTAAAGTTGACAATACTGTCTGCAGCTTTCAAAATTATAGTCATAACGATTCTATTTTTCTTATTCAGCATGCTATGGAACAGGTGAATCCTCTTTACAAACTAAGAGCATATTCTGTAAGACCGCTATTATTATTAATAGGGGCCTTTGTTTTCATATGGTTTATCAACCTGATAACTCCGAGCATCATCCCCATCCACGGACTGGCATCTGTTCTTTATGGAGCACTGGTACTGATATGGGGTGTATCCGTAAGCTGGCGTATCCCCGAAAAAAATGTCAGCAGACTTCTTAATATGGGGGCTATTCTTACCTGCCTTTTGTTTGTGCTAAGGCTTTCCAGGTGGAATTTCTTTGATTATTCCGAGACCATCTCAAGATATCTGTGGTACCTGATGTATATTCCGTTCCTTTTTGTCCCGCTTCTTTCATTTTTTGCCGCAGTACTCACAAAGAATCGCAACAGCCAAAAACCTCTTAAACACGTATTGTTCCTTCTTCCTGTCACTTCCCTGCTTCTTATCCTGGTTCTTACCAATGACATCACAGGAGCAATTTTTTCTATAGAGTATAAAAATGGAGGGTATACCTATCACTACAGACCGGTCTATTACTTTATTGTGGTATGGGAGATCGTCATCTCTATCCTTGTTTTTGTCGTTCTTATGAAATGCTGCAACTTATCCTTAAGCAGACGCAGATGGTATGTCCCTGCCGGTCTTTTTGCGACAGGTCTTTCTGCCCTTCTGGCATACATGATTCACGGCGGAAGCTTCTATCTGCACGGAATAAATTTGTACAATGTACAGGAAGTTTGGGCTTTTATCTTCACAGTTCCCTGGGAAGCATGCATTTTCATAGGTCTTCTCCCTTCCAATTCCGGTTATGGGGCACTGTTTTCGGCATCCCACGTTGGCGCCGGAATACTTGATAAAAAAGGCAGTGTCATCTATGTCTCAGAAAATTTTGATCTTAAAGGATCTGCAAATACAGTGATAAAAAAACATTCGATAAACGGCGGCGAAGTTCTCTGGACCGAGGATCACACAGGAATTATCGAGGCAAACAGGAAATTGAAAAATCTGACCGAAGAGATGATCGCGGAAAACGAGCTTATCGAAGAAGAAAACAAGATAGCAGCCGAAAAAAATGCTCTTATGGAGCGAAATCGTCTCTATGAAACAATCGCCAAGAGCCTTGAACCCGAGCTTACAGGAATCAGAAAGCTTCTTACCAAAAAAGACAATAGCTCTTTTGACAAAGAATCCATCATTGAAGCTTCGATACTTGGAGTCTATGTAAAAAGACGCGCCAACCTTATGTTTTTAGCTGACAAGGGAAAAGCTGTATCTTCAACAGAGCTGTTTCTTTCCATAAGGGAAACCATGGAATACTTAGAACTTGGCGGATGTGCCACAGAACTCACAGAGGACGGTTCTATGGAGATACCGGGCAAGTTCGTTCTGCTCTCCTATGATCTTTTCAAAGATATTGTCATGGCATCAAGAGAATCCATGCACGCCTGCCTTGTAAAAATCCATGCCACTGATAGCTTTAAAGTCACGATTCAGACCGACGCTGTCGGCTTCTTTAAGGCAAAAGAATGGCATGAAAACGAGCTTGCTTCCTGCGGTCTTATGCTGACAGAGCAGCTTGAAGATGACACCGTCACCATAAGCATCTTTTCAGAAAGGAGGGACGAATCATGAACCTTTTTCTTTCTGAAGACACAATTGCAGCAATAAACCTCTGCGGACTAATAATTCTTTTTTTCCTCATCTACTGCATATGCCGTATGCTCCAGGCTAAGCGTTTCAGATTTTGGACCAGAGATGTGATCACCCCCATGTCCATAAAAGAGAGCATTGATAATCTTCCGGCAGGTCTTTTGTTCTACTATCCGGAAGGCATGGTCAAGCTGGCAAACAAAAGGATGGAGAACATCTGCCGCATGATGACAGGTGAGCCCCTCACAAACGGCAGAAATTTTGGCAGACTTGTCTCCGACGATAAGACCTTTCACACTCTTTCAGACGGCACAGCAGTTAGTTTTAAGAGTTGGGAGCTCACGATAGGAAGAAAGACAGTTTACGAACTTGTTGCCTTCGATGTTACCAAAGAGGCCTCCCTAAACCGGGAACTTGACCGGAAAAAAAGTGAGGCATCAAGACTTAACAAAAGGCTGAAGGAGCTTTCCGACAACATCAAACAGATGGCTATTGAGAGCGAAGCTCTTGATGCAAAAATACGTATCCACGACAGCCTGGGGCAGATCCTTCTCATGGCCAAAAAAGCTGTAATATCCCCCGGTAGCATAGACGAGGAAGACCTCAAAAGACAGTGGCTGCAGAACCTGAAGATGATCGAAGCTTACTCCGGTGATCAGATAAATGATTTCCTGATTGAGAATCTTTCTTCTCTCGGCGTAAATATTGTGATTGACGGAGAACTTCCAAAAGAAGGTTCCTTAAAGGACATCCTCAGAACAGCCTTCACTGTCCATATAACAAATGTGATCCAGCACGCAGAAGGCGACACCGTTTTTGTAAAGATAAGGCGGCTTGGTGATCTGTCCTACATTCTAGAATTTACAAACAATGGAAAAGTTCCCGCAAAAACTGCCCGTGAAGGCGGAGGATTAAATAATCTAAGACGCGAAGCAGGGTATATCGGAGGAAGGCTGGAAACAAAATTCTCCCCTGTTTTCTCAATGAGACTCTACCTTCCGGTCAGTGAATAAGAAAGGAAAAATATGTCAGTCAGAGTATTGATCGCAGATGACTTCCGCATGTCACGGACAGTGTTTGAACAGGCAGTGGAAATGTCAGATAAATATGAACTGGTATCATCCGTTGAAAGCGCAGAAAAAGCGCTGGATGTACTGAAAACAACACAGGTGGATCTTTGCATAATGGATGTGGTCATGGCAAAGGGACAAAGCGGACTTGCCATATCCGCAGAAATAAAAAAGATCTATCCTTTTGTCAGGATACTCATGGTCACAAGCATGCCGGAGGTTTCCTTTATAGAAAGAGCCAGACAAGCCGGCGTGGATTCATTCTGGTATAAAGAGATCCAGGAGCAGCCCATTCTTGAGATAATGGATAGGACCATGGCCGGGGAAAGTATTTATCCCGACCACGCTCCGATAGTTTCCATAGGAAATACAGTCAGCACTGATTTTACAGACAGAGAGATTGCGGTTCTTCGCGAGATAACCGGCGGTCTGTCAAACCAGGAAATTGGCGAAAAGCTTGGCATAACTGAACGTACCGTCAAGATGCACATTACCAATATGCTTCAAAAGACAGGTTTCAGAACCCGCCTGGAGCTTGCCGTAAGAGCAAGAACCGGCGGAATCGTGATCCCCGAAAACGAATAATCCCTTTAAAGCATCACAGGTTACGTATCCTGTTCAAAGCCTCAACGCTGTTTTCGTAGCTTCCGAATGCTGTGAGACGGAAATAGTGTTCTCCGCTGGGACCAAAGCCTGAACCGGGTGTACCAACAACATTTGCATTATTAAGGAGATGATCAAAGAACTCCCAGCTTGTCATGTTTTCAGGCGTTCTCAGCCATACATAGGGTGAGTTCACACCGCCGTATGCACTGTAGCCTGCTTCCTTAAGTCCGTTCAGGATGTAGGTTGCATTCTTCATATAGGTGCCAACCATCTCTTTTATCTGAGCTTTTCCGGCTTCCGAATAGCAGGCCTCTCCTGCCTTCTGAACAATATATGGCGCTCCGTTGTACTTGGTGCCGTGTCTTCTAGCCCAGAGTCTGTGAAGCTCAACCTCCTGTCCGTCCTGATTAACCTTAAGGTCATGAGGAATAATCGTTGCTCCAAGTCTCAGTCCCGTGAATCCTGCATTCTTGGAAAAAGACCTGAGTTCGATTGCGCAGGTTCTTGCTCCCTCGCACTCAAAGATTGAATGAGGAACATTGTCCTCAGAAATATATGCCTCATAAGCAGCATCAAAGATGATCACTGCTCCCACCTTGTTAGCATAATCAACCCAGACCTGAAGCTGATCCTTAGTGATAGCTGAACCTGTGGGGTTATTGGGGAAGCACAGATAGATAAGATCGGGAATCTCCTTTGGAAGCTCAGGTGCAAATCCGTTCTCTGCAGTACATGGCATATAGATCACATTGCTCCAGATGCCCGTGCTCTCATCATAATCTCCGCATCTTCCTGCCATAACATTGGAGTCCACATAAACGGGATACACAGGATCACACACTGCAATCTTTGTATTCTTCGTAAATATCTCCTGGATGTTAGCAGAATCGCTCTTTGCTCCATCAGAAATAAATATCTCATCATCCGCAATATCGCAGCCCCTGGCTCTGAAATCATTCTCAGCCATGGCATGACGCAAAAACTCATATCCAAGGTCCGGTGCATATCCCTTAAAAGTAGCTGCATCCGCCTGTTCATCGACAGCTTTGTGAAGTGCCTCAATAACTGCAGGGCAAAGCGGAAGTGTAACATCTCCTATTCCCAGTCTGATGATCTTTTTATCAGGATTAGCCTCCTGAAACGCAGAAACCTTTTTTGCAATGGTACTAAACAGATAGCTCCCCGGAAGCTTAAGATAATCTTCATTTGCTCTGTACATGAATTCTCCTCCTTCTAACCTTCAAAATCATAATGTATAAAAATTCATTTTGGAATCATTCTACAACTTTTTTGTATCATTGTATACAAAATATTCGCAAAAAATCTCAATCAATTAAATTGGGTATCATCAGTTGCTATTCGCAGGTTCCTGTAGGGCCACAGCCCGGCGCATGATGGACGGGGAACCTTCCGAGCAGCCCCTCCCCATCTGCCGGCCTCCCGCAACAAAAAGTTCCAAATCCTTGTCGTCCTACTTACACTAATTCATGGCCTTAAGAAATGGGGCATTCTTGAATCTTCTATTCAAGAATGCCGCAAATTGGCCATCTGATGGCGACTACGTCGCAGGGCCAATTTGCATACTGAATCATGTTCTCACGACCCCCGCAGCCAGTGCGGGGGTCTGATTAGACATTTAAGAAATTGTACGTCTGTTCTACGAACCGACGGCTCCAGCGCGACCAAAGCTGCTTGTTTTTAGTTTTGAGCCTCCAATAGCAAACGCCAGTTTCTTATGCTCCTAAGACATTTTTTCCCGCGCATGCGGAAGGCTGACTGAAGCAGGGCATCACATAGCCTGACACTTAAATGGTCATAGCCCGCTGTGGCGGGCGTATCAATAGAATAAGAAGCCACTCTCCAAAAGCTCGCTTTTGAGAGATGGCTTCTTTTCTATTGTAGGTGCTGCGCACCGTATGACCATTTTATTATTGGAAACTCAGATGCCCTGCAAGAGGAGCATGCGCATTCAAAGAAAAAATGTCAGGAGCATAAAGAAACGTTTCGTTTGCGTAACGGTGAAAAACAAAAATAACAGCGAAGGAAGCCGGGAGCCGTCCTGTGGTCCGTGGCAAGACCAGAAGTACCCATTTCTTAAGGCTCATGAATTTTAGTGCTCGTAGCAAGAGCGCGGATTTGAATCCTTTAGTTGTTGCTCGCGGCCGGCAGATGGGGAGGGACTGCCCGGATGCAGACCCGTCCGTCAGGCGCCGGGCTTTGAACCCGCCTACGATAACCATGGTCAGCATTTTTTCAAATATTATTCACATTTTTTGTGCTATGATAGCAATAAAGTATTTTCTACAATGGAATTGTAACAGAGGCACATTTTTATGTGGCCGAAGGCCATGGGAGGTTTCGTATGGAAATTAAATTCACTAAGATGCACGGTTGTGGAAATGATTATGTGTATATTGACGGGGGAAAAGAGATAATACCTCAGGAAAAGAAGTCTGAACTGGCCATAAAGGTTTCCGACAGGCATTTCGGGATTGGTTCCGACGGACTTATCTTCATCAATCCTGTTGATGACCCAGAAATAGATTTCGAGATGGAGATGTACAACGCAGACGGCTCCAGATCCGAGATGTGCGGCAACGGCATCAGATGTGTTGCAAAGTATGTTTATGACCATAGACTTACGGATAAAAAGAACCTTACCATCGTCAGCGCGGGAAAGAAAAAGTTCATCGACCTGACAGTTGATAAAGAGAATCTGGTGGAGTCGGTTAAAGTCGATATGGGTGCTCCAATCCTTAAAGCAGAAGATGTTCCGGCAAAATTGTCAGGTATATCACCTGTAAAAGAAAATTCAGGATCAGACACCGAGCTAAAAAATATCCCATCGGATTCCTGCGTGAACATTCCCATCAAAGCAGCCGGAAAAGACTGGAAGGTAACCTGTGTATCCATGGGCAATCCCCACGCTGTAGTATTTCTTCCCGATGACATGGATCTGGAGACCTTTGATATTGAGCATATCGGACCACAGTTTGAAAATCATGAATTATTCCCAAACCGCATAAATACTGAATTTGTAAAGATAGATGACAAAAACAACGTTCACATGAGAGTCTGGGAACGCGGGACAGGCGAGACCCTTGCCTGCGGAACAGGCTGCTGCGCTACTACTGTTGCCTGTGTATTAAACGGCCTTACAGACAGCAGGGTAAATGTACATGTCCTTGGCGGTATTGTGACCTGCACATGGAAAGGTGACGCGACCACTCCCGTTATCATGGAAGGCCCCGCCACCACAGTATTTGAAGGAACTATTGAAATCTGAACTACCTGACATGGATATTGGTCAATGCGACTTCATCACCGGTTAATGTTGCGTACACTTTATCAACATTTTCCTTGATTGAAGTCGTAGTCTCAATATCCAGTCCCATATTCTCTGTCCGGACTTTGTATTCGCCATTATGAACTTTTTCTATCGTCACGTGGCTGTCAAAGCCCTGCTTGTTGTACTCTTTCCACGCATCCCAGCCCTTAAATGCATCTTTCTTTTTCAGGTTGATAGCTGTATTTGCATGTTCGTTTGGACCGTCATTCTCACCGTTTATCTTGAGCATGGAATACTTGCGGCAGTTGGGTCCATCAAAATGTCCGTTGTCAGAACTAAAGAGCACAATGTATGGACAATGCCATACCAGTCTTGCAGTGGGAAGGCTCTTGGTATGGAAAGATATTTCAAGTTTTTCACCTACAGGAATACCTTCGGTATACGCTGTTCTGTCACCATCCACCTGAAGATTCGGAATATCTCCCACAGGTCCGTCGATAAAACTGATCTCATCGGCAATTCTCGGGATATAGTTATCCGGGCATTCTTTGGCAGCATGATTAACCTTAAGATCGCCAATATGGCAGTTATTACCGGTAAGTCCGATATACATATATCTTGTGCTGTCAGGAAGAGCTACGATAACCTCTTTACCCTGGTTCTTGCCAAGTATCCTGATCAGAGCATGATCTTTTATCCTCACAGCTTCAATAATGTACTCGCCGTTTCTCTTTATTCCGACATCTTCATTCTCAAGGGTTCTGCACTCAATCTTTCTGGCCTCACCGGTAGTAGTATTTCCGTCAATCCAGATCTCTCCATACTCAAAGTACAGCATTTCTCTGATTTCTTTTTCCGTAGAATGAACTGCGCCGTCCAAAGCATCAAAAAGGATCATGGAAACAGATGGAGCCAGTCCCGACGCTTCATCATCTGAGCTGATGGTCATGTAGATAGTTGTCATGTTAGGAGTTAAAAGAATACCCTCTTTTACAATGCTCCTGTATTCTCCGATCACAAGTTCATCGTCTCTTGATATATCTTCTTTTACTTTTTCTTTTTCCTTCATCTCATACTTTGTATCATCATCAAGAAGTCGCAGCATGAGCTTAGCATATACAGGGTCAAACTGAGTGCCTGAGCATACGATTATCTCTTCTCGTACCTTATGCTGAGGAATAGGATCACGGTAGCTTCTGATGGAAGTCATGGCATCATAGGCATCCGCCACAGAAATGATCCTGGCGATCTCAGGGATTTCATCACCCTTAAGTCCTTCCGGATATCCCTTTCCGTCATAGCGCTCGTGATGGTAATGCGCCCCCAGTCTAAGGAACGGGAATTCATCAATTGTCTCGAGAATCTGGGCTCCAAGTGTAGGATGCTGCTTTATCAGCTCGTACTCCTCCGGCGTCAGTTTTCCGTTCTTATTGATAATGCTGATGGGAATTCCGATCTTTCCGACATCATGAAGAAGCGCAGTATAATACACCTCATAGCACTCTTTCTCATTTTTTCCGCTGAGCTTTGCGAGTCTTCTTGAATACTCAGCAACTCTGGAGGAATGACCGTGGGTATATGAGTCTTTTGCGTCTATGGCATTTACCAGTGAAAAAGCCGTCTGCTCAAAAAGACTCCGGAGCCTGTCCTTCTCTTTTTGAAGCCTTCTCTGACTGATATAGATGATCGTAATTGTAAGAATCAGAGTTATATTAAGGAAAAGTCCGGGAATAGTGGACAGATTACGCATGGCTATAATGCCCAAAATAAGCCTTGGCATCTGCACCGAAATGGCGATCAGTGATACGATGAGCCCAAGTCTTTTATACATTACAACCATAAGAATAATAAAGATATTTGCCAAAGCGGAGAACACTCCGGCGAACGTAGCAACAGGAAGCACATTCCCCCTGACCATCAGTACTTCCTCGGAGCGCGCAACAGTAGATACCACAACAGAAATAAGCTCAAACAGAGTCAGAGGTATCAGGATTGTAATCTTAGGTACCTCTATGTCCTCAGAAAAGTGTTCCAATATTTTATCAGAAATTCTGTGACCACCCATCTGCATAATCTCCTATGTCTTTACCTTTCAAATATACCATATCACGTATATTCTTTGTGTGAAAAATGTATAAAAACAAGAAATTATTTATCGTGTATAGTCAGGTTATTTTAAATGTGCCTTAGTAACAGCTTACTTGCCGCATTCTCTTGCAACAATGTAGATTCTCTCACTGTCTTCTTCGGGATCCTCATGGGTATCTGCGTCAATGGCAGTAATAAATTCAAGTCCGGCCTCTTTTACAAAAGCCTTCATCTCCTCCAGTGTATATCCCCTCTGGAAATGGGTCTCAACAGACCTTCTAAACAGCTCTCCCTCTTCATCGCATTTGGCAAAGATGGTCAGGTCGTACTCGTTGACATGCTCTTTATCGTGAAAGAAATTGTCCCAGATAAAGCTGCAATCCTCCCTGTTCTCAGCGATGGTGGTGTCACCGATGACATCCCTGTACTTATGGAGGGTATTGAAATCAAAAATGAAGATTCCCTTGGGGAAAAGAAAATTATTCACCAGTCTAAAGGTGTTCACAACCTCTTCGTCCTCAAGGATATAGTTGATGCTGTCACAGACACTGACAATGGTGCCTGCCGTACAGTACAGATCAAGCTCCCTCATATCCTGCTCAAGGTACATAATGTTAAGATTCGCCTCGGCGCTCTTTTTTCTGGCAAGATCCAGCATCTCAGGAGAAAGATCTATGCCCATGATGTCATAGCCCTTCTTTTTAAGAACCTGTGTAAAGCTGCCTGTTCCGCAGCCAAGCTCCACCACCAGGTTTCGCTCCTCCTCCAGGGCTGCCTCCATGTTGTCTTGATCATTCTCTGCGGTTTCTTTTATAGAGTCATCTTCAGGAACATTTTTCGCTTCCTGATCTGATGTCCCGGCTCCATCTTCGCAGGGCTTGGACACTCCGTATTTTTCAATTAATCCGGCAACAAAATCACCCCATACATCGTATGGGATTTCATCCATAAAGGTATCATATACTGCGGCAAAATCTGTATATGCTTCCATTTTTATTCTCCTGATCCAAATCCAAATGCCAATGCCTTATCAGCCAAAAAGACCTGCCAAAAGCATGATTATCTTTGTTCCTGAACCCATTATAATTCCGGCAAGGATAACTCCGCAAATAATAGCTTTTACGCTCTTCTTAAAATCCATATCCAGGATTGAAGCAGCCAGAGTTCCTGTCCATGCACCTGTTCCGGGAAGAGGTATTCCTACAAAAAGAAACAGAGCCCAGTAAAGACCTTTTCCTGCCTTCTCCTTGAGCTTCTCACCGCCCTTGTGTCCCTTTTCCAGACAGAAGGTAAAGAAACCTCCGATGATCGGCTTGTCTTTTCCCCACTCAAGAACCTTTCTTGCAAAAAAGAAAATGATAGGAACCGGGATCATGTTACCGACGATCGCGATAATGTAACTTGGCAAAACAGGCAGTCCCATTGCAATAGCGTATGGAACCGCTCCCCTCAACTCGATAAGAGGAACCATTGAAATCAAAAAAACTATAATGTAATTCTTAAGCATTTACTATCTCCTTCAGCGCATCAATAAGCGCATTCATTTCTTCATCAGTACCAATGGTGATGCGAAGATAATCAGATATCCTGTCTGCATCCCAGCGTCTTACCACGATGCCTTTTTCCCTGAGCTTCTCAGCTATAACCTTTCCGGGAACAGATTTGTGTTTGGCAAAAAGGAAGTTTGCCTTAGAATCCGTAAACTCAAATCCAAGGGCTTTAAACTCCGGCTTTACACGCTCTCTTGTGTTTATTATCTTCTGACATACATCCCTGAAATAAGCCTCATCTTCAACAGCCGCAGCTCCGACCTCCAGCGAAGGTCTGTTCATTGTGTATGAGTTAAAAGAGAACTTGGCATCCTGAAGATACCCTATCAGTTTCTTTGAACCAAAGGCATAACCTATCCTTAAGCCAGCCATGGATCTTGACTTTGAAAAGGTCTGCACGATCAGAAGATTGTCGTATTTCTCAATGAGAGGAAGCGCACTCTTTCCGCCAAAATCGATGTAGGCCTCATCCACGATGACAACCACATCCTGATTGTGCTTTATCACATCCTCAACCATATCCAGGTCTTCCAGAATACCTGTCGGCGCATTGGGGTTAGGGAATATCACTCCTCCGTTATCACCGTAGTAATCCTGCCTGTTTATCCTGAAATTCTCATCAAGCGGAACCCTTTTATATGGAATCCTGTACAGGTCTGCCCACACATCATAAAAAGAATATGTCACATCCGGAAACAGTATGGGCTTATCTGAATTGAAGAAGGTCAGAAAAGCCATGGATATTACGTCGTCGGAACCAACTCCCACAAAAACCTGTTCCTCGTCAACTCCGTAATACTTCGAGAGCGCACTTGAAAGCGCACTGCAGGTCGGATCCGGATAAAGTCTGAAATCCTCATAATCCATATTCCGTAGCTTTTCCTGTACTGCCGGCGCCGGCGGATATGGACACTCATTTGTATTAAGCTTAATGATATTTTTGATCTTTGGCTGTTCACCGGGAACATAAGGAACAACCCGTCTCGTATTGTTTTCCCAGCTCATATTCTCTCCTCAGGCTATGCGCCTTAAGAACAAGGGACTCGCCCCAACTATTGGTACTTACCTTAGTTATTAGCAAAAATCTTTAACCATTATACGGAGTACCTCCCTTAAAATCAAGGCAATTATACATTCTTGGATTTTTAATCCAAGAATGTTTCAACCAAGCCATTTGAAGGCGACTTCGTCGCAGGGCTTGGTTGACTCCTGAATCATGTTCTCACGAAACCCGCAGCAAGTGCGTGTTTCTGTAATTTCATCTAAGAATACATGACATCTTGAACCAAAGATTCAAGAATGCCGCAAATAGGCCATTAAAAGTCGACTTCGTCGCAGGGCCTATTTGCCTCTCGTATCATGTTCTCACGAAATCCGCAGCAAGTGCGTGTTTCTGTAATTTCATTTAAGAATACATATTTTATTGTTATTTATTTCATGAGGTCGGAAGACAAAAGATTTGCAAAAGGAGCGCTTTGGTTCTACGAAGACAAGACAGTCTCCCAGACTGGCTTGTCGCAGTGTTCAGAACCACGAGCGACGTTGCAAACTTTTGTCTTCCGACCGGGGTAAAAATATAGATCACTACTCTTATGTTTAGAGGAGCGATGACCGATATATAATTTGACAGCTACGGAAAGCATGGATCTTCATGGATGATTTACTTCACACGATGAAGATCCATTTTTGCGCCCAAAAATGGATACTTCATTTCTACAACAAAGGAGGTACCATGAAAATTGCCCAAAGTAACGTAAACCTGGTTTCCAGCAACAAGTACTATGAAGAAAATACCGTGACGGTACAGACTGGAACCGTGACCCGATCGTCCTTCCTGGATAGTTTAAAGAATCAGGAAAAGAAATTTGATTCCCTGGAACTGTCTGAGGCAGATACTGAAGGAACTGCCCTGGGAAGCGAGACCTACACCTCTCTAAAGCCAGCCTCAAAGGAGTACCTTACAAGCTACGACTCCACTTTGGAGGACCAGATTGCAGAGCTTAGAGCGACGCTTCTGGAAAGGCTGTTAAGGCTTATGCAGCTGTTTGGAGGTGACAATCAGAGCAGGGGTTTTAAAAACACTCTGTCAAACACAGCAAATATGCTGACAAGTAATTCCTTCGTCAAGGTCACCACAGTGACCGTAACCCACATCCAGACTGAGGAGACTTCTTTCTCGGGAACGGGAACAGCCCTGACAGAAGATGGCAGGCAGATTGATTTTGGAGTGAACTTCTCCATGTCAAAGCGCCTGTGCGAATATGCAGGAATGAGCGTTGCCAGCGCCGTGAGCTTTATTGATCCTCTGGTAATAAATGTGGGCTCCGATATCACTCATATCAGTGACCAGTCCTTCTTCTTTGATCTTGACTGTGACGGCACTGATGACAAGATATCAAATCTTGGCTCCGGATCAGGCTTTCTTGCCTACGACAAAAATGAAGACGGCAAGATCAATGACGGCTCTGAGCTTTTTGGCACAAAGAGCGGAAACGGCTTTAAGGATCTCTCCATCTATGACCGAGATCACAATGGATGGATTGATGAGAACGACGAGATCTATGAAAAACTTAAAATCTGGATAAGGAACGAGGATGGTACAGATACCCTATTAGGACTGAAAGAATCCGATGTGGG
>JAEEGL010764263.1_pt1 | contig 16085 bp, 18 predicted proteins | sample 9134231 | NCBI WGS metagenome assembly JAEEGL01 (sample SAMN16246548, study PRJNA631951) | gut metagenome | biome: gut microbiome; feature: rumen; material: fiber-attached | host: Bos | place: Iran: Karaj | collected 2018-10
GCTTTCTATCTGAACATGGGACTTGAGACTTTGCCGGTTCGTATGGAACGCTATTGCGCTAATGCCCGCAAGGTTGCCGAGTTCTTCAAGACTTCCGACAAAATTGCCAAAGTGACATACCCTGGCATTCCGGGCGACAAGTACTACGAGCGTGCTCAGAAGTACCTCCCTAATGGAACCTGCGGTGTTATCTCAATCAGCATTAAGGGTGGCCGTGCTGCAGCCGTTCGTTTTATGGATGCCCTCAAACTTGCCTGTGACGAAGTACACGTTGCTGATATCCGTACCTGTGTTCTTCACCCAGCCAGCGCTACTCACCGCCAGCTCACCGACGAACAGCTCGTTGCTGCCGGAATCGACGGTGGTATGGTTCGCGTTTCTGTCGGCCTCGAAAATGTTGATGATATTATCGAAGACCTCAAGGGCGGCCTTGCGGCAATCTAAATGTTGAATCTTACCTGGACAGACTACCCCGAATCCGCCGACTCGCCCGACTTTCTTGTAAACACAAGATTTGAGCCGCGGCTTCCGGTAGACTTCGGACACGTTTTAATCAAAGGCGATAATTATCCCGTTCTAAAAAAACTTACCGACGGGGTAGACTGTCCAAATCTCACTTCATCAGTAGACATCATCTATATTGACCCGCCCTATAATACCGGTAACGATTTTATATATAACGACAGGTTTCAGGTGCGCGATAGCAGCGGTTCACCGGACCGTCATTCAGCGTGGCTCAGCTTCATGCAGCGCCGCCTGTCTGCTGCCCGCCGGCTTCTAAAGACCACCGGCTGCATTTTCATAGCAATAGACCAGAGTGAGCTCTATACACTAAAGCTACTCTGCGACCAGATATTTGGTGAAGAAAACTTTGTAAATGACTTCATGTGGCTTCACGGCAAGGGAAAAAAAGATACCTGGTCACGAACGCTCCAGCAGCATACACTCTGTTATGCCCGCGATAAAAAGCAGCTGCCGGCTTTCCGCGAAATTCAAAGCACAGACTGGGCAATCACAAATGCCGACAACGATCCCCGCGGAAACTGGTTTTCCGGCAGCATTTCCTTTACAGAGAAACGTTCTAATCCAGAGCATAAAAACTACTATTCGGTAGTTTCTCCGAGCGGAAAAGTCTGGACCCGTCAGTGGCAGACAGACGAAGAACATATGAAAGAACTCATTGCAGATAACCGCATTTTCTGGGGCAGTGCTCCCGCTTATGATAAAGTTCCCCGTGTAAAGATTTTTAATGGTGCAGAATCAGAAGTTATTCCGCGAAACATAATAGAACCAAAAGAAACAACACGTGCTGCCCAGCATCACTTAGATGAACTTCTTGGAGAGCCCGGCGCTTTCGACAATCCCAAGCCTGTTAGTCTTATAGAACATTTAATAGAAATTACACGTCAGCCAAAAGATGCCCTTATCCTGGATTTCTTCGCCGGCAGTGGCACTACCTTCGAAGCAGTCTGCGCGCTCAATGCCCGGGATAAAGGAAAACGCCGCTCCATCTTAATTCAAAAAGATGAAAACGGCATTTTCGAATTGTGCAAAAAAAGATGTGATAAGGTTGCAGAATTATTTAAAGAGTCTTCGGCACTCCAGATAGAACCTCTTTTCATCAGCCTCACCCATTGAGAAGCTCTTGCGGGGCAGCGGTCCTCGGCCACTGATTGTTTCAAAGAAGGAGTCCTTTGCAATCGGCGGTAAAAGAATTCCAACTGCATTTTCGCGCTCGCCAAGCTTAAGTACTTCATCACTACCGTGAATGTAGTCGATTTCCGGAGCTTTGCCGTCAAGCTTTGTAGAACTCTTAAGGAAAGAATCAATTTCCGGCTGAAGTCTTGCAACGGCAAGTTCCTTAATTTCAGTTTTCAAAAGCACATATTTTTGTTTGCCGTCCAATTTATAGGCAAAACCAAAACTTGCAGTAGAAGCTTTTACTGCAGCTTCAAGCTCACTGGCACCGGCAATTTCACTCACACTGCCACCAAGCTTATCTGCAAGATACAAAATAAGGCTTTTTACATCACAGTCAAAAATTACTCGGTGAATAGGCTCAAAGGTCAGTCCGCTGTCATAAATGTTTACGATTTCAACAAGGGCATAGCGGACAGGGCAGTCAAGCAGTTCAGCCTCACTTGCGCCTTCTGCAATAAGTTTTTCTTTATATTCATCCCAGACAGCCTTTGCGGTAGCAAGAGAGTGGTTTCCGTCTCCAACTGCAAAAAGAAAAGTTGAACCGTCAGAAGAGCGTTTAGATTCAGCAATTTTTGAAACAGCTTCAGTAACGCAGGCAATTTCATCTGAGCTTTCTACAGCCCATCCGGTAATTGAACCACCGTTGCACATAAGTTCACCGTCATAAACAGGCTTTTTGCCTTTTACAAGTTTTCCTGTTCCACCAATCAAATCATCAGCTTTATCATCAACTAAAAGCATAATGTGAGGCAGTTCAAGAGGAGCCCCCCGGCGGATTTCCATTCTTGGAGGAATACGTTCAACAATTGTTGCTTCTGTGGCGCGGATATTTGCTGTGCTGAATGGTTTCCATTCGTAGGTTTCAAGGTCTATCTGAGTTATCAGACCGCGTCTCATACGGCCAAAGGCAGTTTTTCGCTCTATATAAATCATGCAATTGCGTGGAGAATCAAACACTCCTTCTGCAAGATATGACTTCATTGTTTCTCTTATTTTTTCGATTCTGGCCGGCTTGTCAGGAGAGTTCAAATAAACTTCCGGCAAAATCAGATTCAATGTAGAAGGCTTTCCGCCAGCCACAGTTTCGGCTTTTTTCCAGTAATCTAAATCCTGGGTATACTGATCACAGGCAATTACAGACCAGCTCTTTACATCAATGTTCTTTGGTAAAAGGATTTCCGGCACACGGAGACCATAATCTTCAATCTTTTTCATATTTACGAGTATACAGTTTGAATGGCTTTTATGCTATAATTAAAATGGGATATCAGGATGGATAATTCTTTGAGACTTGAACAACATCAGGTTCAAAAACAGATTCAAAAACTCTCACAGTTCCAGATAATGGCATTGAATTATCTGACAATGGAAAATAGTACACTGAGAGATGAAATTTTCCGTGAGGTAAATAATAATCCTGCCCTCGAAATTGTACGGGAACCAAAAGCTTCATTGCAGCGTGAAACCTCATTTGATGGTTTTGGTCAAAGTTCGTCTTATGGAAATTCTGAGACGTCAGATAATTTTCAACAGCTGCTGGAAAATCAGGAAAACTACGGCGAAACTTTACAGGAACATCTTTTACATCAGTTAAATTCCATGAACCTTAAGCCGGATGAAGCTAAACTTTGCCGCAGTTTAATTTATAATCTTGATAAAAACGGATTTTACGGTTCAATGCGTTCTCCCGAAACTTTTCTGGCACATAAGAATCCGGCAGCAGAGCGTGAGCTGCTGGAACGCTGCCTGAAAGTTGTTCAGGCGCTTGATCCTGTCGGCACCTGTTGCCGTACTCCGGAAGAAAGTCTTCTGGTTCAGGCACAACTTGCGGATAATCCGGATCAGCTTGCCGTTTTTATATTAGACGGACATCTTGATTTTTTGACTCCGCCTGAACCTGAAAAGATCCTTCGCAAGTTAATAGACTTTAAGGAGTCATGGCATAAAAAAGCTTTTGCCGGAACTACCATACTCGATACAATTCCGCTTACCGAACAAACTGCTGCGTCCGCGCTGAAGTTTATTCTTTCATTGAATCCGCACCCGGCCCAGGGCTATACAACCGATACAAGTGATTCCGGCACACAGATAGATGTCGTGCTCACCGTAACAAAAGAACCAGGACCGGCTACAGATGATTATTCACGAGGTATAGTTTCCTGCAATACAAACTGTCATTTTCAGGTAAAGTACGCTTCGGGTTCTCTTCCCGAGCTGCGCATATCTCCCGACTTCGCTTTCGACAAAGAGAATGTCGCCAAAGCCCAGTCGCTTATCAACTCCCTCAAGTTCCGCGAGTCCACAATTGTGCTTCAGGGCTGTGCCATAGTGCGGGCTCAGAAAAACTTTTTTCTTAAAGGTCCCGGTCACCTTGCAGCACTTACCCGACGCCAGATTGCAAATCAGCTGGAAATCCACGAATCTACCGTGTCACGTACTACGGCCCGTTCCAGCAGTAAATTTATTCAGACAGAATGGGGCCTTTTTCCTGCCAGTTATTTTTTTACATCCGGTGTTTCAAATCGTGACGGAACAAAAAAAATTTCCTCTGACCGCATAAAGAAGAAAATGATAGAGGTGCTTTCAGAGCCGGGAAATGAAAATCTTTCTGACCGTGAATTATGCGAGCTGTTAAATAAAAAAGGTGCACGCATTGCACGCCGCACCGTTGCAAAATACCGTGCACAGCTTGGACTTAAGAACTCGTATAACCGCCGGTAACACAAAAAAAAGACCGGCAACATTAATGTGCCGGCCTTTATCGTTTCAGAAATTGCTGGTCGTTCAACACTTCACCGTCATTGCGGGGAGCGTAGCGCCGAAGCAATCTAATCTATCCTACTTTTCCTGAACCTTATCTTTTTCCTTCTTGATTTTGTTATCAAGCACGTCCATCATCTTGTTCAGGGCTGCTCCAAAATCAAAATCTTCTCCAGAAACGTGAGCCTGTGTACCCCACTTAAAGTTCACTGTGGTATCGAAGACATAAGCCTTGTCCTGCTTAATTTTCATAAGTAAATCGACAATCAGGTCATCGGCATAAGCAATTCTCTTGAGTTTTGATTCAATCATTTCCGACTGCTTTGGCTCAAGTGTAAAACCTACTGCATTAATTGATGGTGTCATAGTTGTCTCCTCGTGAAGTAAATTTGCTTTACTTCGACTAAAAGTGATGTAAACCTGCATACGCAGGCAGATGAATCTTTGCGTTTAACTGCATTTCCTCATCACTTTAATATTAACACGAGTTTGCAGAAAAAACAAATTTTCATTAACAAAAAGTGCAGGTTTTAAAAATAAAAAAATGGCTTCTCTATTGATAATATATCTTAAAGTGTGTATAGTAAACTTGTATGGCAGATAAGAAATTCACTGTGTTGGATTTGCTCGATCTCGAACTCTCAGGTCACGATGCCCTTGACTTAAAATGCATTGCGGGCCGCCGTGGTTTACCACGTGCAATTACTGTACCTGAACTGAACCGTCCGGGGCTTGCTCTTTCTGGCTTTTACGAATCTTTTGCAAGTAACCGTGTTCAGATTTTCGGACGTGGTGAAACTGCATATCTTCAAAAGCTTCACAAAGAAAAAAACACCGATTCAATCAGAAATTTTTTCCGTTCTCAAATGCCATGCTGTATTTTTACTTATAATCTTGAACCTACAGAAGATTTCCGGACAATTGCAGAAGAAAGCTATTGTCCGCTTCTTCAAACGAGTCTTACTTCTACTGAGTTTTCTAATCGTATAATTCGTGTTTTTGCAAATCAGTTTGCTCCGCATCAGACTTTGCATGGAGTTCTTGTAGAGGTTTACGGTATTGGAATTCTTTTGAGCGGTCATTCCGGAGTAGGTAAGAGTGAAACAGCTCTTGAACTTGTAGAACGAGGGCATCGTCTTGTTGCCGATGATATCATAGAAATCCGTTGTGTAAATGGTAATATTATTCTTGGGCGCGGTGCGAATACTGTTATAAGCCATCATATGGAGATTCGCGGACTTGGAATTATTAATATTTCACAGCTTTACGGTGTAGGTGCCATTCGTGACCAGAAGGAAGTTCAGCTGATTGTTCAGCTGGAAGACTGGAATTCATCAAAAGCTTATGACCGTCTTGGAACAGAATCAAAATATAAAGAATTGCTTGGAGTAAAAGTTCCGGTAATTGAAATTCCTGTTCGCCCTGGTCGTAACCTTCCTATTATTATTGAGGCAGCCGCAATGAACGAGCGTCTTAAAAATATGGGATACAATTCTGCCAAGGACTTTAACCAGAATGTTCTTAAATGGATTGAAGCAGGAGAAGCGCAGACTGTTTATAACGGTAATGACGATTCTTACTAAAATATAAAATCAGGCAGAGAGGCTGCCAAGGAAAGAGATATGATAGAGAAGATTTTAACAGTTCAGAACAGAGCAGGTATTCATGCAAGACCTGCAGCAATCATTGCACAAACTTCAAACAAGTTTGAAAGCGAGATTACTCTTACTCGTGATGGAGCAACCGTAAATGCAAAATCAATCATGGGTGTAATTGCAATGGGTGCCGGTTATAATACTCAGCTTACAATGCAGGTTATTGGTCCTGACGAATCAGAAGCTGCTTCTGTTATAGAAGAACTTTTCAACAGTAAATTCGAAGAAGAGTAAATCTGAAACTTTTACGAAGGAGGTAAAAATGAAAGGTATTACAGACCGTCAGAAAGAAGTATTAACTTTTATTTCTTCATACACAGAAGAAAATTCTTTTCCACCTACAGTTCGCGATATAAGTAATCATTTTGGTATTTCTCTGCGGGCTGTTCAGGATCATATTCTTGCTTTACAGAAAAAAGGATTTCTTTCGCAAAGTCAGAAAAAAGCACGGTCAATACGCGTCCTTTCAGATTGCCGTGAGAAAGAGCCTGAAACATACATTGGAAAGGTTCCTTTGCTTGGTACAGTTGCAGCAGGCAAACCTCTTTTGAGTGAAGAAAACCTCGATGGATACGTAAATCTTACAGAACCATTTGTTCGCCCGGGCAAGAGCTATTTTGCATTGCGTGTTCGTGGCCAGAGTATGATTAATGCGGGAATCTTAGACGGGGATCTTGCAGTTGTAGAACAGGCTTCTACTGCACAGGATGGTCAGATTATTGTTGCCGTTATTGATGATGCAATTACACTCAAACGATATTATAAAGAAGCTGAAAGAATTCGACTTCAGCCTGAAAATCCTCAGTTCCAGGCAATTTATTGCACAGATGTGCGCATCGTAGGAATCCTTTCAAATATCGTAAGAACCTATTAATTTTTCGCAGACGAGCATAGCAGATGGCAAAAACATGTCCAATTTTTCTATACACTGGTCCTGAGTTTGGTAAGCGTAATGATGCTGTTGAAGCAGTAAAAGCAGGCCATAAAAAACAGTTCGGTGTAATAGACGAGCATTCATTTTATCTCCTTGAAACACCTTTAAGTCAGGTTATGACAATTCTACAGAGCGGCACCCTGTTTTCTGACGGGGTATGTGTTGTATGCCGCAATGCAGAACTTATCAAGAAAAAGGATGATATTCAGATGATTGCAGACTGGCTTGAAAATCCAGATCCTTCTGCTGTTCTTATTCTTGTTTCAGATGAAATAGGTGTTGATTCAAAACTGGAAAAACTTGTTCCTGCTTCTAACCGTAAAAAGTTCTGGGAAATGTTTGAAAATGAAAAACTTCCATGGGTTACAAGTTATTTCAGTAAAAATGGTTATAGAATTCAACAGGGTGCTGCAAAACTAATTCTTGAATTAATTGAAAATAACACTCAATCTTTAGCTGCAGAATGTTCACGCTTTTTTGTACTTTTTCCAAAAGATCACGAAATTACAGAAGATGATGTAGATTCTGTTCTTACTCATAGTCGCGAAGAAAATGCTTTTTCACTTTTCCGTGAACTTGCAAACAATGCAGATCCGGCTCCAGTCCGTCTTGAAAAAGGACTTCAGATTCTTCAGAAAATCAGATTATCAAAAGAAAATTCTTCTGTAATGATAATTGCGGGGCTTGCATCATGCTTTAGAAAATTGCAGGACTGGCATAGAAGGGGAGAATCTGCTGTTCCGCAGGCAACATTGCAGAAACAATATAGAAGTGCAGCCAGAGTCTGGTCACTGAAACAGACTGCGGCAATTCTTGCAGTTCTTGCTTCAACGGATATGGAAATCCGTTCAGGTGGCTCACAGATGGAGGATATTCTTCTTCAGAAAATGCTTTATGAAATAGTAATAAAAGGTGGAGCCCAGCTTTCTACTCTAGCTCAAGACTGTTAAGTAGTTTTTTAAGGGCTATTAATTCTTCTGCATTAAAAGTTGAGCCTTTTCCCATTTTCTGGTGATCTGGTGACCAGCTGCGCAGATCATATTTTGCAGGTCTTCCACCCCATGAAACAAGGTTTAATTCAAGATTCCAGCCGCCTTTTCCTTCAGCAACAGTTCCAAGGCTCTTTTCAATTTTAAATGAAAAATCATCCATGCTTTCTGCCTCCTCTCGTGTTCTCTAGGTTGTATATTTAAATTATCGTTGTAAGATTGTACAATATATAGTAAAATAAGTTAAAATTTTAAACGTGAGGTAAATATGAAGAAAGTTTGTATAATCCTTCTTTCTCTTTTCACGATTCTGTTCTTCATTTCCTGTGGATCTAAACCTGCTGCTGAAGAACCGAAGCCGGAAGCTCCTGAGGTTTCTGAAGTTGAAGAGAATCCCGTTGAAGATGATACCGACGACAGTCTAGCGGCTGCTGCCAGACTTGCTGAATTAGTTGAACAGGTTAATGATGCAAGAAAAGGGGCAATCGAGGCTGGAGCAGATAAAAATTGTCCTGACCAGATGAATAAACTGGATAATTTACTTTCTGGATTAAATGACAGTGATGATCCGGAAGCTGCAGCTAAATCACTTATTGAAAAATATAATCTTCTGGCAAATTACAGTAAGGCTGTAGATGCAAAAAAAGAAATTGATGAAAATGGATTTGCTTCTTACGCACAGAACAATTATGACCGTGGTGTTTCAAATCTTGAACAGGTAGAATCTGCTTTAAGTTCTGATAATTTTGATAAATCAGTATCAGTTTATGCAGAAGATGCTTTGAAAGAATTTAACACTGTTATAAATGTTGCATACAAAAAGATTGCCAAAGAAGAGCGTGAAGCAGCAATGGATGCTAAAAAAGATGCAGACAGTGTTAAAGCAGGAGTAGCTCGTAAAGTTGAGTACAATGAAGCAGCAGAACTTATTCAGTCGGGAGATTCTTCATATTCAATGCAGAATGCAAAAAAAGCCGCTGAAAAATATAGAGATGCTAAAGAAAAGTTCCTGTATCTTTATCAGGATGTTTCAGCAAAACGTGCTGCTGCGCAAGCTGCAATCGAAGAAGCTAAAAAGCGCGTAGCAGAAAGTCAGAAATTTGCAGAAGAGGCAGATGTTAAAGCTCCAATTACCGAACCTGTAGAAGGTATTGAAGATGAAGATGCCGTTCTTCTTGAAGAAGATGACTATGAAGATCCAGAAGCAGCTGAAGCTGATATAGCAGAAGAACTTGAAGATGATGAAATTGATGAAGAGGAGGAAGAGTAATTATGAAAAAACTTATTTCTATTTTGACAATTGCTTTACTTTCTGCATCAGTTTTTGCAATCAGTTACAAGAATAATACATTCCAGAAGCTTGCAGACGAATATACTAAAAAAGCAGAAATTGCTCTTGATATGGGACAGTATGATGATGCTGTAGAATATTCAAAAAAAGCAGAAGAAAATGCAGAACTTTCAGAAGCTTATATCAGAATGATGATGGCTCGTGGTGAAGCTGAAAATAATATTAAGCTTGCAAAGAATCAGATTGCCTGGGCAGAAAAAATTGATGCTCAGAATACTTATCCTATGGCTTATACTTCAGCAAAAGATAATCTTGAAAAAGCAGAAACTGCATTTGATGGAGAAGATTACGAGCAGGCAAATGCTTATGCAAAAGCTTCTCTCGCCGCGCTGGATGGTGTAAAAGAAGTAACACCGCTTCCGGAATTTTATGTTGTAAAACCTTGGGCAGAAACAAGAGACTGTTACTGGAATATTTCTGGTCGTCCTTATGTTTATAACAATCCGCTCTTGTGGGAAAATCTTTATCAGGCAAATAAAAACAGCATGCCAAAACCGGAGGATCCAAACCTCATTCATCCAGGTATGAAGATGAAGATTCCAAGTCTTACAGGTGAGTATCGTAAAGGTACTTACGATCCTAAGAAAACATACAACACTTACGGCGAATAAAGGCTAAAATCGAGGAACCGTTAAAAAACGAGCCAAAAGGGTCGTTTTAGGTTCATCGAAAAAACGCCTCAGAGCGAGATTTATCGAGCGACAAAACGGTTGCCTTTACAGGTGACCGTTTTTTTATATCCTTCCCCCATTGTGTTTAATATACAAGCTTAAAGCCATTCCCATAATGGCATGAGGAAACTGTTCTGTACCCATTCCTTCGAGTACTTCTTTTTTAGTTAATTCCATGCAGTTGATAAATTCGTCTTCGTCAAGGTTTTGCTTTCCTGTTGCCTGTAAATCTTCTGCAAGAAAAAAATGCACATGATTATTAAAAAGGGCAGGGTTTGGATTTACAGTACCAAGTTTTGTTAGTTTTCCGGCTTTATAACCAGTTTCTTCTTCTAATTCACGGAGGGCTGCTGCTTCAGGTTCTTCTCCGGCATCAATAACGCCGCCTGGAAATTCCACACTTAAGGCAGCTTCTCCATGCCGCCATTGTTTTACCATCAAAAAGTTTTCATCATGTTCTGCAATTACTATTACCCAGTCTGGAGCATCCATTATGATATAATCACCTTCTGTGCCGTCGCTGGAAACGTTATGGCGGGAAGTTACATTGCAAACTACTGTTTTAAGAAGAGTTTCAGGTTTTCCTTCCTTCCATTTGAGCTTATCATCTTCCGGGAAAAAATAATTTTTCATAAAAATCTCCGTAACTTTTTGACAGATTTAAATTCTCGATTTATCATATTATAGAATAAAAACAAAGTCGTTGCGAGTGCTAAGCGGCGGCTCAATCCATTCTAAGAGAGGTGAACTTATGGCAGTAATAACAATTTCAAGACAGGTAGCAGCATTAGGTGATGAAGTTGCTGGCGAACTCGCAAAGAGACTCGGTTATAAATTCATCACTCGTAAAGAAATTGAAAAGCGTATTGTTGAACTGGGCTTCCCGGAGAATAAAATGCCCAAATTTGACGAACGTAAACCAGGTTTTTTTGCATCGCTAACTAAAGACAGAGATGAATATTTGAATTATGCACAGTATGCAATTCTTGAAGCCGCAGAACAAAAAAATGTTGTTATTATTGGACGCGGTGCTTTTGCAGTTTTGCAGAATGTTCCTAATAACATTTCAGTACGCCTTATTGCTGACGAGCAGACACGAATTGACCGTCTGCGAAAAGAATTCAATTGGGACGAAAAAAAAGCACTGCAGCGTATTCAGGAAAGTGATGCAAACCGAGCCGGATTTCATTCAAGTTTTTATAACGTAGATATAACTGATCCTGCAAATTATCATATGGTATTAAATACCGGTTTGCTTACTCTGGATCTGGCTGCTTCTATGATTGCAAGTCTTGTAGAAAGTAAGATTACGATTCAACAGGAAGAAGAAGGCAATAAGCTGATTGAAGAGTTGTTAAAAGCTCAAACTGTTGTAAATAAGCTTTCTATGGAACGTAAACTGAACATAGAGTTTATGCATGCAACAATTCAGGGGAATGTTGTAATTCTACATGGGGTATCTGATTCCCCTGCAGTAGTGGAACAGGCTCTGCAGATTATTCGTGAGGAAATGCCAGGCTACGATGCTAAGTCGGCTGTAAGCATAATTCATGATTTTAAGACATTTCAATGAATTTACGAACATACCCTCCCGTAAAAAATGTCCTCAGCCAACGGGATGATGTTGTCTTCGGTCATTTTTTACTCCGGGTATGTTTGTACTTTCATGTATTTAAATCATGAATTTTGTTTGCACTCTTAAACCTTGACTTTTATACTCATATTAGAGATACTTATTATATGAAACTATCAAACAAGTTTACTTTTTCCCGCATTATTTTTGCCCCGATATTCTTTGTGCTGTATTTTCTTCCTATATGGACAGGCTGCGGTACAAAAGTTTCCTTGTTAATTGCTGTTCCGTTTCTTGTATTCGCAGAATTTACAGATTATCTTGACGGACACTATGCAAGAAAACATAACGAGGTAAGTGATTTTGGAAAGCTTTTTGATCCGTTTGCTGATGTAGTATTGCATCTTACATCTTTTGTATGTCTTATGCATTCAGTAAAATCAGGGCTTTCGTATATGCCAGTTTATTTCTTTGTTTTGATTATGCTGCGTGAGTTCTCTCAGAACTTTCTGCGTATGGTAGCTGCAAAGCAGGGAACTGCAATTGCAGCACGCAAAGGTGGTAAATTCAAAACTGTAATGTATATTGTAGCAGAGTTCTATGGAATTTTCCTTGAACTTCTGGTTCGTCTGAATGTAGTTCCAGAATGCTTTAATATTCTTCAGGGCTGTGCTTTTGCGTTGTTTACAATCTGTGTAATCCTGAGCTATGCATCTTTCATAGATTACCTTGTTCATTTCGGCAAGATTTTGAAGGATATTTAATCCTGTCTCCTCTTGTAACATCCAAAACGTATTGCAATTGCTGTGACAATAAATTGTGAAGGTTAGTGCGTAAGCAAAAAACAGGCCGCAAAACATCATCCCGTTTTGCGGCCTGTTTTTTTGCTGAAAGCAACTAACCTTCAAGGTTCTATTAACATGCTTCAATTGCAATACGCTTTGGTGCGGCGATAGCTTTCTTCTGCATATTAATTGTCAAAATACCATTCTTGAAGCTTGCAGAAATTGATTCAGTATCAACATCTGCCGGGAGAGTGAAGCGGCGTTCAAAGCTTGAACTTCTGCGCTCTTTAAGAATGTATTTAGCCTTTTTGTCTTTTTTATCTTCCTTAGACTCCTTTGTCTCTTCTGTTTTAGAGGCAATAGTAAGATTGTCGTGGTCAAGTTCAATATCAACGTCTTTTTCGCAGCGGCCAGGCAATTCCATTTCCAAAGTGTAAGCGTTGTTTTCTTCTTTTACGTCAACACGTGGTGCGCTTGCATTACATATAACACTTGGTGTGTTACCCATCATGTCATTAAAAAGTGAATCAATAAATGAAAGTTCGTTCATATCTATACCTCTTTGTATTTGATTTAGTTTGTTTCGTAAGCTAACAGCCTACACTTATATATTAGCAATTATCATGCCAAGTTTTATCTAAATATTGTTTAAAATAAAAATCATCAGCCCTTCCGCTGCAACGTCTGCAAAAGCACTCGATTCGCATTTTTGGGATAAAAATACCTTTTTTTGTTTCCAAAAAAGAGGTATTTTTCTTTATGCAAGTCTGCAAAGATGTTCATAGGGTGTTTTGCAGCCGTTTTCGCTCGCGGTCTGATGATTTTTCACTTAAAGAAATCTGGATAACTGTGTCAAATATACTCAATATTAAGTATCATAATGATACAGGATAAATCAAAAATACTCGGTTTTAGCGGAAAATTGTTTTTATGAGTGTTTTTATGTCCGAAATACCATTGCTTCCTTCATCTGATGGAGATAAAATTTGTGCAAATCCAAGACCTTCAGCTGCTTTTATGCGTTGTTTTGTCTTTGTTACAGGACGAATCTCTCCTGCAAGACTTAATTCTCCGAATACGGCGGTACCGTTTTTTACTGCAATATCAGTTCTTGCTGAATAAAGAGCTGCGGCAAGGGCAGCATCAATTGAACTTTCACTAAGTTTTATACCGCCTGCTACGTTTACATAAATATCCTGATCTGAAAAACATAAGCCACATCGTTTTTCAATTACTGCGGCAACTCTGGCAACACGGCCGGAATCAATTTTTTCACTATAAATCCGTGAAACGCTGGCTTTTGCGGGTACCGTAAGGGCTTGAATTTCTACCAGGAAGACCCGGCTGCCTTCAAAAACAGGTGTACAGGCAACACCCGCCGGCTGATTATCCTTTCTTTTTGTCAGGAATAAAGAAGCCGGGTTTACAACTGGCTCCAGTCCCTTTTCAGACATGCTGAAAATTCCGATTTCATCAACAGAACCAAATCGGTTTTTCTGGGCATGTAAAAATCTTATGTCATCAGCATTTCGTTCAAAGGAAATAACGGTATCGACCATGTGTTCCAGAGATTTTGGTCCTGCAATTGTACCTTCTTTAGTAATGTGGGCGGTCATGATTAAGACACAGTCACGCTCTTTTACCCATGAAATAAATTCATTTGCACAAAATTTAAGCTGATTTACAGTTCCCGGGATAATACCTGCTTCTGCACTGTAAATTGTCTGTATTGAATCAATTATTACAAAGACAGGGTTTAAGGAATCAAGTGCATCCAGAGAGTCTTCTAAACGGGATGTACATAAAATATTAATGCCTTTACAGTCTAGGCCTAGCCTGTCAGCCCGTTCTTTTATCTGCGCAGCGGATTCTTCTCCGCTTATGTATAAAACAGAAGCTCCGGCTCCGGCAACACTGGCAGCTGTCTGCAAAAGCAGAGTAGATTTACCAATCCCGGGTTCTCCGCCAAGTAAAATCGCCGAACGTTTTGTAGCGCCACCGCCAAGTACGCGGTCGAATTCTCCGATTCCCGTAGAAAGGCGGGTGTTTTCCTGAGCCTTTACTGTGGCAAGCCCTACGGGCCGCTGTTTTTCGACCGCCTCGTTTCCACGCCCCGCTGGTGAGACGTTGTTTTTATCAATAATAATTTCTTCCAGTGAATTCCATTCACCACATTCCGGACATCTTCCCAGCCAGCGGGGCTGTGTGTATCCGCAGTTGTTACATTTGTATGAAACAGATCCGTTCTTCTTTGCCATTGTTAATCCTCATTTGCGGTGAAAAAAATCATTAAATTCCGGTGTTTTTTTTTCAAATTTCTATTGACATCTGTGCTATATGTTATTATATTAATTATAGCTTGTAAATAAGCTGATAAACTCTCTCCGATGTCCAGCAACGCTGGACGGCAAGGTTCCCTTTTAGTGTTACTGTCTGGGAACCTTGTTTTTTTTAACGTAAATGACAACTGCAGTTATGCAGTTGTGCTCCTGCGTATATTGTTATCCCTGTGTAATTACTGAACCTGCCACAACGCTTTCGGTGACCCATGTGTTACCGCCGATGATTGAGCCGCGGCCGATGGTGGTTTCACCGCCGAGAATGGTTGCGTTGGCATAAATTGTAACGTCATCTTCTATTGTAGGGTGGCGTTTTTTGTTTTGAAGAGTCTTTTTTACGCTAAGTGCGCCCAGGGTAACACCCTGGTAAATCTTTACGTTATTTCCAATAATACAAGTTTCTCCAACTACAACACCGGTTCCGTGGTCTATAAAGAATGATTCCCCAATTTCTGCACCCGGATGAATATCAATACCGGTCTTTCCATGAACGTGTTCTGTCATAATACGCGGAATTATAGGAACACCGGCTTTGTATAAGAAATGAGCAATTCTATAAACAAGAATTGCTTCGAGTCCCGGATAAGAAAGAACTACTTCTTCGTTGCTTCTTGCTGCAGGATCTCCACTCATAGCAGCGCTGGTATCAAGCTGTATTTTACGTCTGATTTCTGGAATTTCTTCTATTAATGCAATTGCTGTTTTTTCTGCAAGCTTAAAGCAATGAGATTCTGCAATGTTTTCTATTTCATCGTGTGTGCATGACTGGGCTTTTGTGTAAATAAGTGCTTTTTGAATTTCGTGGGTAAGCTTAGCAATTATGTTGTTTACTTTCTGTCCGGTAATGTATCTTATGTTTGTAGAATCAATTTCCTCTGCAGATCTGAATCCTGGAAAAACTACAGATTGTATATCAGAAAGAATTGAAACAACATTTTGTCTGTTAGGGAAATCTTCTGCATGGCTGCGGTTTATTAATCCGTAGCGGTCATAAGAATCAAGAATTCCGTCTATAAGCATGTCAATATTCATATAAAACCCCATTGCCTTAAATGTTACGAGATGATAACATAAATAGTAGATAAATTCTATCCTATGATTTTTGTAGGTTTTATTCAAAATTTTAAATGAATTTTTTGAATTTTGGAAGAATTTTATTGACTAAAATTAGTTCTTAGTTTATATTCTTAAAACGCATGTTTTCTATGAGTTAGTGTGGAATCCTGCATTTGCCCCCGTAGCTCAGTTGGTAGAGCTCCACATCGGTAATGTGGAGGTCTGCAGTCCGATTCTGCACGTGGGCTTTGAAAATTATTTTTTTGGCGAA
>JAEEGL012706673.1_pt1 | contig 16085 bp, 6 predicted proteins | sample 9134231 | NCBI WGS metagenome assembly JAEEGL01 (sample SAMN16246548, study PRJNA631951) | gut metagenome | biome: gut microbiome; feature: rumen; material: fiber-attached | host: Bos | place: Iran: Karaj | collected 2018-10
AAAAGAGTAGAAGGTAACATTACCATCATCATCCTTATTTGATGGTTCAATAACTATATTTTTTCTAGTATAGTCATCTGTTTTATACCATATATTATAATGCATTCTATGTAAATTATTATAATAATTATCATTTGTTATGCTATCTATAGTAGTATCTCTAAAATAGAAGCCAGAGCTAGCATTTCTTCTAATATTAAGTGTTGGCAATATTAATAATACATCATTATCAATTACGTTAGATAAAGTAGAATCAATATTATATACTCTATTTCCCTTTATATCAGTTTCATATTCATATTTATAGCATGACTTTATATTAAAGCTAGAAGCTGATAAATAAGTAGAAATATCCTTTGATCTTATTTTAGTAATATTATATTTATTAAAAACCTTATCGTATGATGAAGCTAAGGCTTCTTCATACTTATTTGTTGGATTAGTTACATTTTTAATATAGGCATAATATAAAAGTGATGCCTCTAACTTGATCTCATTTCCTGAAAGATTAGATGTCTCAGAGAATGCATCATCATATACTATAAATGGTATATTTTCTTTAAAAGTAGCGTAAGTAGTATTTCCAATTTGAGTTTTATCATAATACTTATCAGGTAGTATTACATTTTCAGATGTAACAACATATTTAACATTAAATATTGGACCTGATAGTAGGTTATATCCGTAATTGAATTTTCTACTCCAAGAAGTAGAGTTTTCACTATAGAATTCAGATAATACTTTATCAATTGGAGTGTTATAGAATGATTGGAAGAACGAACCAAAGTTTACACCCTCTAGGATATTGGCATTTGTTGTGCCTCTTGCATAGCCTGTATATAGGTTTATTCTATATCCATCCTTTTCATTATAGCCAAGATTCTTTAATTCCTTTACTTGGCTTTCCATTTCGCTTTCTGCGTTCATATAATATGTTGATGTATTATCCGCATTTAAGAATATTACAGCTCCTGCAAATAAGCACTCAACAAATATAGTAATTGGTAGTAATCTATGAAGAAGCTTAGTATTCTTATTTAAGTGCTCAAAGATAAACGAAAGAACAAGTATAACAATATAAGCTAGATTTAATATAATTGAAGGAATTAATATTAAATAGAACAATGGATCAGTTGATTTATAATGAATAAATACACTAGGTGATAATATCAATGTTAGTGTAAGAGAAAGTAGTCCTGCAAATAATATTAAAAGCGGGAAGAACTTAATAATATTTTTATCTCCAACCTTCATGCTATTTTTATCCATTGAAATAGCCATAGCGTATATATTAAGCATATAAGGAATAAAGAACCATCTAATATAAGGTGAAGCATTTAATCCAAGGAATATTGATACAGCTGGTATTAAAAGTAGGATATTAAATAATATTACCCAGAACTTTAATCTGTTTTCCTTTTTACCCTTAATAAAGAAGAAGCTTATTAAGAATATTAAACCACCAGATGTAACATATAGTGATGCGTGCTCACGTACATAATCACCCGCATCATTAAGACAGAATCTATGAGGCTCATTTGGCATAAATAGATTAATAAATTGTGTAAAATAATGTCTCCAAGATATTGAATATGAGCCATCATCATTACGAACAGAAAAATATAGTAATGATTCATTGATATTAGTTCCTGCTCTATTTGATTCATTAAGAACATATAGCGCACTTGGAAGAAGTATAGCCATTGATATTAGTAAGCCAATAAGAATAGCCACTACAAATTTTAAGAAGCTTAACCAGAACTTACCATTTTTAAATATTGTATTTTTACCAATAATTGAGAATTCATTTGAAATATGATTTTTAATAATGAAATAGAATCCTAAGAATGCTAAAAGCATATATGCTATATAAAAATCATAAAATATAACTGACGCAGTATATATAGGTATTAATAAATACCATAGAAGCTTTTTCTTTTCTATTATTAAATCAACTAGTAGCATCGCAAGTGGTGCATAGAATACTATTCCTAAATAAACTGGGAAAATATAATATGCCTCAGTTAATCCACCAATAAATAGAATTAGGGATGCGAAGAAGGCAGCCTTATTATTTAATTTACGAACTAGTACGTAATAAAATAAAAGTGCACCAAGTGCTATTCTTAAATAGAAGGATAAACAATATGCATATTCATTAGGGATTATAAAGCTTAATAAAAATGCAAAGAATGTAAATCCATCAAGTGGTATATAGTATACTCCACTAAAGAATGATGTACCTATTAATAGATTTTTATCGTATAAGGATAATGTTCCAGTTTTAAGCTTTTCAAAGAAGCCTGATCCATATACATAGTACTGTAATATATCATCAGAATTAATATGGAAAAACCCACCCTTAAAGGCTGTAAATGTGAACATAAATACCATTACTACTGAGAGTATAAATAGTAGTAAAAAGAATGTATATAGCTTACTACTCCAAATAGTATTATGTAGATCCTTAAGTCTTTTAATAAAGCTTTGAAATATATTTAGTTTTTTATTTTCGATATTATTTTCCATAAAAAACCTCAACAAATGTATTATAACACAACTATTTGAAATAGTTAAAAAAAGATATTATTATGTAGTATAATAATATAAGAAGTGGAAGTGATAGTATGAAAAAGGCATTTTCAATATTTTTTTCATTAATTTTATTATTGTTTTTATCGGCCTGTCAGCAGGAAAGTGGCACTGTTATAAATAAAGATCAAAAGGAAGTAGAATTTAAATGTTATGATCCATTTAGTAGGATATATGTTGATTCACTTTCGAATAGTTCATCATTAAAAACATATCATCTAGATGGATATAATGACGTACCATATGTTTCAGCTAGAGATTTCTATGAATTGTTTGTGGAGACTGAATGTTCATACGATAATGGTATAGAAAAAATAAAGAATAAGGAAACAGAATCAATTATGGAAATTAATAGTAATGATGATACTATTAAAATATCTGATTACTGGGCATTCTTTATAATTTCAGAATCAAATCTTTTAATATCAGATAGTAGTGGATCTAATTTGAAATGTGTTAGTGAAGACACTAATAAGGATATTCATGAAACAATATTTAATCTAGGAAATTATAATTTTGATATAGTGGCATTTAATGGAAAATGCTATATTCCATTTTTTCCATTAAATTTAATATTATCTCAAAAAATAAATTTCGACTTTGTCTATAACGGAAATGATTACTATAACACTCCATATTCTAATATGGAAGGTGTAAAAGATTTATTTGGTGGATATAGCTATAGCGATTACTATAAAAAATTCCTACAAGGAAAATATGGATATTCTGAAGCTATCACAGCAGAATATGCCTTATATAACTATAATGGAATATGCTTCTTATATGATAATTTCTTTGGTCTTAAGGATGATTTAAATATTGAATCATTTGATACTTACTTTACTGATAATGAATATAAGGAATATTTCCTATCATCATCACCTTATGTTATAAGTGATACGTTAAATAAGTTTATTGAGCAAGGCCTTGATATAATGCATGATTCATATAAGAATTCGACATTTATGTCATATAGAAGTAAGTCGACATATGTTGGAACTAACTACTCAACATCAACTAGACTCGCAACAACATTAGAAAGAAATAGATATAGAAAGCTAAAGGATAAAACTACGACTATTAATGGCGATGACAGCTCAGCAACTATAGCTATTATTTCATTTGATGAATTCGAAAAAGGAAATAATTATTATGATAGAAGAAATAATAGCGACAATATGTCATCAACATATTATTTATTAAACTATTATTTAGATATTTTATCAGATAAGAATACTTATCCTAAGCTTAAGAATATAGTATTTGATGTTTCTATAAATGGTGGTGGCGATGTCACAGCGTTAATTGAGACACTTTGCCTAATATCACCAAACGGAAAAACTTACCTACCTTACCTAGTAAAAACATCAGGATATGTTGATGCGTGCTATCAGCTAGATTCTAATTTAGATAATAATTACGATTCTAATGATGGCCATTATCAAAGCTTTGATTTCTATATTTTGACATCAGAATATACATATAGTGCAGCATCATCATTTGCCTTTCTTGCACAAAAGTATAACCTAGCTAAGGTTATTGGAAAAAAATCTGGTGGTGGATCATGCTGTGTTGGAAGTACGTATACTGCAATAGGCGATTATATAGCTTATTCATCAGAATATAATTTTGGCTTTTATGATAATAACAATAATTTTATAGATATAGATGGTGGCGCAACACCAGATATAAATGTTGATTATGATTATTTTTATGATTTAACTGCTTTAAATATTTTAATAGAAGCAAGTAAAATTAATTTATGATAAAATGCTTTTCGAAGCATTTTTTCTTTTGGTTTTTTATTATTATAATATATAATAAAAATATGCGAGATGAGGTATTGTTATGGACGCTTTAGATAGAATAAATGAACTTAAGGATATATTAAATAAGGCATCAATTGCATATTATGTTAACGATAAGCCCTTTATGGAAGATTATGAATATGACAAGCTGATGAATGAGCTAATTAAGCTTGAAAGTGAAAACCCAGAGCTTAAGACTTTAGATTCACCAACTAATAAAATTGGTGGAGAGGTTTTATCTAAATTTAAGAAGGTAACACATGAGGTAAAGATGGCATCTTTATCTGATGCCTTTAGCTATGATGAGCTAGTTGACTTTGATAGAAAGGTTAAGGAAGTCGCACCTGGCGCAACATATTTATGTGAGCTTAAGATTGATGGTTTATCTGTATCATTAAAATATGAAAAGGGTATTTTAGTTTTAGCTTCAACAAGGGGTAATGGCTTAGTAGGTGAGGATATTACTCATAATGTTAAAACTATTAAAAGTGTTCCATTAAGATTAACAGAAGATATAGATATAGAAGTACGTGGCGAAATATTCATGCCTAAGAAAAGCTTCATTAAGCTTAACTTAGAGCGTGAAGAAAATGAAGAAGAGCTATTCGCAAATTGTAGAAACGCAGCTGCTGGTTCAGTAAGACAATTAGATAGTAAAATTGCTGCCAAGAGAAATCTTGATACTTTTTTATATTACACACTTGATAGTAGTGTTAAGACTCAAGAGGAAGCCTTACTTTCTATGAAGAAGCTTGGCTTAAAGACTAATAGTCTATATAAGCATGCTAAAAATATAAAGGAAGTAATTGATTATATTGAGGACATGGCTATTTTAAGAGATAGACTTGAATATGATATCGATGGAATAGTTATTAAGGTTAATGAAATAGAACTACATGATATTATTGGTGAAACAGTTAAATATCCTAAGTGGGCTATTGCGTATAAGTTCCCACCTGAAGAGGTTAGAACTAAATTAATTGATATCAAATATCAGGTAGGAAGAACTGGTGTTATTACACCTGTTGCGATATTTAAGCCTGTATTTGTTCAAGGATCATTAATATCAAAGGCAACACTTCATAATGAGGATTATGTTAAGGAAAAGGATATTCATATAAATGATACAGTTATAATCCATAAGGCAGGAGATGTTATACCTGAGGTTGTAGGTCCTGTATTAGATGAAAGAAAAAATGACATTATCGAATTTAAGATGATTGATAAATGTCCTTGTTGTGGTGAGAGTCTAGTTAGACTTGAGGGCGAGGCAGATTATTATTGTGTTAATCCAAATTGTAAGGAAAAGCTTGTTAATGGATTAATACATTTCGCATCTAAGCCTGCATATGACATTGATTCACTTGGTGAAAAGGTAGTTAAGGATTTATATGAATTAGGCTATATAACAGATATTCCATCTATATTTAGACTTGGAATCAATTATAGTGAGCTAATTAAGATTCCAGGCTATGGTGAAAAATCAATTGATAAGCTATTAGAGTCAATTGAAGAATCAAAGAAGAACAATTTAGATAGATTATTATTTGGATTAGGTATTAGACATGTTGGATCTAAGGTTAGTAAGCTAATTTGTAAGAAATTTTTAAGCATGGATAATATCATGAATGCTAAATATGAGGATATCTCAAGCATTCCTGATTGTGGAGATGCAATAGCTAAGTCAGTTTATGATTATATGCATAACGAATATAATATTAAGCTAATTGAATCATTAAAGGAATTAGGTCTTAATATGGAATATAACATGGGAGATATTAAGGTTAATTACTTCACTAATAAGAAGTGTGTATTAACTGGTACATTATCTTCTATGGGAAGAAGCGAAGCGAAAGCTTTAATTGAATCATTTGGTGGAAGCCTATCTGATTCAGTAAGTAAAAAGACAGATATATTAATTCTAGGTGAGAATCCTGGATCTAAGTATGATAAGGCTAAGCAATTAGGTATTTATATTATGGAAGAGCCTGAATTCTTAGAGAAAATAAAGTAGAGGTTTTTATGGATAAAATAATAGTAAAGGGTGCTAGAGAAAATAATTTAAAAAATATTAATATAGAGCTTCCTAAGAATAAGCTAATAGTAATGACTGGTGTTTCTGGTTCTGGTAAATCAAGTTTAGCATTTGATACTATTTATCAGGAGGGTGAAAGAAGATTCGTTGAATCATTATCTTCTTTTGCGCGCCAATTTATCGGTTCAACTGATAAGCCAGATGTAGATTCAATTGAAGGATTATCACCTGCAATATCAATTGACCAGAAGAGTGCGTCACATAACCCAAGATCAACAGTTGGTACTGTAACTGAAATATATGATTATTTAAGAGTATTATTCGCACGTGTTGGTACACCTTATTGTCCTAATCATCATGTTCCTATTTCATCACTTTCAATTGATCAAATAGTTGATAAGATTATGGAACATAAGCTAGGCTCAAGAATGTATATTACATCCCCTGTAATATTTAGAAAAAAGGGTGAGCATAAGGCAGTATTTGAAAAGTATCTTAAAAAGGGATACGTAAGAGCCTTAGTTGATGGAGAGCTTTTAGAAATAGAAAATCCTATTGAGCTTGAAAGAACTAAAAAGCACAATATCTATATTGTTATTGAGCGTTTAATATTAAAAGAGGATTCAAGATCAAGAGTATTTGAGGCAGTAGAGCTTGCGGTTAAGGAATCAAATGGATATTGTGTGCTTTATGTTGATGATAAGGAAGAATTCTATTCAACTGTATTCGCATGTCCTGAATGTGGATATTCTCTAGCTAATTTAGAGCCAAGATTATTCTCATTCAATTCACCACTTGGAGCGTGTCCTGATTGTAATGGACTTGGTAAAAAGCTATCAATTTCTCCAAGCTTAATTATTGATTATGATAAATCAATTAATAATGATGCGATTATTCCTTATAAGAATCATGATGATAATAATTTAGATAGTGCTAGATTAAAACAAACATGTGATCATTTTAAGATTGATATGGATGTTCCATTTAGTGAGCTTCCTGATGAAAAGAAAAGAATTATATTATATGGTTCTAAGGAATTAATTGATTATAAATTACGTTCTTCATCTGGAAGAAATCATGACCAAAAGGCAACATTTGAAGGTATAGTTACTAACTTTGAAAGAAGATATAGAGAAACTCAATCAGATTGGATTAGAGAATGGCTTGAGAACTTCATGGTTGAAAATGAGTGCTTAACTTGTCATGGTAAAAGATTAAATGATTCAGTTTTAAATATTTTAATTAACGATAAATCAATTGCTGATGTTTGTAGTATGTCAATTGAGAATCTATATGATTGGTTTATGAATTTAAAGCTATCAGAGGAGAAAGCTGAAATCGCAAGACTTGCGGTTAAGGAAATTAGCGATAGATTAAGATTTTTAATTAATGTTGGACTTGAATATTTAACATTAGGAAGATCAGCTGATACCCTATCTGGTGGTGAGGCACAAAGAATTAGACTTGCAACACAAATAGGAAGTCAGCTTACAGGTGTACTTTATGTACTTGATGAGCCATCAATTGGACTTCATCAAAGAGATAATGCTAGATTAATAGATACCTTAAAAAGTATGCGTGATTTAGGTAACACATTAATTGTTGTTGAGCATGATGATGAAACAATGAGAAAATGTGATTATCTTGTTGATATAGGGCCATATGCAGGTATTCATGGTGGTGAGGTTGTAGCTCAAGGAACACCAGAAGAGGTAATGGAGAATCCTAAGAGCTTAACTGGAAGATATTTAAAAGGCGAATTAAAAATTGATGTACCTTTAAAAAGAAGAGATATAGATGGTAGATTCATTAAAATTAGAGGCGCAGAGGCTAATAACTTAAAGAAGGTTAATGTAGATATTCCACTTGGAGTAATTACTTGTGTAACTGGTGTATCTGGCTCTGGTAAATCTTCTTTAGTTAATGAGGTATTATTTAAGAATGCTTATATTAAGCTTTATAAATCAAAAAGAGTTAATGCTGGAAAAGTAGAGAAAATTGAAGGTTTAGATGAAATTGATAGAATCATCCAAATATCACAGCAACCAATAGGAAGAACTCCTCGTTCTAATCCAGCAACATATACAACTGTATTTGATGATATAAGAGAATTATTTGCAAATACACAGGATGCTAAGATTAAGGGATACGATAAGGGCAAGTTCTCATTTAATGTTAGAGGCGGACGCTGCGAGGCTTGTTCAGGCGATGGTGTAAAAAGAATATCAATGCAATTCTTACCAGATGTATATGTACCATGTGAGGTATGTAAGGGTAAGAGATTCCAATCTGAAACATTAGATATTAAATTTAAGAATAAATCTATTGCAGATGTACTAGATATGAGAGTTGAAGAAGCATTAGAATTCTTTGATGCTATACCAAAGATTAAATCAAAGCTTCAAACACTATCTGATGTAGGATTAGGCTATATTAAGCTTGGTCAATCATCAACTACTCTATCTGGTGGTGAGGCACAAAGAGTAAAGCTTGCATATGAGCTTCATTCAAAGATAACACCAAAAACTGTATATTTAATGGATGAGCCTACTACAGGACTTCATGTTGATGATATCAAAAAGCTTATGAATGTAATTGGTAAAATTGCAGATCAAAAGGCAACAGTTATTATAATTGAGCATAACCTAGATGTAATTAAGCTTGCTGATTATATTATTGATATGGGACCTGAAGGTGGAGATAAGGGTGGTACAGTTTTATTTAGTGGAAGACCTGAGGATTTAGTTAAAAATAAGAAGTCATATACTGCTAAATATTTAAAGCCTTTACTTGAATAATTTTACAATAATTAGTAAATGTATAATCTAGATTATAAAAGTTATAAAATGAATATGATTTGAATAACGAAAACGCTTTACACAAGATTTTCATTATGTTATAATTTGCATAGATTTTGTGATTTTTCACAATGGAAAAAGGAGAAGTAAAAAATGAAGAAAAGAAAGATATTATTAGGTTTAGCATTAGCTGCTAGCGTATTCGGTCTTGCAGCATGTAATGGAACTGACGGTGGAAACACTGGAACAGCACCTTCTACTCAAAGTGGAAATGTTGCTACATACACTGTAAAGTTCTTTAGTGATGAGGCTGGAACTCAAGAGTTATCATCAACAACAGTAAGAGAAGGAGAATCAGTTACTGAACCAACAACAACTCCAACTGCACCAGCAGGAAAGAAGTTTGCTTATTGGACAAGCAACGGTATTACTCAATATCAATTTGAGAATGAAGTATTCTCTGACTTAAACTTAAAGCCAGTATTTGTTAACCAAGGAAAATTTGATGAATTAGCATCAAGTGCAAATAAGATTATTGCTAGTGACTTTGATGATGTTACAACACTTCCTATAGCAACTGAATTCAATGCAACTGAAGCAAGATTTGCTAAGACTGCAGATGAAGGTGTAGAAATTAATTCACTTGGTGAAGTATATCTAGACTACGCTAACTTCTTAGCAGACTTTGGTGTTGACAAGAAGGATGGAGTTGTTACTGCATACTTTGAAGTAAACTTCCAAGGCATTCAAGGTGAAGCATTTGCTCAAGTAGTAGGTAAGAGTGAAGCTAAGACTGACAAGAATGATGAAGTATTCGCATTAAGAACATCAAGTTCTAAATTTGCATATAGATTTGATGCAGGCGGAGATGTTGCATTAAAGAAGAATAATACTCAAGTTGCTGCTGCAACAGGACAAACATACAAGTTCTTAATTGAAATTGATATGGTTGACCATGTAATTTCAGTTACATTAAATGATGATTTATTATTAGATAAGGAACCAACAACTATTTCTCAAGTTAGAGGTTTAAAGTTCACTTGTAAGAATAATAGTGGTTCTAAGAAGACTTTAGATAATATTGCTGCTACATTTGAAACTAAGCAAAAGTCTCCTCTTGCAATCGCAAAGGAAACTGCAATCACAGAATTAAATGCTAAGACATTATCTACTGATTTAGTTATTAAGGCTGCAGAGCAAGGCGCAATCGCAGAAGGAATTGTTAATATCAATAAGTCTGCTACAGAAGCTGAAGTAACAGCTGCTAAGAATGCAGTAATTGAATATATTGATGCAACTAAGTATGTATTAACAGTTAAGGCATACAAGGCTGCAAATACAGCTGCTTCAACATTTGACTATGTACAAGTATTAAAGTCAACTGAAACAGTTAATAAGAATGATTTCACATTCTCTATGTGTAGTGCAGCATCAGCAGTATATACTGATGGTGATTTAACACAAGCTTATACAGAAGGTGTTTTAACAGAAAATACAACATTATATGCACAAGTTACTGAATTAACTTCAGTTAAGGTTACTCCAGAAGATTTTGATACAACTAAAGCAGCTGCTGGTCAAGTAGCTAAGTCTTTTGAAATTAACGATAATGGAGCAATTTCATTTAACCAATTCTCAACAGGAGATCAAGAACATAACTTTAAGTTTGCTGCTGATGGCGATAAGACTAAGAATAATATTGCTATTAGGTTAGTTGCTGGTACTTATACAGTAAAGGTTAAGGCTAAGTCAGGTTCTTCAGGAAATAACGCAGACTTCGCAGTAGCAACTACTACAGCTACAAATTTAACATTCAATAACGATGATATTACTGAACAAACTACAAATGTTACATTATCTGCTGATGGTTATATTTATCTTTATAGACCAAACAAGACTGATGCAACAAATGGTGGAAAGACTATCAACGTTGTTTCAATTGAAATCGTAAAAGCATAATTAAACAATTATAAAATAAAATTAGGATGTTTTGGGCATTTAGAAGTCTAAATTAAGTGCTAAAACATCCTTTTTATCTAAATTGACTTGTCTTAAAAGTAAATATTTTGGAGGTAGTACAATGAAAAGAATTAAATTTATATTTCTATTTATAACATCACTTATGATTTTTGCTTTAGCATCATGTAATAGTGAATATACAAAAATTAGTAGTGAAGATTTTACGAAAACAAAATTATTAATAGACGATTTTAGTGGTTTTACTGATTCTGTTAGTTATTATTCAACATGTTCAACTGCTATGACTATTAATAAAACACAAGATGGATACTATACTTATTTAGATACTGATATAGTATTTTACAGATATGAATATTTTAATTCACAAAATAAGATAACTAGAACAAATTATGTAACTAATGAAACAACTGACTATAAAACATCAGTAACATTAAACTCTATGGACGAATTCGCTACTTTATTAAATAATGAATTAACACCAGATGGTATTGAAAAGAAGTTAGTATCAATTAATACATATTATAGTTCTATTCTTTCTGTTGTTAAAAACAGCAAAAATGTCTATACAGCTCCTACTGTTGGAGGATTAATTAGAATTTATGCTCACTTTATAAAAAGTGAATTAGATGATAACAATTTTATTGAATTTTTCAATTCTGTAAGTGAAGACTATAAAATAACAGATAATATTAAATACCAAGCAAGTATTTTAGTAGATAAAGATATAACAAAATTGTATCCAGAAGTTACTATAAAGAATAATGGCTCTGGTTCCAGTGGAACAGTGTTTATTTTTGACTATAATACGTTATAAAAGTACATCTAAACAAAATTCGTTACAATGTAATAATTTATGTGATTATATAATAAGTCTTTTCATTGACTTGAAAGCGCTTAAATGATAGAATAAATTGTAAATTTATCTAAGGAGGATAATGCAATGAAAATTAAAAAAATTGCAATTGCTGTGTTATCTTTGTTTGCGTTTGGAGGCGTTCTTTTAGGAACAACATCATGTGATGATGAAGTGATTTCAAATGCACCACAAATAGAAGCTGTTGAAGGTACTACAATCGAGCTTACTTCAATAAGCTTAGATACAGAAAATGTTCAAAGGGTATTTTATGTAGGTGACACATTTAATTGTGACAATTTAATAGTAAATAGAAAATTTATACGTAGAAATATTGAAACAGAACTAGTTGTTGAAAAGAATTTATCTGATCAAACTAAAATTTTCTTTGTTGACACTAGTGAAGTTGATATGAATCATGTTGGAGAATATTTAGTTTATGTCAGTGTAAGACTTGGAACTGTTATGAGACGTGAAGTATATAAAATAGAAGTAAAGTCTTCATTATTTGAAACAACTCCTAATATTACTTATGCTGCAGGATTAGATGTTACATTTGCAGATAATTCAAAGATTAAAACTTATTTATTAAATTCAAATGATTTAGATGCAAATAACTTAGTTGACAACATGAAATTTAAGTTACAAAAGGCAACTAATGATGCAAATGGCAATACAACATTAGAGGCACAAGATTTAACTAAGAGTAATGTTAAGATTGAACAATCAGTTAATCGTAATAAAATAGGAACATATATGATTAAGGTTACATATGATAATGGTAATGTTAATATTAATGGAAAGAATTACGAAAACAAGGTTACTTCATATGTAATTGTTGATGTTACTAACCCAATCAGAAGAATCCAAGTTCTTGATACATCAACTGCTGTATTTAATGCATCAATTGATGGAATCAATGCAGAACAAGCAGGCTGGCAAGTAAGAGTTACTCCAACTGTAGGTGATGCATATACAGACAGCTTTACTTATGAAAAGTATTCAATTGAAAATCTTGATATCTTTAAGTGGGGTAAGCAACAAGAAATTAGAGTTGTTTTAAATGCTGATCCAACCGTTTCATGTACAAAGATTATTCAAATCAATGAATCTACAACTCAAGATATTAAGGCATATTATGATTTAGAACCACAGATCCAAGGATACAATGGAGATGGAAATCCAACTAGTATTTTACTCGGAACTGCTGATTTCATTTACGGACCTTTACCAGCAAAAATTGGTGATGATGTTTATTATTCATCAGGTGCAACTTATGTTCTTAATAGATCTGCTGATTCATATGGAAGTATTTCATTCCCTACAAGAATCACTATAAAAGGTTCTGCACAAGCAATAAAAATCGTTATGGATAAACCAGGTCAAATTGTAGCATTCTATGCATCAACTAATGACGAAGAACGTGATATCACATTCTGTAGTGATAATAATGGCCAAGTTGGTGAAGAGTTACAATCTGCTATGACTTCATCAACAAAGCAAGTTATTTCAAGAGTTACATTTAATGCAGAAAAAGCAGGAACATATTACATTTTAAACACATCAGGTGGTATTTATGTTCATGGCTTAATTGTTGCAAAGAGTAAGTAGGAGGGGATAATAATGAAGAAGAAATATTTATTAACATTAGGTTCTCTTGGTGCGTTATTCCTATCAACAATTACTCTAGCATCATGTGGACAAGCTAAAACTTATAAAGATCCAGCTGGTGTTGCAGTAGAATCAAACACAAAAACAGTTTATGTTTCTCCAACTGCTTCACAAAACGGAGATGGCACAAAAGCAAATCCATATAAATTTTCAGTTGCAATCAATAGTGTAACTCCAGGTTCAACAATTTTACTTGCCGCAGGAACTTATTCATATAATGACCGTATCCAAGTTCCAGCAAGTGGTGCTGAGTATGGATATATCACAGTAAAACCAGAAGAAGATAATGGAAGAGTAGTTTTTGATTTCTCTCAACAAGTTTTTGATGGTTCACAAAGAGGTATTCAAATTTATGGAGATTTCTGGCATTTTAAAAATGTAGAAATTACGGGTGCTGGTGATAACGGTATGTATATTGCTGGTAGCCATAATATTATTGAAGATTGTATTTTCTATAATAATAGAGATACAGGATTACAACTTGGTCGTGGTTATTCAGATCAAACAAAGATTGATGAATGGCCATCAGATAACTTAATAAAGAATTGTACATCATTTGCTAACTATGATGCTGAAACATTTGGTGAAAATGCCGATGGTTTCGCTGCTAAGTTAACAATTGGTTATGGAAATGTATTTGATGGATGTATGGCATTTAGAAATTCTGACGATGGTTGGGATTTATTCGCCAAGGTAGATTCAGGAAATATCGGTACAGTTGTTCTTTATAACTGTGTTTCATTTGAAAATGGTTATTTACCATATCAAATTGAAAAAGAAGATGGTTCAGGAGTTAGAACTTATAATACACTTAATGGTGATGGTATCGGCTTTAAGCTTGGTGGATCAACTATGGAAGGTAACGTATTAGTTGAAAACTGTGCAGCTTGGGATAACAAGCTTCATGGTGTTGGTGATAACTCTAACCCAGGTGTTATTAGTGTAAAGAATTTCACAGCATATAATAACTGTTCAGGTTTAAATGCTGATGGTACTATTAGAGCTATAAGAGGTATTGATACTGATCAAAACAAGTCAAATAATATCGACTTAGCTCGTTCTATAGATTCATATAATAATTATTATGGAATTCTATCATTTGTTGATAACCAAGCTAATTTCTCAACAGCAAATGATTCAAGCTATAATAAAGACGCATTTAGAGGAAGCGTTGCATATTCTGTATTCCAAACAGCATATAAGAATAATGATGGTGAATTATATAACTATTTCACAGGATATGAGGATGGTTCATCATATGCATCAGATTCTGTTGATACTAACTTCTCAAGTGGTAGACAAGAAGTAGGATATGTAACAAGTGCTGATTTTAAGAGCTTAACTTCTGTAAATGCAGTTTGTTCTACAGTAAATGATTTAGAATCTTTAGTTACACTTTCTAAGAATTTAAGAAATGATGATAATTCAATCAATTTAGGAGATCACTTAGCATTAGCTGATAATTCTAAATTTAAGACTTACGCAAATGGAAATGCTATTGGTGCAACTTTAAATAAGACATCTGATTCAGCTTATAATCATTATGAATTATATAACTGGAAGACTAATAATTTAAAATATACAAAAGATGAAATTGCAGTATTAGATGCAAGTAAGACTCTTGAAGTAATCGCAGATTATGATGCAGTATATCAAGATTTCAAGCTTCCAACATATATTAACGGTTGTGATGTTAGCTGGAAGAGTTCAAATAAGAATGTAGTTACTATTGATAAAGATGAAAAATATACTATTTCTAACGCAGTATATACATTTGGCAGAATAAACGTTCCAGAAAGAGAAGAAAAAGTTAGATTAACTGCAACTATTACAAAAGGCGTTTACGGAGTAACTAAAGAATTTGAAATTCTTGTTAAGGGACGTAAGCAATCATTAGGTGATTTAATTTCAAGTAATGGTAAAGTAATTAGAGTTGATTTATATGGATTCTACGCAGCCCCATATATTTCTGCTACAGATGCATCATCAATTTCATCTAGTGAGTTACCTGCATCAACTTATACAATGTCATACAGTTATAGATATGCAACAGATGGTAATGCTAAATTCTATAACGTTGATAATGTATATACATCAATTCCTGGTGTATATGAGGTAACTGCAACAGCAACATGGACTGCAGATAACCAATATAAATCAAGCTATAAGTTCTTCGTATATATCGTTGACCCTGATTGTGATATTGACTTCATGGCTGATTCTTCAGTTGTTACATTAAGTAATGATGGATTTGTTGTAAGCGGAAATTTATCAAATATTGAAGGTGATGTTATAGCTGTTACATCTCCAACTCAATTAACACTTTCTAGTGCCGCTGATATCTTAGC
>JAEEGL014226347.1_pt1 | contig 16085 bp, 13 predicted proteins | sample 9134231 | NCBI WGS metagenome assembly JAEEGL01 (sample SAMN16246548, study PRJNA631951) | gut metagenome | biome: gut microbiome; feature: rumen; material: fiber-attached | host: Bos | place: Iran: Karaj | collected 2018-10
ATCAGACTGTTCGGCTGGTACGTTTCCGACACTGAGCTTGCCTCGCTCGGCTACAGACTCGCGGACGGCACCGAGGAGACATTTGTCGGAAAAGAGCGCCAGGACGCGTGCGACGCTATCGGCACGATCTACGGCATGGGCCTCGACATGAACATTCCCGTCAGCGAGGGCGTTGACAACTACTTCGACGTTTTCGCAACATACGCCAACGGCGAGAAGGTCGACATCGACAGGTTCACGTACACCTACAACCCGAGCGGAACGGCTCCTACCGCTGCGCCGACCGACGCTCCCGAAGAGACCGAGCAGCCCGGCGAGACTGAGCAGCCCGGCGGCGAGACCGAGGCGCCTGTTGTCACCGAGTATCCGCTCTACACAACTCCTTCCGGCCCGAGCACCGGCTGGTGGCTCCACCCGCTCAACGAAGGCGACACCGTCACCGTTGGCTTCGAAGCACCCGACTGGTTCAACGGAATCAAATTCTTCGCGTACTGCGCGGAGCACGACACCCCCATGGTCGTCCGCATCCTTAACGACAACGAAGACGAACTCCTCGCGCAGGAAATCACCACCAGATCCAATGCGGCCTATGAAATGAACTTCGACACCAAGTTCGCGCCCGGCTGGTACTACATCGTTTTCGAGGGCGGCGACACGAGCGAGCTTCCCGACTCCTGGTTTGTTCTCGGCTCCGCTGAAGGTCCCGAAGAGATCGAAATCGAGATCGCCGGCGGCAACACGAACGGCGACACCAAGACGCACCCCTACATCACGCTCCTCTGCTGCGAGCCCGGCGAAGTCGCCCCGACTCCCGAAGCCACAGAAGCGCCCGAAGTGACCGAGGCACCAGAAGTCACCGAAGCTCCCGCGGCCACCGACGCTCCCTCCGAGCCCACCGAAGCACCCGCTGACGCGACCGAAGAGCCCAAGCCCACCGAAGCCCCGAAGAACAAGAAGGGCTGCAAAGGCTTTGTCGAAGGCGGCGTTTTCGCTCTCTGCGCAATCGCGGGCGTGGCGTTCGTGCTGAGAAAAAAGGAACACTGATTTCCGGGTTTCCGCTGAATTTCAGTGAATAACCTTAAATAAGTTTTGACATGATCGGCCTCTTTCCGGTTGGGAAGGGGCCGGTTTTTTCGCGAGTTTTAGGGGAAATTGAGACCCTGCCGTGACACGCCCCGGGAGGAACGGACTCTGAACGGTTCGGAAATCGTGACTTGCAGAGCAAAACAAAACACGTGAATTTGCCGCCGGATTGTGATATACTGACAGATGACTGCAATCGTCTTTAAAAAGCTCTTTGCAGCCTTCGGATTTTTTTACCAAAAGGAACGCAAAATGAACACGTCAATCACGGATGTTTCGGTAAAACCGGAAAGCGACCCTGTCGTTTCGGTAATAATTCCCGTATATAACACAAGCGCGTATCTGGCGCAGTGTCTTGAGTCGGTCATAGGTCAGACTTACCGCAATCTCGATATAATCGTCATCGACGACGGCTCCACGGACGGCAGTGGAATAATGTGCGACCGCTACGCCGACAGCGACCCCAGAATACGCGTTTTTCACATGGATAACAAAGGTCTTTCCGTCTCAAGAAACTTCGGAGTTGAGAAGGCCGCCGGCAGGTATCTTGCCTTTGTCGACAGCGACGACTGGATGGAAAGGAATGCGATACAGATTTTGATTGAAGCGGCGGAGCGATTTGACGCCGACATTGTAACAGCTTACTGCTTCGATGAGTATGTGGGACGAACGTCTGCTGTACAGACGAATCTGGAAGAAGAGCGAGTCGTCAGCGGACAGGATGTGTTGCCTCTTTTTGCCAGCGGAGATTTAAAACATGTTGTATGGAACAAACTGTTTCGCGCCGAGTGCTTGTCCGGTCACCGTTTTCCGGAAGGATACATTTATGAGGATGTTGCCACGACATGGAAAATAATGAAAGAACTTGCCGGGAGCGGGGGAGTTGTCGCCACGGTGCCCCAGTGCCTTTTCCATTACCGCGTCCGGAAAAGCAGCGTTTCACATTCCTCTTCATTCCGCAATCTGGCGGACAGTTGGGCGGCATACCGCGGAAAGTTTGAAGGCCTTTACGAATACCGTGAGTATCTTTATCCCGAGTGTATCGGGCAAATTGCGAAGATGTGGAAAAACTATACCGGATTCAACAGAGAGGAACGAAAACTGGCGAGACCGATTGTCAGAGAAATGCGTGATTTTTCACGTGAAAACTACTGCTTTGTCAGGAACGGCAACTATCCGAAGAGTATTAAGAGAGCGTGCGCCGTTACGCGTTTCAGTTCTCCGGCGGTGATGTTTTCTTACCGCCTTGCCGGAAAGATTCTTCATCTTGTCAAAAAACACGGACGAGATTATTACGACTAAACGGTGCCGCATTCCGCCGAACCGTCGCGGAGGAGTTTTGGCTTATCAGATTTGGGCCGGGGCACAATGACCTCGGCTTTTTCGTTTATGAAGAGGGTATTTATTGCTTCGAAACGGGCTTTATACGCGCGTAATTCAAAACTGTTCTTGACAAGCGTCTGACTTTGTTATATAAAGTAAAATGCGTTTTGTGCGCCGACGGGAATTCTCCGTCTGCTGCCAATCCGCACGCCGACGGAAACCTATGCCGTCAGGCCTCTTAAGCAACAATACCGGGCGACTCAAGCCCTGCGAAACGGTGCAAAACGTGAGTAAAAGGATCAAACTTAAAACTAAAACGCACGACATCATTCTCGCGATGCTCAAAGTGCTGAACCTTGTACTGACAACAGCGGCATTTTTCGGCTGCTACTTTTGGTACTACGGACATCAGATTATCTACCCGTTCACATTTAAGCGTACCGCCGGGATGATTCTTGTGTTCTTTGTGATAAACTACCTGTTCACGAGAGTTTACAACTCACTGCAGATTTCATACAGCCGTATACAGCACATCATGTTCAGCCAGTTCCTGTCGACGGGAATGGCGGATTTCACCATCTACGTAGTGCTCTGCGTAATGTCCAGAAGGATAGTTTCGGTACTTCCGGGACTTGCCTGCTTCGGCGTCCAGATGGTGCTCTCATTGATCTGGGCGGTATTCTCGAACAAGCTCTATTTTGCGATATTCGAGCCCGCCAGAACGGCCATCGTTTACGAATACGAGGAGAACATGGACGCGCTGATCAAACGCTACGAGCTTGAACGCAAGTTCAAAGTGGTGAAGACGATGAGAACCGCAGAATGCCTGGCGGACGAGTCGAGTCTTGAGGGCATTGACGTCGTGTTCCTGAGCAACGTCGGCAGTCACGAGCGCAACACGATTTTAAAGCGCTGCATCGACAAGGGCACCAGAGTATTTGTGGTTCCGGGCACCGGCGACTCAATTATGAGCGGCGCCGTGACGATGCCACTCTTCCACCTTCCGATGATGCGCGTCGACCGCTACCGTCCGCCTTTCTACTTCACGGCGACGAAAAGGGTTCTCGACATCGTTCTTTCCGCGCTGCTGCTGATTCTTTTCAGCCCGCTGATGGCGGTCATCGCGATAATCATCCACGCGACCGACAAGGGCCCGGTCTTCTACAAGCAGGAACGCCTTACCAAGAACGGCCGCAAATTTATGCTAATCAAGTTCCGATCCATGATTGTGAACGCGGAGAGCGACGGCATTGAGCGCCTGAGCTCCGAAGAGGACAAACGCATCACGCCAATCGGCAGGTTCATCCGCAAGGTCCGTATCGACGAGATACCGCAGCTCTTCAACATTCTGAAAGGCGAAATGAGTTTCATAGGTCCGCGCCCCGAGCGTCCGAAAATCGCCGCGGATTACGAAAGAGAGATGCCCGAGTTCAAACTCCGCCTCCAGACCAAAGCCGGCCTCACCGGCCTCGCTCAGGTCTACGGCAAATACAACTCGACTCCTTACGAGAAGCTCCAGTTCGACCTTATGTACATCGCCCACCCGAGCCTTCTTCAGGAGGTTAGCATCTTTTTCGCCACCGTGAAGACACTGTTTACACCGGAGAGTACCGAGGGAGTTGCCGAAGGGCAGACGACAGCGTTGAAGAAGACGGAAGAGAAGGCGGAAACGACGGGTGAGGCCGATAATGAAAACAGGCAGTGACCTGATGTCGGAACCGGTTTAAGCCCCCTTTACTAAAGACAAACAGACTACAACGGGCGGCAGATTGACCGCATGGACAAGACTCCGGAGCAGGTTGAGACATTCCGTGGGCATCTTGTTCAGACAATGGTAAAGGATTAAAATGAGCGTAAAAGACAACTCATACGGAATAGCGGATCTACAGGACAAGATGCTTGACATCGTCAAGTATTTTGTTGGTATTTGCGAGAAAAACGGCCTCACATACTGGGCCGGAGCGGGAACATGCCTCGGTGCAATCAGACACGGGGGTTTTATTCCCTGGGATGACGATGTTGACATTTTTATGCCGCGAAAAGACTACGAGCTTTTGTGGGAAAACCGTGATGTATGGTCCGACGATTCCAATTACAGAATCGTCAGGTCTTCCCTGGATAAAAACTACCGGCACAGAGTGATGCAGATAGTGGATCTTTCCACGACTTTTATAAACAAGCGCTGCGTCAACGACGATATAGAACACGGAGTTTATATTGATATCATTCCGCTCGACACAGCCGCGCCAACTGCTGTAGGAAGGCTTTTCCAGGCAATCAACACTGTGATTTACTCGGTTTACAATATCCAGGTGATACCGGAATTTCACGGAAACAAACTGATGGTTTTCGGAACACGGATGCTTCTCGGCGTGGTCAAAAAGCCGGAAAAACGTTACAAGATATGGAAAAAAGCGGAGAAACGTATGAGCAGGTACGAGAATTCCCGCTCAACGAACTATGTGGATTTGCTTACGTACCTTAAAATGATTTTCAAACCGATGCCCAAGGAATGGTTTGAACAGTTGACCGTTCCGTTCGAGGATACGGAAATAGCGGTCCCGAAAATGTACGACAACTACCTCAAGGCGTACTACGGCGATTATATGACGTTGCCGCCGGAGGACCGCAGGTCGATCCAGCACAAGACTGTGATTATCGATTTGGAAAAACCGTTTACGGAGTACAGGGGAATTTACTACAAAAAGGAAGAAAACGGAGAAGAAGGAAATCCGTGATTTCTTTCTGATGGCAGTTATGAATGCAGCTTTGATTTTAGCAGGCGGAACAGGAACGAGAGTCGGAGCAGGCAGACCGAAGCAATTCGTTGAAGTACTCGGAAAGCCTGTTTTGGCATATACAACGGAGATATTTGAACAGAACAGCCGTATCGACGCCATTGAAATAGTGTGCCACCGGGAATGGATCGACTATTGCAAAGAGATGGTGGAAAAGTACCGCTTTACAAAAGTGAGATGGATTACCGAAGGTGGCGAGACATTTCAGGACTCCGTAATGAATGGTGTGAACTACTTGAATAATCTTCCGGACGACGTATTTTCGCCTGACGACATCCTGCTTATTCAATACGCCGCGTCGCCATTTACATCTGAGAAGATTGTTGACGCGGTTCTCGATATGACAGCTGAAACGGGAAGCGCGGTAACCGGAACTCCATGCTACCAGCTGATGGGCAGCAGAGACAGTGTAACCGTTTCAGAAAAATGGGTAGACCGCGACCGGTATATTCAAATAGCCTGTCCCTACGGCTTTAGGTTTTCATATCTGCTTGACGTCTACAGACGTGCGGGAGAGGCGGGGCTTATCGGGCTTATAGAACCCCACACAACCAGCCTTATGTACGCGCTTGGAGACAAGGTAAACCTGGCTTACGGGGACCAGACAAATATAAAAATCACGACTAAAGAGGACATAGAACTGTTTGAACTGTATGTTCTCGGCAGGAAGGCAAAAGAGAGCGGATGCTTCCGCGAAGAGATGCAAAGACCGGAGGGGAAATAGTGGAGAATTATGATGTTTCCGTAATAATTCCCGTGTATAACGCGGAAAAATATCTTCCGGAGTGCATCGAATCTGTGTTGAATCAGACCAAGGACCGGATACAGATAGTTATGGTCGACGACCAGTCGACCGACGGTTCGTACGAATGCGCCGCGCGTTACGCGGAGAAATACCCGAATATCCTTCTTTTAAAGAACCCGGTTAAGGGTGTAATCAACGCACGCATTCTGGGTTTGAAAAATGCATCCGGGAAATACATAGGTTGGGTCGATTCGGACGATTTTATAGACCCGGGCATGTACGAAAAGCTGTTCTGCCTCGCGGAGGAAAACGGCGCGGATCTTACTTACTGCAACACTTCATTCTACCCGAAGCCTGTTAAAGGAAAGAGCCGGTGGTTTAAAGAGTACCGCGGGGAAAAAGACTGGCATTTTCTGGAGAGAAATACACAGTGTACGAACAAACTATTTCTTCGCGCTTACGCCGAGAAAATCGAACTCGAAAGGCTTTACAGCGTTCTCGACGAATACGCAAACCTGGCGCTGCTTTTGAAGACAGACAAAATCGCTTATACCTGCGAGGAACTGTACCGTTACAGAGTCGGCATTCAAAGCGTGAGCGGTGGCAGTTTTAAGGGCAAGACCGGCAGGTTTGTTCACTTTGCCGAGTGTTCTTCGCGTCTCGTTGAAGAACTGTCAAACGGAGACAAAGAACTCGAAGAGTATTTGGAGTACAAAAGCATTTACAGCCGCCTCCAGGTACTTATAGTATCGTCGGTCAATGCAGACAAAGAAGTATACAGGAAGTACCGTGCGGAGCTGAAACAGATGAAGTTCAGGAAGAACCGCCTGGCAAAGACGATTCTCGACGCCAACCACGGAAAGTTGAAATCGTTTGTATTAAGGAATGCAGTTACGGCCGGCTACGGCGCGGCAAGAATCGTCACGGGCATCGTATACAGATAAGAAAACGCGCAGACATGCGGGAAGAATTGCGGGGAACTGCCGCAATGAGGTGTTTTATGGAGCATCCGAGAGTCATTATCGTAATGACGACTCCGTACAGCAGGAATAACAGCAGCCGCTCGCTCGACGCGTACTTTCACTTTTGGGAACACGACCGCGTCAGGCAGATTTTTTCCCGGAACTGGAAACCGCAAAAAGGCCACTGCGGGGAGTTGTTCCAGATAACCGACGCGGAACTTCTCAAATGCCGGCTGCACAGATTGAAAGAACCCGGAACCATATATAAGAGGGAAGACCTTGAGGATTCCGGACACAATGAGACACTCGAAGAAGGATCGGTGGCGTCAAAATCGTATTCCATCGGAAGAAAGCACTCTCCTTCGGTGGAACTGCTCCGCGGGATGCTATGGAACAAAAAGTATTGGTGCAGTGAAAAACTGATCAAGTGGCTTGACGACTACAGACCGGAGCTGATTTTTTACAACTTTACAAACAACCTGTTTTTACAGAAGATAGTTCTGTTCCTGGCGGAAAGGTACCGTATTCCGGTTGTCTCGGCAATCGGAGACGACTACTATTTCAGCGACAGAAAATCAATTTCTCCGGCGTACAACCTTTTCAGACGGAAATTCAAAGCGTCTGTCAGAAAGGTTTTTGAGCAAAAGGGCAGCGCCGTGTATGTTTGCGACGGCATACGCGACAGATACAATGCCGAGTTCGGGCTGGACGGCGAGACAGTTTATTTCTGCTCTTCTGTGGAGCGGAGGCCTTTCCGCCCGATAAACGATGAAAACCCCGTGATCTCGTATTTCGGGAATATCAGAATTGGCAGATACAAATCAATCCTGAAAATTGCGGACAGCCTTTTGGCGATAAATTCGGATTACAGGATAAACGTCTATTCGAACGAGCAGGATGAAGAATACACCTCCGCGCTGAAAGACCACCCTGGCGTGGCGTTTCACGGTGAAATTCCTTATGATGAGGTGCAGTTAAGAATAAAAGAGAGCGATATTTACGTCGTTACTGAGGATTTTGACAAGTCGAGTGTTGACCTGACAAAGTACTCGGTCTCCACGAAAGTTGCGGACGGGTTGATGTGCGGAACTGCGGTGCTTGCTTTCGGCCCGGAAGAGTGCGGTGCAATCAAGTACTTAAAAGAAACCGGGGGCGCCGCGGTATGTTCGGATGACAGTCAGTTAAAGGATATAATTTCAAAACTGATTGCGGACGAGGCGTTTCAAAGAGAAATATACGATAACTCGGCAGTCGCCGCCGGGAAAAACCACAGTGTAAACGGAAGCTGTGCGGCGTTTGAAAACGTGGTGCGTAAGGCGCTTGCAAAGAACTGACGCGACACAATACGAAAGGGAAAACTCAGAATGTTAGCATACGTTATTCTGATAGCTGTATTTCTGATATCGTACTTCTTTTTCAAAAGGCATTACGACCAGGAAAAGACTGTCAAGTATATGATAACCACATTCTTTGTCGGTTATCTTGTATTGCTTTGCTTCAGGGATTTCGCGGTCGGAATCGATAATGTCAGTTACATCAATATGTACTTTATTCCGCTCAGGAATACGCCATGGCGTGAAGTGTTCGTCTCTTTTACAGATGAGCCGGGCTTTTCCGTTATCGCAAAAGTAATCGTTGACGTTTTTGAAGACAACCACATAGTGCTGGCAATTATCGCACTGATATCTGTGATCCCGCTGATGATTCTCTACAGACGCGAATCAAAAGAAGCCGCTGTCTGCTGTTCTTTTTTCATGATCTCGCTTTTGTTTGAGATATTCTTCTCGGGACTGCGTCAGGGAATCGCACTCGGTCTGACGGTTCCGGCGTATTATTTTACTAAACACAAGAAGTTTATTCCTTTTCTCCTGATGGTGCTTCTGGCCTCATCGATACATACCTCCGCGTTTATGCTGCTGCTTTTGTATCCGGTCTATCATGCCAAGATTACGGGTAAATGGCTGTGGGTAGTCGTTCCCGCGATGGCGGTCGTCTATATTTTTAACGACAGGATATTCAGCGTTGTTTTCAATGCGCTGGCCACAGGAAAGTATTTCGAAAAGTACGCTTCTCTTACAAGAGCTACAAACCAGTATGGACTTCTGGTACTGTTTGTTTTGATTTCGGTGTACAGCATTATAGTTATGGACAAGGATTCCGCCGACAAGGACGACATAGGCTTGAGAAATCTTCTGCTTCTGGCGACAACTCTACAGTTTTTTGCGCCGCTGCATGCGCTCGCTTCAAGACTGAACTACTATTTCATCATGTTCATCCCGATTGCGATAACCAGAGTGAATTTCAGAAGAAAACCGCAATACGACCAGCTCGTAAGAATCGCGTCGTTTATAATGGCCGCATTTTTCATTTTCTACTTTTTCTTTATGAAGGGCGACTCGCTCCAGATAATGGATTACAGGCCTTTCTTCTAAACCGTTGCGTGACTCGGAGGACCGGATGATCATTGCGGAGATTAATACTGTACAATACGGAAGCACCGGCAGAATAATGCTTGACATTGCAGACGCGGCCAGAAAACGCGGGCATACTGTTTACACTTATTCAGCCAGGCTGTTCAAAAGAAGCGGTAAACTCCGGTTTCCCGAAATCTCCGGGCATACGTACTACGGCAATGTGGCGAGCAGTTTTCTTCACAAGGCAGCCGGACAGATCACCGGCTTTAACGGTCTTTTTTCTGCTATCGCGACGAAGAGGCTTGTTAAACGGATGACTGCGCAAAAGGTCGAAGCTGTCCACCTTCACAACCTACACGAGTTTTGTATCAATCTTCCCGTTTTGTTCAAATACATCAAAAAGAACAACATCAAAGTGTTCTGGACGCTTCACGACTGCTGGAGCTTTACCGGACACTGCCCGCATTTCGACGCGATAGGCTGTGACAAATGGCGGACCGGCTGCGGTTCTTGCCCTCAAAAGAGCGTTTACCCGCGAACAATTCTCGACACTACGCGATTTATGTGGAAGGTCAAGAAAAAGTGCTTTACCGGGATTAGAGACATGACGATTATTACGCCTTCAGAGTGGCTTGCGGGACTGGTGCGCAAATCATTTTTGGGCTGTTATCCGGTGAAGGTCATTAACAACGGAATCAACACATCCGTTTGGACTCCTTCGGAATCGGATTTCAGAACAGTGCACGGGATTCAGGGGAAAATGATTCTCGGTGTGGCTATGGGATGGGGTCACCTTAAAGGGCTCGATGTGTTTGTGGAACTTGCCCGCAGGCTGCCCCGCGATGAATACACCGTTGTTCTGGTCGGAACCGATGATGCGACCGAGAAGCAGCTACCGGAAGGAGTGATTTCCATCCGCAGGACTGAAAGCATTAAAGAACTGGCGGAGATTTACACTGCTGCAGATCTTTTTGTGAACCCAACGAGACAGGATACTTATCCGACGGTAAATCTGGAGGCGATTGCCTGCGGTACGCCGGTGCTCACGTTCAGAACCGGAGGAAGTCCTGAGATGATTAACGATAAGATGGGCAGAGTGGTGGAACGTGACGATATTGAAGCCTTGATAAGTGAAATAGAATTGATGACGGGAAGCGACGCGCCGCTTTTCGACCGGGATGTTCTGGTGAAAGAGGCGGAAGCGTATGACGCCTCGCTACGTTTTAATCAATACGTGGACCTTTACGAACAATAATCAAACCGGCATTAAGCTGCGGCGGTATTAACAAGATAATTCTATGTGTTTATAAGGGGGGATGCCGGCTGAAACGAAGCCGGCATTTTTAGAATTCCACGCACAACAAGTCTGAAATAACGGTGCCGGTGAAGCGCCCGAGGGGCAAAGAAGAAAGAATTTACCGCGGATAGAACAATAAGAGGGCTTTCGCTGAAGGTTTTTGTTGCTTTTCGCGTGCGCATATAATAAAATGATAAATTGCGGATTGTGAAAAAACAAATGCCGCAAACAGGCACAGAGTGATTCGCCTTCTCTTTGCGCAGGCAGGTGGCGAAAGAACCGGAGAAACAGGACATGAACAAAGTTGCGAAGAACGCCACATGGATAATTGCATGCAAAATCGTTCAGTCGGTTCTTGCGCTTGTTATCAACATGTTCACGGCCCGTTACCTCGGACCTTCGAACTACGGCCTGATAACGTATGCAGCCTCGCTTGTGGCGTTCGTGGTGCCGCTGATGCAACTGGGTCTGAGTAGCATCATGGTTCAGGAGCTTGTCAACAGCCCGGAAGAGGAGGGGAAGATCCTCGGCACTTCGATAACGCTTTCGGTAGTTTCTTCCTTTGCTTGCATTGCAGGGGTGACGGCGTTCGCAGCAATCGCAAACCGGGGAGAACCGGTGACGATCATCGTCTGCCTCCTTTATAGCTTAAACTTGATATTCCAGGCGCTGGAGATGATCCGCTACTGGTTTCAGGCGAGGCTTATTTCAAAATATACGTCAATCATCAGCCTTGTTGCGTATGTGATTGTGTCGGGCTATAAGCTGTTCCTGCTGATCACGGCCAAGAACGTATTTTGGTTCGCGGTCTCGAACGCTTTCGACTTTGCGATAATCGCTTTCGGTTCGTTGATCGTATACGGAAGAAAAGGCGGCGCGAGATTCTCTTTTTCGTGGGAACTGGCAAAGAGAATGCTCTCCAAAAGCCGGCATTATATAGTGTCGGGAATGATGGTGACTATTTTCGCACAGACCGACAAGATAATGCTGAAGCTGATGCTAGACGAGACGCAGACGGGGTACTACGGAGCCGCCGTCGAGTGTGCAGGCGTTACCGCATTTGTGTTCGCGGCAATAATCGACTCTTTCAGACCGTCGATATTCGAGGCAATCAAAAAAAACGAGGAGACGTTCGAACACAGACTGAAGATGCTCTATTCAATCGTTATCTACCTTTCTCTCGCGCAGAGCGTGGCGATGACGGTGTTCGCGAAGCTTGTTGTTAGAATTCTATACGGAGCGGAGTACGCGCCCGCTTCAGGCGCACTTATGGTCGTGGTCTGGTATACCACTTTTTCGTACCTCGGATCGGTCAGAAACATCTGGATACTCGCGAAAGACAAGCAACGCTACCTTTGGATTATCAACCTTCTCGGCGCGGTCGCGAATGTCATTCTGAACGCGTCGCTGATTCCTTTTATTGGGATTTACGGCGCGGCGATAGCGTCGCTTGCGACACAGTTTTTCACAAACGTAATCGTCGGTTACATTCTGAGACCGATAAGACCGAACAACCGGATCATGATTGATGCGCTGAACCCCAAGTATTTGGTGGAGGCGGCGAAAAGAATCAGTTCGCGAGGCGCTAAAAAAGCGGATGAGGAACTGACGGCGGTGCCCGGAAATCAAGAAGGGGAAGACATTGCCGTGAACGTGGATGAAGGTACCGGAGACGGAACCGCCCCGGACACAACAGGCACGAACGAAGCGTCGACTGACGAAACAGGAGAAGAAAACAATGGATGACGCAACTCTCAAGAGGGTGCAGAACGAGCTCTTGATTATCGCGAAGGAAGTGTTGCGGGTCTGTTCTGAGAACGGAATCAAAGTGTTCCTTGTCGGAGGGACTCTAATCGGAGCTGCCAGGCACAACGGCTTTATTCCGTGGGATGACGATCTTGACATGGGCATGCTTCGTGAGGACTTCGAACGCTTCGTAGAGATTGCGCCGGACTGTCTTGACGAGGGCTTTTTCCTACAGACGTGGCACACCGACCCCGAATACGCTCAAGCTTTCGCCAAGGTCCGTATGGAGGGTACTGTTTATCACGAGGCGAACGACCCAAAAACCAAGAAGCATCAGGGCTTCTTCGTCGACATTTTTCCGTACGACAACATTCCGGACAGCGCTGCCGAGCTCGGCGCGATGACGAAGAGAATAATGAGATACCGCAAGTTAATGCTTGCGAAGAACGGTATTTCGCTCGTAGTCAAGAAGAAGGGTTTTTTGAGACTGGCTAAGTCAGTTCTGGTTGCGGCGTCGTATAAGGCGCGGGCGGCGTTTGTCCCGCGCGAAAAGCTGATTGAGCGGTTTGAAACTGAGATGAACCGGTACAACGGCTCTAAGACTTCCAGGGTATGCCAGGAGTCGGGAGGGGCGGCGTTCGGAAAGTATCCTATTAAGAGACATTACCTGAAAACGACTTGCGACCTCCGGTTCGAGGACACCCGGTTCCCGTGTCCCGCAGACTACGACAGTTTCCTCCGCGACATTTACGGCGACTACATGCAGCTGCCGCCGCCTGAGAAGCGCAGACCGACACACGGTGTTCTTGAAATAAAGTTCAGAGGTTGAACATATGGCACTTAACAACTGAAGGAAGATACTATGAAACTGATTTCGTTTGAGGATATCAAATCTCTTAAGATAACGTCCGAACAGAGCTACGAATGGATTGACTTTGTGCTCAGGAACCGCGACAAATTCGTGCTTCCCACAAAGGTTCGCATTCCTCTTGAAGGGAGCGACTACTGCAACATTATGCCGTGTTCGATGCCGGAGCGGAAATTCTTCGGGCTGAAGGTGATCAACAGGAGCGAGAACAGGCGTGAAAAAGGCGAACTCAATCTCGACTCGCAGATCCTTCTTTACGACTATGACACGGCAAATTTGCTGGCAATCATGGACGGAAACTATATTACCGCGCTGCGCACCGCTGCGGTAGCGGCCCATTCGGTGATGAACTTTTCACCGGAGTTCGAAACGGTTGCGATGCTGGGGCTCGGGAATATTGGCGTGGCCACGGGAGACATTCTGTTTGGACTGATAAAAGACCGCAAAGTGACCGTCAAGCTCTTAAGGTACAAAAACCAGGCAGAGCGGTTTGCGGAGCGATTTTCGGGCTACACTAACTTAAAGTTTGAGATAGTCGACAGGTACGAGGAACTTATGAAGGACAGCGACGTGATCCTTTCAGCCGTAACTTACGCGGAAGACGATTTTTGCGACCCGTCTATATATAAGCCTGGTGTGACGGTCATTCCGGTCCATATGAGAGGTTTTATGGAGTGCGACCCGCTTTTTGACCACGTTATCGTTTCGGACATGATTCGTGCGCAGGGGTTTAAGTATTTCGACAGGTACAAAAAGGTCACGCTGACTGACGATGTTCTCGATGGGAAGGTGCCGGTTCGCGAAAAATCAACCGACAGGGTCCTGGTCTACAACCTCGGGCTTGCGATTACCGATATCTATTTCGCCGCACAGATATACTCGATGGTTGAGGGAACCGAGATTAAAGGACTCCGACCTGATGAAGGCTTTTATATGTGAACGGCAAATTGATCGATATAGGGAAAGGGGCGCTTTATGCAGAAAATTCTGACATTCGGGGTATTTGACTACTTTCATCTCGGACATCTGAGGCTTTTTAAGCAGTGCAAGCAGTACGCGGATTATCTTATCGTTGCCGTACAGGACGGAGAATGGATATTGAAATTTAAGCCGGAAGCGAGTATCCTGTACTCGACAGAGGAACGGGTGGAGATCATTTCCGCGCTCAGAGTAGTTGACGAAGTTGTAGTATATGAAAGAGTCGGGGCGGACGCGCTTGAAAAGATTGATTTTGACATCCTCGCACTCGGGGAGGACCACGTCGGCGCCAGATTTGACGAGATGACAAAATGGTGCGACGAACACGGGAAAAAGATAGTGAGGCTTAAAAGAACGCCAAATATCTGCTCGTCGGAAATCAAGAACAAACTGTCCTGATAACGGAGGAAAGGACCCGTTTTTGAACTACTTAACGATCGATGAGAAAAAAAGAATATCGCTTGCGGCGCTTTTGTTTTTCGCGGATTACTGCGAAGCGAACGGATTCAGATACTGGCTGGCATACGGAACGCTTTTAGGCGCGGTGCGGCATCAGGGATTCATTCCGTGGGACGACGACGTGGACGTGTTCATGCCGCGCCCGGACTACGAAAGATTTCTGGCGACATTTTCCGACCGGTCGGGAAAATACCGCGCCGTGACCTGCTTCACGTGCAAGGATTACCTGCTGCCTTTCGCTAAGATTCAGGATTCATCTACGGCGAAAATTCTTCCGGACGGAAGCGTTGACGGATTTCTCGGTTACGGAATCGACGTATTCCCGGTCGACGGGATGCCGCGCGACACCGTGAGGGCGAAGCGGGTTTTTCTGCGAAAGAACAAGCAGTTCCGCAAGGTGGCGTTCAGGCTCGTGTATTTCCGCTTTGAAACAAAACGGGGATTTTCCGGGAAAATCAAGAAATTGCTGGGAAACGTCGCATACAAAACGGGGTTTACGAACCGTTTGATGAGGAAGTTGAGCAGAAGCCCGTACAAAGAGACGTTTACGGAATCCGAGAATGTTGGCGCTTTCACAGGCGTTTTCTCGGGAAGGTTCACTTGCTTTAAAAAGGAATGGTTTGAGACCGGACAAATCCCTTTCGAGGGTCATCTTCTGAACGTTCCCGCCGGCAGACACGAGATACTGACGCAACTTTACGGAGATTATATGACCCCACCGCCCGAGGAGGCGCGTAAATCGACACATACTGAGGATTTCGTTTACAGGCCGGATATTTCCGGGAAAACGGAGAGCAAAACGGAGGAATAACATGAGTTCATTCAGCGGAGCAACTTTGATGATAACAGGCGGGACCGGCTCGTTCGGGAATACCGTTTTGAAGCACTTTCTCGACACCGACATCGGGCAGATCAGGATCTTTTCGCGCGACGAGAAGAAGCAGGACGACATGAGACACGAGCTTCAGGCGAAGCACCCGGAGAGCGCGAAAAAGGTCAAGTTCTACATCGGCGACGTGCGCGACCCGCAGAGCATTGCGGACGCGATGCACGGGGTGGATTACGTTTTCCACGCGGCGGCGCTGAAGCAGGTGCCGTCGTGCGAGTTCTTCCCGATGCAGGCGGTCAAAACGAACGTCGAGGGCACGGACAACATGCTTCACGCGGCGATGGCGGCGGGGGTCAAGCGGGTGGTGTGCCTGTCGACCGACAAGGCGGCTTACCCGATCAACGCGATGGGAATTTCCAAGGCGATGATGGAGCGGGTCATTTACGCGAACGCGCGGGTGGCGGCGGAACGTGGCGGCACGGTCATCTGCTGCACGCGGTACGGGAACGTGATGTGTTCGCGCGGCTCGGTTATTCCCCTATTTATAGACCAAATCAAGGCGGGGAATCCGCTGACTGTGACC